>ERZ891134.2448-NODE-2448-length-10777-cov-8.803208_pt1 | contig 10777 bp, 10 predicted proteins | sample MGYA00520888_ERZ891134 | MGnify/ENA primary metagenome ERZ891134 (study PRJEB32303, sample SAMEA104408692) | aquatic metagenome | biome: Brackish water; feature: Coastal; material: water | place: Baltic Sea | collected 2014-10-23 | depth 10 m ... | reverse complement strand
CCTCCCCAGGGCGCCCGCCCTGGAACCAGAAGCCGCCTGCACCATTGACCATGCCATGCGGGGCACCAGATACTCGGACACACACGTTCGCCGTTTCGCTGCTGCGAGGTTTGATTCCACAGCCTCGTCGACCGACCCCAAGGACCGTTTTCCCGATGCAGGAGCAAACCGAGTTTTTCGTCGGCTGGGGCACGCTCTCCTTGATCAACGCCGGCCTTGCCCAGAGCAAAGGCCGCAGCGGCCTGCTGTGGTGGGCGGGATCGCTCCTGCTCGGGCCGATCGCCACATTTCTGATCGTCGTGCTCGAGAAACTGCCTGTGGAACGCTACGGGATCCACGACGACGAGCCCTAGCAGACTGTGGAACACAGTCTGCCGCCGCCTTCAGCGACCGCGGCCGGCAAGCTGATTCGGAAACTCACACAGAGGGATGCTCTCGGTCCGCTCAGCGAGGATCTCGGCCAGCGTCGACTCCGCAAAGGCCTCCTCCATCTGGGCCATGGCGTTGTCGAGCCGACGGTGGAGCGGGCAGAGCCGCTTGCCGTGCTTGGCAATCCCCAGCGGGCAGGTTTTGATGCGGCGGATCGGCTCGACCGCCTGCACGATCTCGAGGATTCGCAAGGCATCGGGGGAACGGACAAGAGTGAAGCCGCCTCCTGTTCCGCGGCGACTCGCCACAATCTTCCCCCGCACCAGCTGCTGCAAAACTTTTGAGAGGTAGGCAACGGGCACATGCGTGACCTCGGCGATCTGATCGACGGTCCGCGACTGCTCCGGCACCGTTGCCAGATAGGTGGCCGCACGAAGAGCGTATTCAACAGTCTGCGAAAGCATGTGTCAGTCCAGTGTTTCTCGGAGAGCGGGCCTCTCTGACGGTGCGGCGAGCCATTTCTGAGTCGTTGGTATGGCTCTTCGACCGCGGCGGGCTGGCTCGGCGGCCGCCGCAACCACTGCGGCGTGTTCGCTCACGGGTCGCTCCAGAGCAACGCCGCGTCGGCCTTGGTGGATGCGAGAATCTGCCGAATCGCCTCGCTGTCGGAGGGGGAAAGAGACGAACCGTTTTCACCTCCAACAGCCGAACCAAGCAGCTCGTCCATCCGCTGCCAGAACCGCTGCCGCAGCTCGTCGGGCAGGGCGTCGAAGCTGGCGGAGTAAATCAGATAGCTACACGGATAGCGAAAGAGCCGCGACTCAAGCTCCAGCGACCGCAGCGATCGGCCAAGGGCATCCCGCGGACCGGCCGCGACAAACTCCTCCGCAAACGGTGTCGTGCCACGGATGGGCTCGGGCAGCGCCGCCGCTTCTGCAAAGAGCAGGCACTCAACGAGCGAGTCGACCGCTGAGTCGATGATCGAATCGGTGCTCGGCCAGCGGTGGCCCGCCGGCTCTCCAAGCTCGCGGTTGAGCGTCGCTTCACGATGCAGCGCCGTCCGCACCTCAATCGATGCCCTGGCGAGGACCGTGTGGGCCGGAGCCTGATGGGCGAGCACGGAGAGAGCCACGAGATCGCTGTGGGCAGAGAGATAGCCCTTTGCATCAAACCGCGACGCGAGCTGCGTTTGATTGAGACCACTGACGTCGCGTTCGTCTCCCGGCTCCGGCCTGCGGGTGTAGGTCACATTGCCTAGGTGCGTGGCGGTGCCATGCGTGCCGGTCACATACCAGCCGCCCCAGCGGTCGGCCAGCGGTGTGGTGTCGTCCACTCGGTAGGAGCCGGCAGAAAACACCGGCTGGCCGCTGCGGCTTGCATAGACCGACCGCACGATATGCCCCGGCACGCCACGGGTCTGCGAACCACCATGACAGATCAGGCAGCTCTCGGTCTGCCGCACGAACTGCGGTGGCTGCGCTGGATTCTGATCGACCGTGTAGAAGACGGTGCCAAGCTGTGGATCGGCGACCGACACCTCCAGCACGTCGCCTCCACGCACGTAGCCGACGTAGACCTCATCATTGAAGTAGATTGCCCGCGGATTCTTCGGTGCGATAAACCGCTGCTGGAGGCTCGTCTTCGAGAAGACCAGCGTCTGACTCGAAACCGGCACCCGCAGCGATGCGAGCAGATCCTTCAGATACCCGGTCGTTTCTTCAAACCTCAGAGCCACCTCGCCTTGGCGAAGCCGCTCGCTGAGATCGGCTACCGGATTGGCCGGCGTGGTGTCGCTGTAGGAGATCGGCGGCTGCTCAAACGCGTCGACGGCAAGCCCGCGAGCCGCAGCGAGCCCGCTGGCAACACCCACGACCACCACAGCGATCATGCGGTCGAACGGTCGACGTCGGCAGCAGCGCATCGCACAGGCTCCAGACCGGTGACGCCAGGGAGCGGCTCCGCGCTGGAAAGCAGGTTCCCGCGAGCAGCCGTGCGTGCGACAGCCGCCCCTGACACTTATAGTGTCGCACCCCTTTAATCGGATGTCAAGGTCCGATTGCGGGGCTTCACCCGCCGGCCACCATCTCCACCACCCGCCAGTCGAGCCAGCGGCTGTCGGGGTCGCCCTCGCTGCGGCCCACGAAGCCGACATGGCCGCCGGAGTCGGTGGCGATCAGCCGCACACACTCCGGATACACCACGCGGTCGGCATCAAACATCGCAAACGGCACGAGCGGGTCGTCTTTGCTGGCGATGATTGCGGTGGGAACGCCAATCGCCGAAAGAAACTGGGCCGAACTCGACTGTGTGTAGTAGTCGAAGGCGTCGCGGAAGCCTGCCGCCGGCGCGGTGTACCAGTCGTCAAACTCCCGCAAGCCCCGCGGCCTGCGTCCATCGGGCTGCGGGGGCCGCACCGCATCCGGCCGCTCCTGCCACCACTCCTCAAGACGGGCAAGCAGCCTCCGCGTGAGGTGCCGGTCGTAGATGCGGCTGGCCCCACTGCCGATCGCCTCCACGCCCGCCACCAGATCGATCGGCGGATTGACGGCGATCGCCTGCGACACAGCCGCCGGCACCCGCTGCGGATCCTCACCGAGATACTTCAGCAGCACGTTGCCACCGAGCGACACGCCAAAGAGCGACAGCTGCGGTGCGGCATCGGCTGCCTCCGTCCACCCAAGGACGGCCTCCACCACCTTCGCGAGGTCCGCAGAGCAGCCTGCATGGTAGGGCCTGCGAGCCAACGGCTTGCCAGCGCCGCAGCCCCGCATGTCCCAGCGAAACACCCGCACGCCTCGCTCGTTGAGCTTGGCCTTGAGCCGCACCAGCAGCGGCGAGCGGTGGTCATCCGACACGCCGTGGGCCATCACGATCACCTTGCCGCCTGGCCGCCAGCCTTCGGGCATGTCGTCGTGGACGGCAACCGCATCGCCATCATCAAGATCCACTCGACGGATCATGGCCCGCTCCTTTGGCAGCCGCTGCGGCCACTGCGAGCCGAGAATGGTCTGGGCATGCCCTCCTCGCAGCCACCACAGCGGCTTGAAGGAAGGCAGCTCGCCAGCCATCGCATCCGCTGGCTTCGGCTCTCGCATGCAGACTCACTCCATCCCCTCGATCCACTCCGTGAGCAAGGCAACGCCCTCCTCGTGCACGAGCGACCTGCCAAACTCGGGCATCATCTCGCCGGCATTCGTGGTCTCCACACGATAGTGCATGATCGACTCGTGCGGCTTGCCCGGCACGATGCCGTAGAGCCGCCCACCGGTGCCACGGCCTGCCGCCACCGGCGTTTTCAAGACGCCGAGCCGATAGGGATCGACAGTGGCCACATCAAGATGCAGCCCGGAGTTGCGAGCCGGGCCCTGCTCGCTGTGGCAGTGGGCGCAGTTGACGTCGAGATAGGCCCGTGCCCGCTCGTCGACCGTGCCGCTGGAAGGATCATCCCAGTCGGCCAGCCGGGGCACCTCGGCATGCTCGGGCATCCCCGTCAGGATGCCCGCGGCCGTCCAGGCAAGGAGCTGGTTGGCCGCCGAGGCGAAGCCTTCGCTTGCGGCATCGCCGACCGCCACATCGCGGTTGAGGTTGCGGGCCTTCGGGCCGAGCGGCTGCATCGTGGGCGTGGCATGACACCGCTTGCAGTCGTTGAAGTTGGGCACGAGATGCACATTGGTGCGGGCCGCTCCATCGGCATGCACCCACTGAACCTCGACTTCCCCACCGGTGATCGCGAGCGTGGCGTCGGTCTGCTCCTCGTTCCAGAGATACGGAATGCCAACCCAGCCTTCGTCACGGTGCTCGAGGATGCGGGTTTCAACGAGACGTCGCGGACCTTCGGGCTGAGCGGCATCGGCAGGATAGAAGAACGTCTTCGCAATCACCGTGCCCACCGGAAAGTCGAGGGGGCCATCGTCGGTGTAGCCTGCGGCCGTGCCCTCGGGAAGTTTGATCAGCCGCTGCTTCTCGGCATAGTCGGTAAACAGCGGGGTGTTGAGCTGGTACTCGACAACCGCCTCAGCCGGCACGAGTTCCGTCATCGCCCCTTGAAAGAGCCCATACTCCGACAGCCGTCGCCGATAGGTCGACCGCGCACGCCGGCTGATCACCGCCGGGCTCACCGCAGGCTGGGAGCCGTCGGCCGCCACCGCCACGATGGCCGGGCCAGCGGATGGGCTGCCGGGGGAACCGCCGCTGCCTCCGGAACTTCCGGAGATGGCCGAATCACCCAGCCCCTGCCACACCCCCACAGCCACCACGCCGATCGCGGCAGCAGCGGCCAGCGGCATGAGCCACTGCCTGCTTGGCCGATGCTTCGCCGTCCCTGCCGAAGCAGTCTGCCGGTCCACGCCTGTCGCGTCAGTGATCGCAGAGGGAAGCATGGGCGTGGCGGACGTTGGGGGGCGACGTCACTTGATGCCGGGCATCTCAACCGGGCTGACTGGTGGCAAGGCAGACGAATACGGGGAGAGGTCGGTGCTCACCTGTGGCGTAGTTCCCGCCATCAGCCGTCCCAGATCGAGGTTCACAAACGTGGCATCGCCGTTGTCGCGAATCGCCAGCTGCAGCCCCTCAGGCAGGAAACCCTCCACCAACTTCTCCCCATCAACAATACCGTCGACCACGATATCGGGGAGAGGCAGGCCGGCCGCGTCGGTATAAATCCCGAAAAACTCGCCCTGCGGATCGGTGCCGCCCCCCTCAAACGTGTTGTCGTGGATGTCGATCGCTTCGGGAAAGGGATCGTAGTCGGCATCTTGAAACTCCCGCTGCGTGACCAGAAAACTGGCAATCAGGCAGTGGGCACTGTTGTTGTCGCGGAAGGTGTTGCCAAACACCTCGACACGATCGTTGGCCATCACCATCAATCCGCTGCCGGGCGGCACAGTCGCCACCATCGCCCCTTCTTTGGCAAAGTTGGGATGGTTGTTGCCGACGATTTCGTTGTCGTAGACGCGGCAGTCGCTGCCGTTCTTGAGGGTCAGACCGGGAAGAGAAAAGACGAGGATGCCGCCGGCATTGCCCGTGGCCAGGTTTCCGTAGACATCGGCATTGATACAGTTTTCGATCTCGATGCCCGCCACGTTTTGCTCAGCCCGGCAGTTGCGGACAACCACCCCCCGCGACTGGCCAACATAGATGCCCGCATCCGACGCACACTCAGCCACACAGTCTTCAATCAGCACGTTGGTCGACAGCACCGGGTAGAGCCCGTAGGCCCCGTTGTTTTCATCCGGACCGTTGGTCCAGCGAGTGCGGATCCGTCGCATCACCACGCCGTTGCTGTCTTGCAGCTTGATCGCATCTCCTGGCGAGTCTTCGATCGTCAGGTCTTCGATCACGAAGTTGTCGGCCTTGATCTTGAGCCCCTCACCGCCTGTCGCCGCCCGCTGGCCGGCGAAGCTCAGAATGGTTTCGTCCATGCCCTGGCCACGAATGACCACATCAGCCACCCCGTCGAGTGAGAGCGTGGCATCAAACGCAAAGCTTCCGGCTGCAAACTCGATCACATCCCCCGGCTCGGCAAGAATCATCGCCTCCTGGGCCTGCTGCTGCGCGTCGGGGCCGGGCTCGATGAGGTGCACGACTGGCTGGTCGCCCGCGGCGGTCGTCTCAGACGGCTCCACGGCCGCGGGAGCCAGCGGCTCAGCGACGGCTCCCTGAGCAGCATCGCCCGCCTCCACTACAGCTGGCTCCGAAGACGGCCCGCCACAGCCAGCCGCCAACAGTATCAGGCAAAGCCCTAAGACGAAGGGCATCTGTCCTCCGGGTACGCAGCCCATGGCCAACCGCCTCTCTATGCGAGTTCACCTACCGCGACCCCACCTCGCCGCCACCAATGGTGGAAAGCCCGCGAAACACGGTGATATCGATGTCGTCGGTGAGAAACGTCACCGAGCCATCACCAAACGCAAAGCTTCCACCGCTGGGATGGGGACTGCTGAAGTTGCTTGTGGAGTCGGCATCGTTGCCGGTGCAGCCAGCCGCCCCGTCAAACCCTCCGTCATCGATCAGCGTCTCCGTGATCGGAAACTTATTGAGCGGGTCGGCCGTGCTGCCGAAGATGCTCGTGCGGGCAGACAGACCGGCCGATTTGTAGGTCGTGCTCACCGGCTGCGGAACCATCCACGCCTGAAACGGCGTCGCCAATCCACCCAGGTTGGACGGCAGCGCTGGCCCCGTGCAGCCTTGCCCTTGGCAGAGGCTCAGGTAGGGGCCGGACGCGCCTTCCCCGACGAGCATCGTCTTGCTGGTGCCGTCTCGGATCTGGCCGATGCTGGTTTTGAGCCCCAGGTCAAACACGCCACGGAGGGCTGGCGAAATCGACCGGGGCTGGTTGCACCAGCGGAAGTTGGCTCCCTTGGAGAGCAGATAGGTGGTCACACCGAAACGAGTGCCCACCGGCAGACCGAGGGCCCCAAACTCGAGATCCTCCACAGGATTTTCACCTGCGCTCGACGGGCAGAAATAAGGCTTGATCGGGGTTCTGGCCACCGTCGGCGACTGCCCCTCCCAGGGGATGTCGAAGTTGTAGAGGTTCTGCAGATTCGCTTCCTCAATAAAAGGAAGGATGGCTGCAAAGCCGCTGACAATCAGGTTGGTCTGGGGAAGGCTCGCGCCAAACTGGGCCGTGGCCCCCTCAGGAAACCCATTCCTGGTGTCGTGGTAGTTGTGCATCGCCAGGCCAATCTGCTTGAGATTGTTGGTGCACGACATGCGGCGGGCAGCTTCCCGCGCCGACTGCACCGCCGGCAGCAGCAGCCCCACAAGGACGCCGATGATGGCAATCACGACGAGCAGTTCTACGAGCGTGAAGCCCGTCTTTTGTGTTCGCATGGTTTTCCTCCCCATTCGCTTTTGATCCCCTCCGCACGCCCCTGGCTGGCCCGACGCGGCTTCCCTAGAGCCTCGCAAGTCTAAGCGGTGGCTCGCCGATATGCGAACGGATTCTCTGACCGCCGCCGAACGGGCGGACCATGATCATCTGTCATGACTGCCGGCGGCGGCTGACGTGCTCCACAGTCTGCTACGGGCTGCCCGCCAGCCGGGCCGCGAGGTTTGAGCCCGCACGCACATGCACCCTTGCGTTGAAGGCGATGACGATCCGGTCTTGCGCCCCCTGATAGGGGAGGCCGCTGTGGAGCAGGAATGAAGGAAAGATCACGAGCAGGCCGTCTTCGATCGGCATGTCGAGCGTCCCGCCGAGGTAGCGATTGCCAAAGTCACGATACTGCCCGCCGCAGGTCAGTGGGCAGTAGAACCGGCTGCCGCCGTTGGGCGCCCCGCCCCGAGCTCGCCCGCTCGCGTCGCCAACCCGCAGATAGTAGATGCCACACCAGCTGCAGCCGTGGTGGAAGTGGGCGTCGTGGAAGCCGCCGGCATTGGTGATGTGATACCAGCTGTCGACGATCGTCACGGCCAGGTCGCCAGCCTCCTCCCGGCAGTCGTTGGCCACAGCGGCCGCCCCGGCCACACTTCCGGTGAGAAACGCCGCCAGCGCCGCCAGATCCTCATTCGGCTCACGGAGCAGGTCGAACCCCCCCTCCGAAAGCCCCGTCGCCGACTTCATCCGCTCCGCAACGCCGCTCGCCACCGGCTGCTGCTGCCGCTCCTGAAGGCCTTGGAGATGGCTGATGATGCGGCTGCCCCGGGCGGCATGCTCGGCCCAGTTCCGCAGGAAGAACATCGTCGGCCAGGCCTGCACGCCCCGCAGAGCCCCGTCGTGCTGATTCGCGTCGGGCATCGGATGCTCTCCCCTCCAACCACGAAACAAAAAAACGGGGCCGCATCCTCCAGACGTGGAATGCGGCCCCGCTCTGCGTCGATGCCAGCGAACTACTCGAAGCTATGGGACTTTTCGCCCAGGTTTCGCGAGCCGATGGCCGAATAGACCGCCGGGTCGATCGAATCGGTGATGTACTGCACCGACCCGTCGGCCAGGCCAAAGGTCGCACCGCTTGGATGGTTGCTGCCGAAGCTCAGCTCATACGCGCTAAACTGGGCAGACCCCTGCGGCACCCGCTTCATGTTCATCGGCACACCGGTCGACCCGAGCAGCTCCGACATATCGCCCTGCCCTGTCGTGTCGACATCATCACTGCCGTAGAGCCAATGATCCTTTCGCCCACGGTTGGCGATGTTGGTCTCGCGGCGAATCCCCATTTCCGGGACCGCCATCAGGTCGGGCTCGGCCTCGCCGATCAGGATCGTCTTGCTGGTGCCGTCGGTTGCGCTGGCCATGTTCTTCCCGTGGCTACCATACGACTTGCCGTTGTAGGTGATCCGCTGGTGGGCCACGCGGTTGGTCATCAGGCCGTCGAGATCATGGATCACCTCGGTCTGCCCCGAGGAGCCCCACGGAGCCACCGCCGTCTGCGGACGCCGGTCGCTGGTGAGCACACCGGAGACGCACCCGAGGTAGTTGCTCGGAGCACGCTTCTGCACGATCCAGTTGTCGCCGGAAATATCGGCAACGTTCAGCGGGATTGCCGACGACGGGCAGCGGAATGCCGAGAGCGACTGCTCACAGACATAGATGTTCTTAAACCACCGGTTGTACGCACGGTTGTTGAGCGCCGCATCTCCGGTGATGCCGGGAACGCCGAAGGCCCACTGATAGTTCCCCTGCGAGTCCTCCTGGAACGTCAACAGCTCATACAGCGCTGTCTCTTCGATGTAGGGAAGAATCAGCGCCGACCAGCCGGTGCCCACGCCAAACTCGGCCGCCATCGGGAAGCCGTCGTGGGTGTCGTGGAAGTTCTGGCAGGCGAGGGCAACCTGCTTCACGTTGTTGCCACAGCTCATCCGCCGGGCAGCCTCGCGAGCCGACTGCACGGCAGGCAGCAGGAGGCCAACCAACACGCCGATGATGGCGATCACCACCAGCAGCTCGACAAGTGTAAAGCCCTGCCGAGCCGCCGCGCGGTCAGCCCTTCGATGAAACATCAAATGTAAAGACATTGGGTTCTCCCTTTTTAACGGTGACGGTTTCTGGGGTGGTGTCGCTGGCCTCGTAGTCGATCGGAAGCACGTTCTCGACGCCTCCGGGCACCTCGCTCGGCTTCGCCTCGGGCGGCACCGGATTGCCGTCCTGATCAATCCAGGCTTCCAGGGTGACCTTGTAGTCCCCGGGATAGATGCCCTGGTCTCCCTGCGGATGCTGAATCACAAAATGACCGCTCTCGTCGGTCAGCCCGAAGCCAAAGCCGTGGCGGTCTGGATCAAACTGCGTGACATCGGGAAACAGACCGACCTTGCAGCCCGAAAGCGGCTCGCCGTCGAGCATCACGGTGCCGCTGACTTCGATCATCGGAGGCTTCCCGCAGCCAACGAAAAGCGTAAGTCCGAACAGAATCCCAACAAACCAAAACCGTGTTAACAAATGATGAGCCCTTGACTTTATTTTCCAAAGGAAGCGAATGAGAAGGCCCCCGGAGCCGTCGCTGGCTCCGGGGGCCGTTAAACCCTGCAGACGTTACAGCGTGGCAAAGACCGACTTCTTCTTGTCGCCCGAGCCCGATGCCGACTGCTCGCCGCTGGCCAGTGCCGCAAACGCCAGGCTCGTCGCGTCACCGCCACCGAGGCTGCCGCTTCGCGAGAGCGTGGTGGCAGGCTTTGCCGGCAGATCGGCGGGGGCCTCGGGGCCCATCACCGGCTGCTGATCCGTGGTGTCGCCGTCACTCGTGCCGGCTGACTGGGTCGTGGCCGAGCCGTTGTCGCCGGTGCCGGAGTCGCCACCGTTGCCCGCACCGCTGCCGCCGCCGGCGCCCAGGAGACCAGCACCGAAGACCGCGTCCGAACCGTAGTTGGGGAAGAGGGCAAGAATATCGTCGAAGTCAACCTGGCCGTCGTAGGTGAAGTCGCCTTCGGACCAGACAAAACTGCCCGTGGCCCCGTAGTTGGGGAACAGAGCAAGAATGTCGTCAAAGTCCGTCTTACCATCGAGCTGGGCGTCGCCAGCGGCGGTGTACCGCACGGTGAGCAGACCGTTGCCATCGACCGCATAGCCAATGCTAAATGCCGTGGCAGCGGCATTGGCTGACTGCACCGTGTAAGTCAGCCCGGCCGTGCCGTCCCAGGTGCCGCCGTTGCGGCCGCTGATCAGAGCCGCACGGATATCTGCCGCGGTGAAGCCGCCACTGGCCACGGTGAACCCACCCGTGCCGACGTCAAGCCGAGCCGTGGCATCGAGCGTGAGCGAGGAGAGCGGCACCAGCGCGAAGCCCACGTCGAGCTTCACCGTGGCACCGGCGCCAATCACCAGCGGGCCACCGTTGAGCGCGGCGGCGTTTTGAATGATCACCGTTCCACCGTCAACTCGCAGGCCGCCCGTGTGGGTGTTGGCGAGGTTCAGGATCAGCGTGCCATTGCCCGTCTTCACGATCGTGGCGTCGCCGGTGTAGACCGTGGT
>ERZ891134.2447-NODE-2447-length-10777-cov-16.197445_pt1 | contig 10777 bp, 11 predicted proteins | sample MGYA00520888_ERZ891134 | MGnify/ENA primary metagenome ERZ891134 (study PRJEB32303, sample SAMEA104408692) | aquatic metagenome | biome: Brackish water; feature: Coastal; material: water | place: Baltic Sea | collected 2014-10-23 | depth 10 m ... | reverse complement strand
TGACATAGATAACCGATGTTTTTTTACAGAGAGTTCCTTTTCAAGATTTATGTTAAAATCCATATGACAATAGCTAAGAGTCAAAGGAACGTTTGTAACATTGACTCCTGTTGGAACTGGGAATTTAAAGAGTAGAGTATGGCTATCTTTGTCTGGTATAAATTCTCCCTGAATTTTTATTCCATTTCCCGTTATAACGGGAACATGTTCGGGAAAATGTATCTTTGAATAGTAAGGACCAATCGCGTAAATATCCCCACGTTTAATAAAAACGTCAAAGAAAAAGAAGTAGGGTTTGGATAAAGTATTTAGCATTTATAATATTATTTAAATGATTTAAATAATATTTTAAAGTACTTCTATCTAGTCAGTACATAAAAACGATCATTACTGATAAAATAAGAATCTATATTATGCCCTTGTTCTGCAAACTTGTCAACAATAGTATCAATTGTAATACCTTTCCAATCCCAATATTTGTCAAAAAGTCTCAGATCATCAACAATATAAATACTTGGCTTGACTTTATGTGATAAAATGACGTCTAATTCTTGTAAAAGAGGTACATGATTTTTTCCATTGTTCGATATGTCTCCTCCAGATTGGTGGACATCCAAGAAAAATACAGCCCCTTCGAGAACTTTTGGGGTAATTTCTTTGAGTAACTCAATGCTATCACCAAGGAGAAATTCTACATTAGTTACTTTTTGTTCAACTGCTTTTTTTCTTGCTGATGTTATGAAGTTCCGGAACAATTTCTGTTGTATAAACTGTTTCAAAATGTTTTGTAGCCATTAATGCTGTTTCTGCCTTGTAAGTACCAGTTTCGACAAAAAATTTAATATGTTTATAGAGATCCCATTTTACATATGGAGAAAATTCTTCGAATTTTAAGCTTCAACCCATTTATTCAAAAAGAATTAATTATTTAAACGAAAATGAAATCTTCAAAAGCAAGATAATAAAAAAATGATATTTACAAAACATAATGTTGATATATAGAAACTTACAATGTCAGATTTCGACCTTTTTAACCAAGCATTAAACGAATATAAAAAAACAGAAAAATCTAGGGATTTCGATTCGGAGAGATCAGATTCGGAAGATTCTGAGAATAGCGAAACTAATGAAGATGAACAAACACCATCTTGCCCACACTCTAATGTCACCGTTGAAAAAGGTGTTGTCGAATGTACCGATTGCGGAGAAGAAATCAGTAAAAAAATACAACACACCAAAGAATGGCGATATTACGGGCAAATAGACACCCGAAAAATATCCGACCCAAATAGAGTACAACAAAGAAAATCAGAAGACCGTAACATATACAAAGATGTAGAAAATATGGGATTCAGTGATAAAATTATATCAGAAGCGAACAAGATCTACTTCCAAGTGACTCAAGGCAAAATCTTTAGGGGTAACTCTCGAAAAGCCATAGTATTTGCGTGTATCTTTCACTCTTACAAACTATCTGGGAAACCACAAAGTCATGAGAAACTTATTGGAATATTTAAACTGGATAGGAAAGCAGGACTGAAGGGACTAAAGCATGTCAATTTGCACGCCCCCAAGAACTCACAAATTAGGACAACTTACATTACTCCTATTAATCTAGTTGAGGAAATTATGGAAAAATTCAGCGCAACCAAAGAACAAAAACAAGAAGTTATCAAACTCTATCACATGATCAAAAATAAATCCTCACGTCTCAATAGAAGCCGACCGCAATCTGTTGCGAGTGGGTTGGTTTATTTTTGGATTTGTAGCAAAAACAAGGATATTACCCTAAAACAGTTTACGAAAAAAGTTTCCCTCTCCGAACTCACTGTCAACAAAATCGCAAAGGAAATATCCGAAGTTATTGGCTCTCCCGAAATTCTCTCCAAGTAATAATAATCTGACTTTTATACCTAGAAACGAGTATAAAAATCTAATAGTGAAATTTTTGCAAAACAACCTAACGAAAAAAATCAACGCGCAAAAAAAGCAAAAATCATACAGTTCACCAAGTGCTCTCTCGTAGAAGACCCTCAAGGATTCGACCCACTCTATGATGACTATGCATCTTTATCTAAGCATTCTTCTCTGTATCAAGTCATTGAGTATCTTACCGAGACATCTTTTTGTAGATGGAAATATCAGAAACAATATAATAAATTATCCAAAGAATTGTTTAAAAACAAATTTAACTGTTCCTATTGGGTATTAAATTTATAAAATTGATTTTTTTTTTTTAAACTAAGAAAATATATCAGAAATGGAACGCAAAAGCTTTGAAGTGAATATGTCGATGGTGCAAGTGCCGCGCTACCTCCTCGAAATCTTCATGGATTCTTTTTTCAAGGACGAAAAGAAACCAGTTCGTTTCGATTATCTTATGGATCTTTATAAAAGTTTAGGTAAAGATATGAAAAAATTGAAGGACATTGCTACAGTCGCAATCAACGACGGTTGGGATGTGCGACCGATGGATGATGCCCCGGAAAATCGGACATGTACCCTTTCTGCATATCTGGTCAATCGGGAACCAGAACCATTCCTAGAGATTCTTAACAACAATGAGTTTGACTTGGTACATCGTCTTGAATATGCAAAAGATATCGGGAAAGGTACTTACATTCTCAGTAAAAAGTATGACCTAGATCATGCATCCAAAGTTTTTGGTATTCCTCTGGAATTGCTAGCAATGCTAGAAAGCAGAAGTCTAGTAGTAGCAGGAGGCGCGGCCATGTACCTAGAATGTCCTAAAAGTCTATGGGACTACAGTTGCGATATTGATTTCTTTGTTCTAGACACCAAAAAGCGGGATAGTATCGTGACAGATCTTATCAAGGCCATTCCGGACGAATACGTTATATGCCAATATGGGCCGTCTGTTTTGACAGCAGTTGGTCCATATGGATCACGGCGAATCCAAATTATTGCCTCCTCAGCCAAAACATTTGAAGAACTAATTACCAAGTTTGATTTGAATATTATTAAGGCGTGTATTGACGCCGAGAATATTTATTACACTTGTTCTGCCAAATATGACTGGATCAGACAAAAATGTAGTAACGGATCTATCAATCCTATCAAACCACGACGCCTGGCGAGAGCGTACCTAAAAGGTTTCGATCTTTCAGATGATGCCAAACAACAACTAGCTAATACAGTTGGCTGGCCACTTCCCGAGAAGTTTGTAGATAAACTGCTCTACGACTTTCCTTGTCTGACACCAGGAGTGCCGAAAAAGGTGCAGTATATGATGCTACAGAAAATGGGGTTGAAACCGATTGAAGGCAATCCCGAGTTTGAGGGTAGCGGTTTGAGAGTAATGGGAAATTCTTACGGCCCTAGTGGTATATATACGGGTGATATGACTGATTTGGTTGAGACAGTTGAAGTTGATGAGAACAGACTCAAATTTCTACAAAAAAAGTCGAGTAGCTCTGGGATGGTACTCTATCCACTGAAAACAAAATATCTGGTTTCTCTTCCGCTTTCTTACTTTCCCTTCGAATGGGACCCAAAGAAAGAGCCCGACCAACCAGGAGGACAAATATGCAAAATTACGATAGACAAAAAGGATGAAGTGCAAACGTTTAGCAAATGGCACGATCTTATTGTTAAAAAGTTTTTTCCTGATTGCGACGTTTCAACTCTAGAAAATAATTATCCCGATATACATGTCAGAGTAGACTCCAGGTGTTCATGGTGGAAAAATGGTATCAAACAGGACGCTCCGTTTCCTGTTTTTCCTGGAGATATGGTCAAGGCTGTTGGAAAAATAGACAAAATCATTTCACATGGAAACACAAATTTCAACCGGCACGAACAAGAAAAGACTATATCATCTCTAGTGTGTGGTAAACACACATATCTACAATTTGATCTGAAGGTGATGTATATTCAATCAAGAGATCCGATAATGTTTTCGGATGATGATGTCTGGAGAAAAAGAGAAGAGAAAAAGGAAGTGGAAGATTCACTCGAAAACTTAGAAAAAGATATCGAATCTTTTGACGATGACGATGAGAATGAAGAGGAAGATTCACTCGAAAACTTTCAAAAGATATCTAATCCTTTGACGATAACGAAGAAGATTCACTCGAAAACTTTCAAACCATTTAATTTCGTTTGACGATGAAGAGGAGAATGAAGATTTTTAGATAGAATATTTTGGAATATATAAATATCTCAACACACAAAAATTGTGTTGAGATGAAAAGTAAAAAAATCAAACTCGAATAGTTTAAATTGTGATGACCAAAGATGACCGTCGATGACCAATAATGACCAATTTGGTCATCGTAATTTAAAAAGAATGTTGTCAGTTATAAAATGGTAACATGTGATTTTTGTAATTCTATCCTTGCTTCTAAGGCTAGTTTAAAACATCACCAAAAAACTGCGAGATATTGTTTGAATAAACAAGGTAAAAAAACTAAAGTATATGAATGTACCGCATGTGACACTAATTTTACAACCAAGAGAAAATTATTAAATCACCGACAAATTTGCGGTCTTTATATTGTAAATCAAAAAGAAATCCGTCATAACTGTGAGATAGCCAAGAAGGACGCTGAAATTGAAGAACTGAAAAAAATGGTTAGGGAGCTTCAAGACAAGCTGGAAAATGTTGCTATCAAAGCCGCATCTCGAAGTACAAATACAACGCAGATTAACAACTACATTCAAAAGCTTGAACTAACAACTGATGAATACCTAGAGGAAAAAGTTCCTCACCTGACAATAGAACATATTAAAAAGGGACCTAAAGGTTATGCAGAATATGCACTTGAATATCCGTTAAACAACCGTTTAATATGCGTTGATTACTCTCGTCGAAAAGTGAAATATAAGGATAAGGAGGGTAATGTGATTACAGATCCAGAAATGACCAAGTTGGCTAAAAAACTGTTTGAAAGTATCAATTCTCGTAATAAAGAATTGATAATGGAATTCTTACAAGATACCAGCGGAACATTGGATCCTGTTGTTCAGATGGAAATGATGACTGATATGGGAGATTATATAGCTATGGTCAATAGGGGTGCAGCAGGAGAAAAAACAGATCTTTACCATGATTTTGTCAAAAATGTATGTTCCCAAAGTATTGTATAATTTAAAACTGTCATATGGGATTTTTTATTTAGTAAGAAAAATCTACTTGAGATTGAACAATTTAATTGAAGATCTTCATCGTAAAACCTATAGGTCATCCTCCTCCCATGGAGCTACACATGGGAGGAGGATAACTTACATGCTCAGCTTTGTAGGTTGTCTAACGTAGCGACCCGGGAAAATTTTACATTCCATTTTATTTGTGACTATAAATAAAATGAGCGGTTTTTCGGTGATACAAATGATTATAACATTTTTGGTAAGAAAGTAACCCATTCCTTCGGAAATGAACCAAACAGTCTAGGAAAGTGTTTTTTCCTTCTGCTGTTAACATCTATAATAACCATGATATTTCACAAACCATCAGATAACTACGATCACTCGTACTGTTCTGATTCAGCGTCGTGTACATGCCAGCGGTGTAAGAAAAAATTAAGGAGGTGAATTAAATTTGGCGACATCGCACGTTCCTGAACAACAATCTCCACCTTTCCATTCTCCATAGTTTACATATGGTTGTTGAATTGGGTAGAGAGCGCTTCCGTACTCTCTGCAGTTGTCTGCGGGCATCTGAGGAGAATCTTTGAGATAACCTGTTCCAAAAGCGGTAGGTGTTATAAACGGAGGTGTTTTTTGTTTTGGTTCTGACTGTGGTGGTATACTTTTGAGAGTTCCATCATTTTTATTAGAATTAAATACTCCGAAAGCGGCTACTATGCCTAATGTTAAAGCTAGTAGAAAAAGAGCACCGATTATGAAGTTTATCATTTATATTAGACTAACAAAATATTTTGAGGATACCAAGTTAAAAATATAAATTCAATATCCAAACTGACAAGATGGAATTCGCTGAAATGATCAATCCAAGTTATGATCCAACTAAGAATCATATTTATGAAGCTTTTACCGATTATTTTAACAACCCAACGATGGTTAAAATTAAAAATGTCGAGAATTTTAGTATGTATATGGTAAAAATACATGCAATGCTTGGCAACGCTTACCGATATTTAATAGTTTTTATACCCGGAGACTTCGAATCCATTGGTACGAAAAAATCACTGCAGAATTGCGAATGGGTTTCCCTGCAAACTAGAACATTAGAGGATCAACATAGAATACAACCTCATAATTACCAAAAAGGTTTACGACCGCCTCTAAATCAACAGATTAAGATTCATGATAGAAGTATGGAAAGAAGTCTCTACAAAGCTGAGTCATTTCCGTTGGATATTACTATATTACACACACGTAAAAATCATCTTCATCAATATCACCCAACAGGCACTATTATTAGCGCTCTTGAAACATTCCAAACAATAATTACCTTTAATAAAGACAAAAGGTAATTAGCGTATAGGACTGTATATGTTACAAAGGTAAACTTTCAGGCTGATGCACAGTTTTGTAGTTTAAATAATTTAGCAGCTACAGCCTTTATTCTTTTTACTGGAGGTTGTCCAATAAAATATCGTTGTTTAGACAAATATGTATCGTTTGTAAAGCAATATTCGAAACAAAATGCGTGTTTTTCATCATCTGGTACATTTATTAAGCAAGTAGAGTTGTAAATAATCTGGACATGCATATAACATATTATTTGGGCTTCTGCTTCATTTTCAAACACTTTTTTTATCACTGTCCATGTTTCGTCGCGATTGGTAAAATGTGAGTTTTCAAAGGTGTCAATACTTGTAATTTATAAACAGTTATCATTTTGTTATTATACCTCGCGGTTTAAATAACAAAATGTTCAGTTTAATATTCTTACTACCTCCAAGAACAGACGAGGATCTAGGAAAATAGTCCAATGATTATTAAATGGGATGTGTGTATGTTTCTCATCGTCTATCATGGTTTCAGTTATCCATACTTGACCATCAAAATCAAAACATGGAACAAAAGATGTAGATATTGTGTAATATGGATGAGGGGGTAAAAGTGCTTGTTGCTTGTATAAATCCTTGTAAACGGGTTTTCTCAAGTAATTAGCAATTTTTTCTGGTACCCACTTTTCTGCGAAGTTAAGTAATGCACTGCCGTGGTGTGGAGATCCAATGGTGATTGATTTTACAATATTCCACCCGAATAACTGCATATTATGACATATAAGACCTCCTAGAGATTGGCCTATTAAGACGATCTCTGGATTATGACCATTGTTTCCGACAATTCTGTTCATTTGTTCGTTAACTTCGATTATTGAATTTTCTAATGATTGTTGGCGTGACTTATATTCAATAAGATGAACATTTGTATAGCCTTGATATTCTAGATATGCTTTTAACGGTTGTAAAGAGGTGCTTGTCCCTCCGAGACCGTGTATAAGAAAGATAACTGTCAGAAAATTCATATGTTTGTATCAAGTCAATTAATCATTTAAACTTCAATTTTGTTTTTACCATGTTGTTCAAATGAAATAATAGAATTTTGTTTAGGGATAGAGGTTTCCGCTACGTTAGTCAACCTACAAAACTGAACATGTAAGGTACCTTTAACCCGTGTGTAGCTGTGAAACTAAAGCATTATTGTGGGATTTAATTTGTATTTAAAAGAGCAGATACAGATATAAAAATGTCTACCTCAATACTTGAACAGGAATATGTCGAGCCCTGTAGGCCGTATTCACAAAGAGAACTCCAATTCAACAGAGAGCGCCTATTTCGTACATTGCGCATAGGAAAAGTATGTGCTCATCACAAGCGGTGTGATCACTTTTATTTAGTAAAAGAGAACGGTCGTAAGCAGAAAGAAATCGAAGAGAAGAAGTCTGAAGATGTTGGTAAATGCTCTGTTTGTTGGAAATTCAGCAAGACCCCGCAGCACCTAAAGTCCCGGGCTCGTTCTCTAATTAATGAATATTGTAATACTTTTTACGAACCTTTGGATTTCCTATCTTACGAAAACGCAGATCTGGAATCTGTCTTTTACAAATGGTTATACGAAGAGCAGTCTTAATTTATGTAAAATAAATTTTAAAATTGTATTATAATGATCATTATAATACGAAGATAAAGATGAAAATGAAATGATATTCACACCAGTTGTGGAATTATTTCCGAATATTTTTCTGCCAGGGAAGACAGTAATATTATCATAAAAACATATGATTCTTTTCGGGCAAGAAAGCGGAAAGAAATCCATTTAAGGCTAGTTGCCCAGGTATCAAGACTGATAGGTTCATCTTATCGTGATATTTTCATGACAAGAGCTTCAGGTAGTGATTTATTTTCAATTGTCGTGACACATTATTCTTCCAAGTTTTGAACGCCAAGAGATGACGAAGAAAAAAAGATTAGATGTGTAAACATTATTTGTTTCAACGGCGAAATGTGAATTCCGATGATGTTCTTTAGATATCTGTACAGAAAAGTATACATCTAAAACCTGTGGTCGTTGTGGTATCCTAAACAAATGTAGGTTCTAGAGATGTTTTTAGTTGCGGTTTAATAGATGTTAATGGAGCAAGAAATATCGTTATCAAACGTCTAAAAGAACTGGTCCTCCTCCAATGGAGATACACATGGGTTAAAGATAACTTACATGTTCAACTTGGTAGGTTGACTAACGTAGAAAAATCTGGGTGGAAGTTTTTATAGAATTTTATATTCGAGAATATAAAATTTAAAAGAGATTGTGTCAAAGAATAAAGATGTCGTTTCGCATGAGAAATCCCTATGAAAAATATTATAAAACACCTCAACCTATTTCAGTACCAGAGCCAAAGAAAAATGTAACTAAGAACGTTACAGTAAAATCTCCAGATAAAGATGAAAAGAATGATCAATTTAGTGTTGGTAACGACACTATTGTTTTTGACAAGGAAACTGGATTATGGAAAATAAAGAAATAGTTATTTCTTTTTACCCTTAACTGTTTCCATATTGACATTTACACTAGTTGCAATATCATCACTCCCCTCTTCAATCCTAGCCTTCATTGTTTCCAATTCAGGTATCAAATCCTTGAGAAATGTATCATTTTCACTCCCTTCTTCTGTGAACTCAAATGGAGGAGCGATAATGCAGTTGTTCGGCTGGCATTTATGAACATCACTTTTAAAATCGTCTATGATAATTGTATCCTTTTCTGAATAGCCTGGTAATTTATGTATGTCCCATAGCATGCATAGTTCCTTGGAATATTTTTTCATCTTTTTTGAAAGGTCGCAGTGATATGAGAAAAAGATGAAATCCAATTTTCTATCAGGGCGGTTGTTTATGATGATTTTCTCAATAATGAACAAAGCATAATCTTTACTTGCAGCTGTCCATATAGTCACGTTAAAATTTTTGAAAAGATAGTCTAGAAATTCTTGAAGATAAGGACGGCTATAAACCATATAATAACCATCCATATCGTCAGATCTGAATTGATCACTTTTCTTCTTGTATTTCTCAAAGTCATGATCTTCGGTTGGTTCAGCACTGATTATTGTCTGATCGAGATCTAGAATTATTGAGGGTTTTCCTTTACGCATATTTATATAATCACGATATAAATATTTAAGTATAATATTTCCATTTATATTTTCCCGCTGTGCCAGTGCAACCCTTGTATACAGAGACTATACTAGAACTCTCTATACCGGTTTCCTCAACTGCTTCTTTAATACTATCGTATAAAATACACATATCATCGCTAATGATTTGAACAACTTGAGAATGTGTATGGGATGTTTCGGGTGGAGTATAATTAGGATCTTTGTATAATAAAAATATAAATATTTTAAGTATCTCATTTACATTCTGTTTCCGCTGGGATGCCCAGGGGGTGGTTGCGGATCACTTTCTTCCCGTCCTTTTGCTAATTCCTTGGCTTTGGCCATTAGATCCATACTTTTCTTTTCAGAAGCTATGTTGTTTAATCCTTTTACAGCGCTTCGTTTCGGTTTACGCATATCAGTCTGAGATCCTGAAAATAAATCATCATCTATAGTATAATTACCAGAATCTTCTCTAATACTTCCGACAGGCTTTCTATGACGATGTCTGTCAGTTTGAGTATCAGAGTCCAAGTCTTCAATTCTAGTTCTACCTCCCTCGTCTTCTTCCTCTTCAGATGAGGAAGGTTCTTTTCGTATTCTTCTGCGACGTCTAGGTTTGTTTGGAGAAGATTTATGACCTATATGTTCTTCGTATTTTTTCCGATGTTCTTCTCTTACTTTTTCGCGTTCGCTAATTTCCTTCTCTTCTTCTAGAGCTTTCTGCTCCATAGCTTTCTGCTCCATAGCTTTCTGCTCCATAGCTTTCTGTTCTCTCCATCTTTGTTCATCTGTTTTTTGTGGAGGAGATGGTATGGATGGTGTAGTAGGTGGTGCAAATTTTTTAATCATTTGTTCGACCCATTCAAATTCATGGCCCTGGTCATATTTTTCAATTCCTCCATCTGGGTAGATAAGTAAGATGCATGGTACTGATGTTATGTCGAGCTGATTATTTTTCTGTATTCTATTTCTAATTTGTTCGTTATCTACACATAGAGTTTGTAAAGAAAATAAATGAGAAAAGTCAACTTGACTTGATTGTATGAGCCCCATCAATTTTTTGGAAAGGGGGGAGTATTTACTGTATAATAACACTGATAATTGCGGTTCCATTTTATCTTTTAAGATAATCTGTCTATATTTTAAATCGTTAATGATATTTTTCATATTAAAAATAATATA
>ERZ891134.2445-NODE-2445-length-10782-cov-3.488207_pt1 | contig 10782 bp, 7 predicted proteins | sample MGYA00520888_ERZ891134 | MGnify/ENA primary metagenome ERZ891134 (study PRJEB32303, sample SAMEA104408692) | aquatic metagenome | biome: Brackish water; feature: Coastal; material: water | place: Baltic Sea | collected 2014-10-23 | depth 10 m ... | reverse complement strand
GTCGGTGTGCCGAGCGTCGGGCTGCGGAGAGGCATACCAGCTCAGCGTGCCCCCAAACTGCCCCGGCGTGAGCGAAAAGATCTTGGGCTCCTCCTCCAGCCGATCCACGCCCGCAGGGTTGAGTTCGAGTTCCCACGAGGCGGGATCATCGTGGCCGTCGGTGCCGATCGAACGGGGCACGTTGTAGTGGTAGAGCTTGCCGATCCGAGCGGCGAAGTAGCCGGCGAGGCGAAAGGACTGTGGCATGCTCGGCTGCTGGGGGATCGACTGGCGAAAGATCTGAGCGTTGCTAAGGATCCCGGTGGAGTTGGGATAGAGACCGGTGAGAAAGGAATTGCGGCTCGGGCCGCAGAGCGGATAGCTGCAGTAGGCGTGGTCAAACCGCACGCCCCGCGCTGCCAGGCGATCGATGTGGGGCGTCTTAGCAAGGGGATCACCGTAGCAGCCGAGCATCGTGTTGAGATCGTCGGACACGATGAACAGCACGTTCGGCCTCCGCGGAGCTTCGGCAGCCGTCGCTCCCAACTGCGCCACCAGGCCGGTCATCACCACCGCCATCCCCGCCAGTTCAATCAATCGCTTCGTCGTCATCCCCAAACCCTCCTCTTCTCGAACAGACCAAAACCACAGGGTCGATGGGGCGGCCTGTCCTACTCACGAGTCCTGATAGATCCGGTATTTCTTGGTCACGATGGCCCCGCCCCGCTCGAGCGTTCGCTTCGAGAGGTGGTTGCTTTCGAGCACCCACGAAAACTCAGCCTCCTCCATACCCCAGTCGAGCACCGGTTGCACGAGGGCCGCGGTCAGCACCAGGCCCACGCCCCAGGCCTGATACTCGGGCACCACGTTCGTGCTGATGGCCCGCATCCGCTTGATGCCCCGCTTGTTCCAGAGCAGGCGGATGAAGCCGAAGGGGAAGAGCCGCCCACCAATCGCCTTGATCCGGGGGTTGTAATCGAGCAGGCAGAAGACGGTCCCCACTGGTTTGCCCGCCACCTCGGCCACAAGGGCGAGTTCCGGCACGATCAGATGCTTGAGGCTCGCCGCCATGTGCTTCACCTCGCCTGCCGTGAGCGGAACAAAGCCCCACGTGCCGCCCAGGCTCGAGTTGTAGACTTCGAGAAACATCCGCACTTCGTCATCGAAACGACTGCGGTCCAGTGGCCGCACGGTCACGCCAAACCGCTCCTTCACCCCCTCCACCATCGTGCCGAGTTTGGAATCGAGCGAGGCAAGCATCGAGGTCTTGCCCCAGAAAGCGTAGAGGTCTTCGATCTTCGAAAATCCATTCGCCTCGACGAGCCCGGCGTAATACGGCCGGTTGTGCGTCATCATGAAAAACGGCGGGGTCTCGAAGCCCTCGATTAAGAGGCCACACTCGTAGTTGAGCGACGGGTTCACGGGCCCCCGGATCGTCGCCATGCCCTCGGCGTAGAGCCAGTCGGCGGCTGCCCCGAATAGGGCTCGGGCCGCGGCGGGATCGTCCTCGCATTCGAAGAAGCCGAAGAAACCCCGCTGCTCTCCATACCGCTCGATGTGACCGGCGTTCACGATCGCCGTGATCCGGCCCAGATCGCGATCGCCGCGGCGCACCAGGAACGACTGGCTCTTCGACTTCGCGTAGAAGGGATGCGGCCGGAAGCCGAGGAGTTCTTCCTGCGAGAGCAACAGCGGCGGCATCCAACAGGGGTCGTCTGCGTAAATCCGCCAGGGGAGCCGCAGGAACCGCTTCTGCTGGCTTCGAGAACCGACCGGCTCGACGACAACGTCCGCCACGTGCTTTTTCCTCCAACCAGAAGGCCGCCGGCAGCGACCACAATGCTCGAAAGCGTTGCCATTACAAGACTTCCGATCGACAGCGGGCATCTTGGGTGCCCGGCGGCATATCCGTCAATATCGGCCGACTTTCGGGCTCCACCAAAGTCGCCCCGAGTCCCCGTCCGAAATAGAATTCAGGCCGGGCTTGTGCGATAGATCGATCGACCCGGCGGAGCGGCAGAGGCACCCGGGCAGACGGTTTGTTCCATGATTGCTTTGAAGCGGTTTGAGCTTTCCGGCGATTGCCTTGTGACTGGCGCGACCGGCCTGGTCGGTAATAACGTGGTCCGGCAACTCCTGGGCAGGAATCTGGGCGTTCGGGTACTCGTGCGTTCTGAGAGTGCCGTGGGGGACACGGCCCTGGCCGGCCTCCCGGTGGACCGTGTCAGCGGCGGCCTCGGGGATGAAGCGGCCCTCGACCGGGCGCTCGACGGGGTGTCTTGCGTCATCCACTCGGCAGCCTTCGTGCACTGTGGCTGGCGGCACGGCTCCGAGATGCGAGAGGTGAATATCGAGGGGACGCGGCGGCTGGCCCGGGCGGCCAGGCGCGCCGGGGCCCGGCTCGTCCATGTCTCGAGCGTGGATGCCATCGGGCTACGGGCCGATGGGACGCCCGCCGACGAAGAGACACCCCCAGGTGGGATGCCAGACTGTCCCTATGTGGTCACCAAGCGGGAGGCCGAGCGGGCCCTGATTGAAGAGATCCAGCAGGGTCTGGACGCGACGATCGTGAATCCGGTCTACATGCTCGGCCCTTGGGACTGGAAGCCGTCGAGCGGCCGCATGCTCCTGGAGGTGGGATCGGGGAAGGGACTATTCGCACCCCCTGGCGGCAATGATTTTGTCGATGTCCGCGACGTGGCTGCCGGCATCCTGGCCGCAGCTGAACGGGGCTGCACCGGCCGGCGATACATCCTCGGCGGCCACGGCCTCTCGTACCTCGCTGCCTGGCGGGTGATGGCCCGCGTGACCGGCCGGATGCAGCCCCTGGGCATCGCCCCGCGGCCATTTGTGCGGCTGGCCGGCTGGTGTGGTGATCTGGCGGCGGTCTTTCGCAAGCGGGAGCCCGACGTCAATTCTGCGGCCACCACGATGTCGATGCTGAACCACAATTTCTCCTGCCAGCGGGCCCGTGAGGAGCTCGGCTACCAGTTCCGGCCGCTCGAAGACACGGTGCAGGATGCCTGGAACTGGTTTGTCGCCCGTGGTTACACCGGCACAGCCAGGGAGCGGACCGCGTTGGCGCGGTAGGATTCGTTGCCCGTGAAAAAGCCGCCTCTGGCCTTTTCCTCAGTCTCTGAGCCCGTCTGCTCTTCCGTTTTGAAGCTGGCCCATGTCGCACATTCTCGTCGTCGAGGACGAGCAGCATCTCGCCTTCGGCATTAAGTTCAACCTCGAGGCGGAAGGCCATTCCGTCACCGTCGTTGGCGATGGCCAGTCGGCCCTGGCGGAAATCGAGGCAGCCGCCGCGCCGGTCGATCTGGTGATCCTCGACCTGATGCTACCTGGCATGAGCGGGTATGCGGTGTGCGAGTCGATCCGCGCGGCCGGAAACAACGTGCCAGTCGTGATGGTCACCGCCCGCACGCTGGTCGAGGACCGGATCCGTGGTTTTGACGCCGGCACAGATATCTATCTCCAGAAGCCATTCGACCTCGAAGAACTCCTCTCGGTGGTCCGCAACCTCTTGGCCCGCCGGGGCCGCGATGAGCGGACGGCAGCTACTGGAGACCGGGGAGGTGACAACGTGTATCGCTTCGGCTCAGCCGACGTGAACTTCGACACCTGGGAGGCCACGGCCCGAGGAACCCCGGTACGGCTCACGAACCTGGAGATGAAACTCCTCCGATACCTGGTCGAGCACGAGGGCAAGGTCGTTGCCCGCGACGAGCTACTGAAGAACGTCTGGGGGCTGACGCGGGCCCCCGCCACCCGCACCGTCGACACCTTCATCCTCGCGCTCCGCAAGTATTTCGAGGATGACCCTTCGAAACCGGTTCACTTCCTCTCGGTGCGGGGCACAGGCTACCGGTTTGTCGCCGTCCCCGGCGGCGACTCAGCGGCGTAGCAGACCCTGCTCGCGCTCGAAGGCGTGGGGCAGGCTACCTGGGTTCCTCGTGAGCGGGAATCAGGTGAGCGGGGCTGGCGGAGCCCTGTCAACGCTCAATAATCTGCCGTTCAGACGGCGGCGGAACGGACGGGTTTCCCTCAGCCGGCAGCGGGAGTCGCACGCTGTAGGGTGAGAACCGGGGATCGGGCTCGGGAAAGTCGGTACTGATCAACTGCGCCCCCGAGTCGATTGCCAGGTCGCGGCGATGGGGATCGTTGCCGCGAGCCTCATTGGTTCCACTATCGGCCCGCGTTCGCACGAGAAAACCGTCGCTGACCAACTCTCGGATCTCCGCCTCCTGAGCAACAGGGTCATTCCGCTTCATCCACGCGGCCGCCGGGTGCTCTCGGTCCACGCTGGCAAACAACAACTGCTCAAGACTCTCGGTCGTCGCTGCAAGATAACGATCCCGAACCCTTCCTTCGTTGTCCAAGAGAAACACAACCTTGCCGCGGTGCTCATCCACCGCCGGCCAGCCTCTCCCCTCCACTGCCTCACGGAGCGTTGCAGACTCGCCCTGGACATCAGCAGGAGTGAGAATCCGGTCTAGGGGCCAGACACCCAGCAGCGTACGGTGAAGCTCCGCAAAGCCATCGGCCTCCCAGACAATCGGCCGCGTGGGCGAGAGAGAATCCTGCTTCAGTTCCAACAGCAGAAACACCGGCACATGGCCGGGATGTTCGTCCGACCATCGCTTCACCTCCACCAACGCCGCCTGCAGCGTGTAAGCGGTGGTTCGCACATCGAAGTCAGGGCTGTGGAGCACCTTAATGCCGGGCACTGCTAGCTCTCCCTGCGGATCGAAGGGGGGAGAAGCAGCGTTGGTAGCACGGGCCAGTTTCACCACCAACGGCTCGCGAAAGAGCCTACCCTCCGGATCGAGATAGAGATCGAGTTCGAAGTGTCGCACGTCCAATTCAGCGAGTTGCTCAACCAGCGTCCGTTGCGTGCAGTCGATCGAGCGGGCCTCGGCGGGGGCCAGGCTGGCAATCATCCCCATGGCAAAGTCATCGGGGGCGATGTGGTAGGAGTTGTGGGTACCAACCAACTGCAACTGGTTGATCCGCAACGGCTGCGGTGGCCCCGCCGGGGGCGGGGTCGCATCAACCGGGTCGGCCGCCTGCAACGACCCACCGGCAGTGAGGAACGCCAGCCAGCCCAACCCCCACAGAAACTGGCTGAACCGCCGAGGCAGGCCCAGAGACGACATTTCAGTGACCTCCGAGGAGCGCCGCCGCCGCGGCCCCTGGATCGGGCTGCCTGAGGAGCGATTCCCCCACCAGCATCCCACCGATCCCGGCGGCTTCGAGCCGCTCGACTTCGGCCCGCGACTTGATCCCACTCTCAGCCACAAGCACCACGTTGGCCGGCACCCGCTTCCGCAGTCGGAGCACGTGGCCCAGGTCGGTGGTCATCGTCTTGAGATTACGGTTGTTGATGCCCACGAGCGTGGCCCCAAGATCGAGCACCCGTTCGAGATTTGACTCGTCGTGGAGTTCCACCAGTGGCGTCATGCCGAGGTCGAGAATCTGCCGGTACAGGCTCCGCAGGTGGCAGTCATCGAGGCATTCGGCAATCAGGAGGACCGCATCGGCGCCATGCACCCTTGCCTCCACGACCTGATAGGGATCCACGACAAACTCCTTCCGCAGCACCGGCAGGTCGACCGCAGCCCGGGCAGCCTCCAGATCGGCGAGTGTGCCACCAAATCCCGCGTGATCCGTGAGCACGGAGAGTGCGGCGGCGCCCGCGGTGGCGTAGGCTCGCACCACATCTTCGACCGACGCCCCCGGCCGGATCTCACCAGCCGATGGGCTCTGCCGCTTGAACTCGGCGATCAGCCGGATCGGCGGCCCGCTCGCCACGGCCGCGAAGAAGTCTCTCACCGGCGGTGCCGATTCGACAACGGCTTCGAGCACCGCCAGGGGCACGCCCGCGCGGGCCACTGCCACCTCCCGTCGCTTGCGGACCACGATCTCGTCGAGGATGCTCTGGCTCACCGTTCGCTACCCTTCACCGTCGTGCCGTGGAAACCGGTTCACGAAACGATAAGTCTACCGCGAACCTCCGCCTCCCAAGCCGGCCGCGAACGACTGAAGCCACGAGGAGCGTTTATGAGTAGTGCACCAGGCAGCCGACCGATCCAGAGTTCGCAGACCCGAGGCCCGTGGAACTGGCACGTGTTCCAGGCTTCCAGGCCGTGCCCGCCTGAATTGACTCGGAGGCCAGCATGGCAATGGTGGGCCATCGCCGGCGTAGGATGGGGTGTCTTGTCCGGAATACTTGGAACGGTCACTCCCCAGCTCCGAGCCGAAGGCCGAGGATGGGTTACTCCACGGACCGTGAGCCACGAGGTGGCTGCCGCAGAAAAACCAGACCGGCCGTTCAAGGCCAGGCCGACCATCACGCTGGCCGACCTACCATCCCTGCCGCTCGACCCGACCGCGGACGCCTTCGGTGGGAAGACGGCGCCAGAGATGAGGAACGAGACCGGTTTTTTTCGGGTCGAAGTGAGAAACGGCCGGTGGTGGCTGGTCGATCCCGAGGGCGGGGTCTTTCTCTCCCGCGGCGTCAACACAATCGCTCCCGTGCGTTCCTCGGGCGGTCAGGCCGTCCTCGGCCAGCGGTTTGGCACGGAAGCCAGATGGGCTCGCGAAACCACGGCTTTCCTCCGCACCGCTGGCTTCAACACCCTCGGCGCCTGGTCCGACGAGCGGCTCCGCGAGGTTGAGCAGCCCCTGCCCTACACCCGGATTTGGAACTTCATGGCCGCCTATGGCGACCGCCGGGGCGGCACGTTCGCGGAACCAGGGCATACCGGTTATCCCGGAGGTTGTCCGTTCATCTTCGACCCCGGGTTTGCTGTGTTCTGCGATGAGCATGCCCGAAAGCTTGCTGCGACGAAGGATGACCCTTGGCTCCTCGGACACTTCTCCGACAACGAACTGCCTTGGAAACGCACCCTCCTGGAGAGCTACCTCCAGTTACCGCCGGCAGACCCTGGCCACCAGGCTGCCCATGCCTGGCTCGAGAAACGCCACGGCGGAGCCGCCGAGCCGCACACCGTCACCGAGCAGGATCGGGCCGACTTCCTCGAGCACGCCCTCGACCGCTATCTCTCGACAGTCGCCCAGGCGATCCGCCGCCACGATCCCCACCACCTGTTCCTCGGGATGCGGCTCCATGGCTCGGCGCTCCGGCTGCCTGAGGTCTGGCGGGCCTGCGGCCGGCACTGCGATGTCGTGTCGGTGAATTATTACCACGCCTGGACTCCAAGCCCGGAGCGACTGGCGATGTGGGTGAAAGAAGCCGGGCGACCATTCCTCGTGTCGGAGTTCTATGCGAAGGGCGTTGACAGCGGGATGGCCAACACGAGCGGGGCCGGCTGGCTGGTGGAGAGCCAGGAAGACCGTGGCCGCTTCTACCAGAATTTCACGCTTGGCCTGCTCGCCTCGCCGGGCTGCATCGGCTGGCATTGGCACCGCTATGCCGACAACGACCCGCAGACCGAGGGAGCCGATCCGTCAAACCTCGATTCCAACAAAGGCATCGTCTCATCCCGCTACGAACCCTGGCAGCCGCTCGTGGCGGCGATGACGGCCCTCAACCTCCGGGCTCACTCCCTGCTTGACTGCGGGGTGATGAGAGAAAGCGGCCCAGCCACACCGTAAAAGAAATCCTGCGAACCGTCGGGGGCCATGAATTCCTGGCGAATTGAGCCCAGATGTCCAATTCTGAGGATGCTGCGCCCTTTTCTTCCTGGGGGGATTGCATGGTCCTTGTGCCATGTGGCCTTCCCGTTGACGTGAACCCTGAATCCTGGCTTTCCGGCGGGTTTCACGCGAGGAACCTGAGGCCTAGCGAGGGGACGCAACCATGAGGCGGTACGGACGGATGGCGAACACGAGAACACGGCTTCGGACCCTGGTCGCGGCCGGCCTGGCCCTCGTGGCTGGTCTACCCGTCGCCGTTGGTGACACGCTGCTCCAGTGGGACATCGCCCCAAGCCTTCCCAGTTCGGCAGGCACTACCAACGGCAGCCTGCCAATCAACGGCGCCGGCGTGATCGGGATCACGGGCACCGAAATCACCGTGCTCGGCTCAGCCGCCGGCGGCGCCACCTCGTCTGACGGCTGGCGGTGGTACGACGGCTCGCCGCGGCCCATTGATCTCGACGGGGCCCTGGCCAACGAGAACTACTTCGAGTGGAGCGTGACCACCAACGCCTTTACCACGGCCACCATCACCGGGCTTGGCTCAACCTCGTTTCGAAAGGGATCATCGGCTCCCAACACACTCGGCCTCGTCTACAGCACCGACCCGCTCTTCGCCAGTTATCGTACCGTCAGTGCCGCGACATCGATCCCCGGTACGACCGCCACCGACCTGGCCGCCGGGCTCGCGGGCGACCTGTCCACCAATGCCATCGTGGTCAACCCCGACTCCACCGGATACTTCCGGCTGGCCTACTGGGGTGCCACGTCGCTCTCGAGCGGTGCGATCTGGATGGGAACTGCGGCCGACGGCAATGACTTCTCCTTGACCGGCAGCTTCGAATCGTCTGTCGTGCAGCGGACACTCACCTGGAATGGCGTGGCTGGCTCGCCAGGCTCCACCTGGAATAACTCGCCCACCAACACCGTCTGGCTCGATGGCTCGACCACGACCGGCTTCAATGCAATCGACAACGCCCTCTTCCCTGCCGCGACCGACGTGGTGGTCGATCCTGCGGGCGTTGCCGCCGGCACTATGACAGTGAGCAACGAGGATGGTTTGGTGTCGATCGGCGGCGGGGGGATCGCGGCCTCGTCCCTGACAAAAACGGGCACCGGCACGCTCGTACTCTCCGGCACGAACGCCTTCACGGCAGGATCAACCGTATCAGCCGGCAGTCTGCAGCTCGAGTCCGATGCCGCCTTGGGCACAACCACAGCCACTTTTGCTGGGCAACGCTCGTGGCCGGAAGCGGGGCCACTGCGATCGCCACGCCGTTGGCTGCCGGCACCGGCGGGCTGACCCTGGAAAATGCTGCTTCAGTCACGCTCTCCAAGGCCGTCACCGCGGCCACGGACGACACGCGGTTCGTCAAGACTGGGGCCGGCACGCTCGTGATCGGGGGTGGGTTTGGAGTGCAGAACACGGCGCCGCTCGAACTCGACATCGCGGAGGGTGACGTGACGCTCCAAGGCAGCCAGAAAAACGTCGGTGGCACGAGCGACTGGAACGGCGACGTCGCGCTCGACGGCGCGATCCTGATGCTCCATGGCGGCACCGTGACCGGCACCGGGACGGTCACCAATGTCAACCCAGGGTCGTCGATCACTTCACGGCTCAATCGGGGCGCGGTGTTGTTTGAAAGCCCGCTCGTGCTGGATCAGACCCTTTCGATCAACTCGCCCAATGGCAACAATCTGCTCCAGATTGTCGGGCCCATCAGCGGCGCGGGTGGGCTGAACGCTGTCGGCAATGGATCGAAGCGTCTCTCTGGAACCAACACCTACGCCGGCCCGACCACGATCACAGGCAACGGGACGCTGCTGTTCGGCAGCCGAGCCTCGTTGTATGGTGGCGACACCTCCCTCTGGACAGACACAAGCCTGGTGGTCAACTCGGGATCGGGGGCCGGTTTCAGCGTCGGAGGTGAGGGGCAGTTCACAGCTGCCGATCTCGACCTCATCCTTCCGTTGGGCACCGGAATCGGCGGCTTCCTCTCAGGCTCGCGGGTGGTCCTTGACACTGCCGACGGTGACTTCGCCTACGGAGGAACGATCACCGACACCAACTTCGGCGTCAACTCCCGTGGCCTGACCAAGAACGGCATCAATACCCTCGCGCTCTCCGGCCCGAACTCCTACACCGGCCCCACGAACGTGGCCGGCGGCACACTCACCTTCACCCGACCGACTGCCCTGTACGGCGGTGCTTCGGGCAGTTGGACCGAAACCAATCTGGTCGTGAACTCCGGTGCCACAGCGGGTTTCCGCGTGGGCGGCACTGATGGCTTCACGGCCTCTGACATCTCGCTACTGGCGAACCTGGGCACCGGCACAACGGCCACGGGCTTTCGCAGTGGATCCAGACTCGGCCTCGACACGACCGACGCCGGAGGCACGTTCACCTACGCCGATTCGCTCGTGGATCCGGATGGTGGTAGTCGCTCGTTGGGCCTGGCCAAACTCGGTGTGGGCACGCTCGTACTCGCAGGCTCAAACACCTACACCGGTGGCACGCTCGTGGCGGCTGGCACGCTCCAGCTGGGCAATGCCGCCGCGCTTGGCAGCGGAGCCGCGCCCCTGACCGTCGATGGCGGAGCCCTCGATCTGGCAGGCTATTCGATCTCGATCGAGGGCCTCGGTGGAGTCGGTGGCGGGATTACCAACTCCGCCGCCGCATCCGTCTCCACCCTGAGTGTGAACGTCTCCAGTGGAACGATCGGATTCGCCGGCTCGCTGGACGATGGCGCTGGTACGGTGGCCCTGGTCAAGACGGGCAGCGGCGACCTGCTCCTCTCTGGCAGTAGTACGTTCACTGGCGGCACCCAACTTGACGGCGACATCCAGATTGAGCAGGCCACCAGCCTCGGCACTGGGGCAATCGTGTCGACCGGGCCAGCCGCCCGCGTGTATTGGCAGGGTGTCGATCCTTCGGTCACGCTCGCGAATCCGCTTCAGACCGGCAGTGACATCTCGATGGCCCTTGCCTTCGCCCCCGGGACCGACCGCACAGTTGTGCTCTCCGGCCCGATCTCGGGGAGTGGCCAGATCAAGATCAGTGCCTCGGCTACCGGCACCATCGACCTGACCAACCAGACGTCTGCCACCAATACCAATGCGGGTGGCATCGAAATTGGCACC
>ERZ891134.2444-NODE-2444-length-10783-cov-4.235365_pt1 | contig 10783 bp, 9 predicted proteins | sample MGYA00520888_ERZ891134 | MGnify/ENA primary metagenome ERZ891134 (study PRJEB32303, sample SAMEA104408692) | aquatic metagenome | biome: Brackish water; feature: Coastal; material: water | place: Baltic Sea | collected 2014-10-23 | depth 10 m ... | reverse complement strand
CTTGCTTTTAGAGTTTTTTTAAAAGTCACACAATTGTTTCTTTCAAATCGTTAAAAACAAGTATAGAATTCAGATATAAATCTTTTTAATTTTTTAGAGGAAAAATTAACCAACATGTTACTTGGACCTTCTAGCAATAGATAAGTTCCATATCTACGAACTTTTAACTGCTGGGTATTGATTTTTAAATTTAGTTTCGTATAATTAACCTGAGCGTTACATAAATGACACAATTGTCACTCAGAAGACACAGTATGATAAACCTAAAAACATTAACAATTTTTGTAGCCTTTGCATTATCAGCAAATATCTTTGCTGATGAAAATATTTTTTATGCAAAAGCTAAAGCTCTTATAGAAGCGCCAGCTTCGGAGCTAATCGTTATATACAATAAAAATAAGGTTGCAGACATATGTCCGAAAGGGTCAGTTGGTTGCTTTACCTCTGCGGAGGGAGGCAAAATTTATATGCTGGAGAACATTTCCGAGATTCATCATGATGTGGTGTTGTTTGGCCTTTATGCTGATTATGTTCAATACAATGATTCTAGGATTATCGATTCAAATTTCACCTGCGATTCCAAGGTCAAATTTCTAGAAAGTAAAGGAAATATTTCTTTAGCTAATCTTTATAACAATCAATGCATGAAGCATTATCAAAATTTAAAATTAGCTTCCAGGTAAAATATTTCCATACAAAAAAAGGCGCTTCGAAGCGCCTTTTTTATTTATACAACATTCATCCATATCATTAAATATATGATGCCTCCAAACCCCAAACCAAACCCTAATGGCAGTTGTTTTGTTACTGGATTCTTCCCTATCAAATAGAGAGATATAGTGAGGCTAGAGCCTAGCAAAAGTATTGGCCCAATTGCTGAGGCTCCAAAGATAGAGCCAATCCCTGAGAGCAATAAGAAATCTCCACTTCCAATTCCCTCTTGCGATTTGAGCATTCTATAAAACAGATTGATAGAGAAGAGCAAACCATAACCAAAAATTAATCCTAGGACTGAATCAATTGGAGCTGTAAAAAATTGAAAGCCCAGATTGGCAATGCAGCCTATTGCAATGAGCAAAAAGCTTAATGGTTGAGATAGTAATAAAGTTTTTAAATCCATCATTGCTTGAACGTAAAGGATTGACATGATCAAACATATCAGCCATGTGATGGGATTATAGAATCCATATAGGTTTACCAATAAGACGATCAATAGGGCGGCAAGGATTTCATTGGCTAAATAAAGATTATCAATTTTTTCCCCGCACTTAGAGCACCTTCCTTTGTTGGATAAGTACCCAATAAAAGGCACTAAATCGGTAACATGCAATGGAATCTTACAATTTGGACAAAAAGATCTAGGGGATAATATGTTGAATGAAATACTTGGATTTGGAAGTCTATAAATCAACATAGACACAAAGCTACCAATACAACCGCCTAAGCTGACATAGAGTAGATGAGAGAGAAAAATCTCCATGAGAGGACAGCTATTTCTTTTTGGTTAAATACAAGCACAGCCCCAAAAATAAAATTGTGGGCGCAGCATATAGAGAAATGACCATGAGTTTATCTAACATTAATTAAAGCCCCTTTGCTTTTGAATCTGGTCTTCTGGTATCACCAAAACCATAGAATAAATTATTTTTTATTTCAAGGCTCTCCAGGGAAGTGCCTGGACCAGAAATATAGACTTCTTGATCAAGAGATCTAATTGTTTCAACGTGAATCGCATCAAAGCCTTTTTCTAGCATTAACACATCTGGCTTCCATTGGTGGTGAATTCTAGGAACAACTGTCGCATCAGATATTTCCATTTTGAAATCTAATGTATTTAATAGGAATTGAAGAACAGCCGTAATGATCCTGGATCCGCCAGGAGAACCAGTAGCAATAATTGGTTGATTGTCTTGAAACACAAGGGTTGGCGTCATGGAGCTAAGAGGGCGCTTAAAGGGTTCAATTTTATTTGCCTCCCCTCCAACTAAACCAAATTGATTAGGCACCCCCGGCGAAGATACAAAATCATCCATTTCATTGTTCATAAGGATGCCAGTCCCATCAATGACCACCCCAGAACCAAAGCCAGAATTAAGGGTATAAGTATTAGAGACTACATTCCCATGTTTATCTGCAATCGAAAAATGGGTAGTATCTAGACTTTCATGTGGGAGAGCATCGCCAGGAAGAATTGCCTCAGATGGAGAGATCTTGTTAAGCACAATTCTCTGATGAATCTTATCTGCATAGGTTTTGCTAATTAACTCATTGACCGGCACATCAAAAAAATCTGGATCTCCTAAATATTTTGATCTGTCTGCATATGCATATTTCATAACCTCAGTTAATAGAGCGGTATATGTTGGAGAGTTATGCCCAAGCGCGGCTAGATCGTAGTGCTCTAAAATATTAAGCATTTGAATGATGTGAATGCCTCCAGATGAGGGCGGGGGCATGGTTACGATTTGATATTCTCGGTAGTCAGCCTGAATTGGTTCTCTCCAAACAGGTCTATAATTCCGAAGATCTGTTTTAGTTATCAGGCCATTATTACTTTGCATATAACCAGCGATTAATTCAGCGATTTCTCCTTCGTAAAATCCTGCCGCTCCTTTATGAGCAATAATCTCTAAAGTGTTCGCTAAGTCTACCTGCACAAGATTTGAGTGCATGGCCACAGGATATTCCGCATAGAAAATCTTTTTAAAATTCTGAAACTGGCCAAGTTTCTTGTATCTACTATTTAAGGCGTCCGCCATAAATGGCGAAATTTGAAAGCCATTTCTAGCAAGGTCTACCGCTGGTTTTATCAGCTCTTTCCATGGCAAGCTTCCAAATTTTTTGTGGACCTCCCACATACCATAAACTGTTCCCGGCACTCCAATCGCCAAAGCGCCTTGAGTGGATCGTTTTTTATCAACCGAACCATCCTTGTTGAGATACATATCTTTTGTAGCTCCTGCGGGTGCAATTTCACGATAATCGATACTGTAGTTCTTATTTGTATCTCCATCATGCATCAACATGAATCCGCCTCCACCAATATTTCCAGCTCTGGGCAGCACCACTGCAAGCGCAAAGGCTACCGCAATTGATGCATCATAAGCATTTCCACCTTTTTGGAGAATTGAGTGCCCAACATCAGTGGCAAGATAGTGCTGTGTAACAACCATCCCATCTTTTCCAACATTAGGGTGAACAATTGCTTGAGAGTTAAAAATTTGAGATTCAATTGAGCAGGATAGAATTAACAGAGAAGATAGAAAAAATTTCATTTTAAGTAAGCAGGCCTCCATCCACCCTTAGGTCTATGCCATTAATATGAATTGCATCATCAGAAGCTAAGAAAGCGATTGTGCTCGCAATATCATCTGGAGAACGATTTACGCCATCCACAGGCATAATTTTTTTTAACAGCCTAGTATCTATATCAGCTGGAAGATTTGGGTTTGCTGTCATGGGCGTATCAATTGAAGCAGGGCAGACGCAGTTTACGTTTAAACCTTTAGTTCCATACTCTACAGCTAAAGTTTTAGAGAAAGCACTGATACCTCCTTTCGATGCACTATAGGCTGCCGTCCAGGCGTGGGAGCCCAAGGCTGCTGTAGACGAAACATTAACAATATAACCTTTTGATTCTAGAAGCATAGGCAATCCAAAATTACACATAAAAAAAGTTCCCGTTAAATTCACCCCTAGAATTTTATTCCAGTCATCTATCTTTACCTCATGGGAGTTATCAAATCTTAAAATGCCAGCTACATTAATTAAGGCATCCAACTTTTTATAATTCTCTTTGATGCTCTTAAAGCATGATTTTATTTGGGCCAAGTCTGAGATATCTAGAGTCATAGCTGAAGATCTATCATTTGATAGCATGGCTTTAGTTTCTTGGAGATGGCCCTCATTGATATCTGCAATAATCAAAGTTGCACCTTCTTGATCGAGCCTTATCGCAGTTGATCTTCCAATACCTGATCCAGCCCCCGTCACAAGAGCTATTTTATTTTTAAATCTTTTCACTTAGATAGAGAATCCTATAAAGATTAGAGTTTAATATAGTTTTGTTTGATCAGTTTAACTTTTGCGCTGCAAATAATTTTGCCCACTTATAATTTGCTTTTCCATTAGGGGCTCTCTCGACAATCTCAGAAAAAAGAATAATTTTTGGGAGCTTGTAGCCTGCCAATCTTTCTCGTACATTAGCTAGTATCTCTGACTCATCAATAATTTTATTACCTACGGTTGAGACGATAGCCACAATTTTTTGCCCAAAACGCTCATCTGGCATTCCGACAACCAAGCAGTCGAAGATTAAGGGATCTTTTTTTAGAGCCTCCTCAACTTCCTCAGGATATATTTTCTCACCCGCAGAGTTAATGCAATTACTGCCTCTACCTAGAAGGATAATACTTCCATCAGACTCAATCTTTGCGTAATCTCCAGGAAAGCTGTATCGCGTGCCTTTGTATTCTCTAAATGTTTCGGCAGATTTTTTAGCATCCTTGTAATAGCCAATTGGAATCATCGCCATGTCACCGCTAATGCCAAGCAAGCCAGTGTCATCAGAGCCTGGTTCAACAAGCTCTCCATTATCTTTTAAGACAATCATGCCAGGGTTTAGTTTAAAGGTTGCTGTCTCTGCCAAACTGTCCCTGGTGCTAACAGAGGCGCCCATGCCACCTTCTGTAGACCCCATGGTATCCATTAACCTCATGTCATGATGCTTTAAGAGACCTGCTTTTACTTCAGCGCTCCACATGACACCACTTGATGTAATTTGCTTGAGTGAGCTGAGGTCATAAGGCTGATTATTTTCCTTAGCAATTTCCAATGCATTTAACATAGGCCTTGCAAATGCATCACCCACTATCACTATGTTGGTTACATTGACCCGCGAACATTCTTGCCAGATTTTATCTGGATCAAATCCTAATCCTGGAATGGTGGCAACTGCTCCTCCAAGGTTGTGAGGAACGAAGCAACCTAACCACATTCCAGTCCCATGCATGAGGGGACAGCCAACTAGACTGACTGGTAATTCTTTTTTTGCATGAAGATCTGATATGTATTCATTAATCTTGCTTAGATCCGCTGGCAATTCATAACCCATGCCTCGAAGAGTTTTAAACATACCCTGGATGAATTCAGCCTGGTTGTACATAACACCTTTTGGCATTCCCGTGGTACCTCCGGTATAAAACATGTATATAATATCTTCAGGTCTTTTCCATCGACTCATTTCATTGCATGTTTGGATTAGCGATGAGAAGAGCACACAGCCATCTACTTGAGATTCTGAATTGTCCTCTACCTCAATCCATATTTTGATACCAGGCAAAGAGTTTTTAATTTTATTTATTTGATCCCCATAGCACGCTTGATAGAAGAGGGCTTCACAATCTGAATTATCCAATAAATATAATAACTCTTCTGATTTGTACCGATAGTTCACATTGATGGGAATTCCACCTATTTTGAATATGGAATATTGTGCTTCCAGGTACTCATTTGAATTATGTAAGTACAACCCTGCTTTTGAGTATGTTTTGAGACCAGCTTGACTTAAACCAGTTGCTAATTTTGATGATACGACATCATACTCAGACCATGTTTTTTTCTGATCTCCACAAATAATAGCGGTTTCATTGGGTATGAGATCAGCAATATTCTCCCAGAGGCTGGCAAAATTTAATTCCATGTACTTACTCCTTCTTTGAGGCGAGATGTTGCCCAACTCGTCTACCTGAAAAAATGCAGTCAGCAATTGAAAGTCCAGAAACATAGATATTTGAACACACTCCTACAGCCGTCCTTCCAGCGGCATAAAGACCATGAATTTCATTGCCTGCTATGTTTAGCACCTCACCTGTTTCCTCGTTTACCTTTAGACCACCAAGCGTTAACGTGGTTAAAGGTGCCAGCTTAGAGGTAATAGAAATATCCATAATATAAAAAGGGCCTTTGAGCTCTTTGACGTCTTCTGCGGCCTTGCCAAACTGACATGGCACTGCATCTTTAGCAGAGTCGTTATATTGCTCTAGGGAAGCACGAAGACTATCAGATGGGAGGTTATAAACTTTGGCTATCTCTTCGATAGTGGTTTTTTTTCTAGCATTGAAGTACATCAACATTCTGGCCATGTCTCTTTGAAAGGGAAGCGCAGTGCTGGCTTGCATTTTCGCTTCAGCAAAAAGAGAGGCATCAACAATAAGGTAAGCGGTTCCATCATTGTTCTCGCACATAGCATCGCCTAACGTTGCTCCATACACCATCTCATTACAGAATCTCAATCCCTCTTTGTTAACAACCATCCCTTGAGCAAAAGCTAGAGGGGGATTAAGAAATCTCCAGGCTGTCACTCTATCCATATGATCTGTTTTGCCGCCGACACTTTGACCAAGTCTAATACCAGAACCCTGATCATTAGATGTTCCTAATGGCATGCCTGAAAAATATTTAGGCGCATATTCTTTGACCATAGGCCTATTAAAAATAAAACCACCTGTTGCAAGGCAGACACCTTTTTTTGCTTGTATGTATTTGACTTGCCGATAATTTCTTTCAAGCTTTTGCGCTCGCTTGATAAATAAATTTCCAAAAAATTGCAGGAAGTTTGCTCCAGGATAAGAGGGCGGCAGAAGCATTTGATAAAGATCCCCTTTAGCCATTAATTTTTTGTGCTTATCTGCAATATCGCCAGAAGGCAGCATTAATACCTTAAGCCCTACAACTCTTCCATCCGGTGTCACCACAAGTGACCTGGCTTCGGTTTGAGTGTAAAGCCTCAGACCTTTCCCTAATGCTGATTTTTTCATTGGGTAGAAAATAGTTCCGCCAACACCTATTGGTCTAAAGGGCCCTTCTTCCCACCCCCTATGGCCCCGCGCAGCCGGTTTAGCATTCTGCATATAACTTGGAACCAGGGAGTTATCCGAGTGGTAAAGGAAGTACCCTGCTCCAGGGTAGCTAGTTTTTGTTTTGTAATAGGATGGATCAAACTTAACGCCATTATCAATAAGCCATTGCGTATTTTCTGCCGAGGTATCACAGAATTTTTTTAATGTTGATGCTTTAATAATATCCCCAGTTTCCTGGATCAGGTAATTAAACATATTTTCTGGAGAATCCTCTATTCCAGCTGCTTTTTGTATTGGAGTGCCACCACCAGCATAAAAAACACCTCCGCTCTTAGCTGTTGCTCCACCGCCAGAGGTTTTATCAATACCAATAACTGAAAATCCTTGGTCCAATGCTTCATTTGCAACTGCTATACCTGCGCCACCAATGCCAGCAATCACCATATCAGCGTGATCGTCCCATTGAAATAAATTAGGGTCATTGATAATTTGAGGTGCTTCAACACTTGAGAGCCACAAATCATCAGATGGTGTTAGCTCAGTTTCCAGCATTTAAGTCCGCAGTTTTTCCACCATCTACAACCAAGCTTGCACCTGTGATAAAAGATGAGTCTGAGCTTAAGAGAAACGAAATAGGTTTTGCTAATTCAATTGGCTCAGCAATTCTTTTGAGTGGAATAGAATTTATTGTTGCTTTCATCATAGCCTCATCTGGGATCGCTCTTTCTGTAGCGGGGGTCAGAACAGCACCAGGTATCAGACAATTAACTCTGACATAGGGCGCTGCCTCTATAGCTGCAGCTTTAGAAAAATTAATTAAACCCGCTTTTGCAGCTCCGTAGGCTGACATATAGGCAACGCCTTTGAGGCCAACCACTGAAGCAATATTTACGATAGAACCTTTTTTGGCCTCTATCATCCATGGCAAGACTGTTTTTGTGGTTAAAAAGACAGCGTCTAAGTTAGCTTTAAAATTAGTTTTCCAGGCCGAAAGACTTAGGTCTACAATTTTGCCTGTATGAATCGATGGCGCGTTGTTGACCAGGCCATCGATCTTACCGTAAAGCTTATAGACTTCATTCAATGAATCCAGAATTGCCAACTCGTCAGTGACATCTACGTTATGAGCAATCACGTTTGGGGAGATTAACTTAAGTTCAGATTCAGCTTGCTTGAGGTTGTCGGTATTTCTGCCGGTAATGACGACCGTGGCTCCCTGCTCAAGACAAAGTTTAGCAGTAGCAAAACCTATTCCAGCACTTGCACCGGTAATGTATATAACCTCATCTTTAAATATTGCACTCACACTAGCCCCCAGGTAAGTTGTTTAGATTTTCAAAGAAAACCCTATAGAAGTATACCAATAGTCCTGCATTGATTTGATATGGTATGGATCTGATTTATAACCTACGGCTAGACTAAATCCAATGTTCTTATAAGAGGATTGGTAGCTTGCTGAAGAATTAATTTCTCTTCCGCTAGGATTAAGGCTAAAGCCAAAAGAGTTAAACAAAACATTCCTCTCTTTATCCCTGTAAACAGGAACCCTTAGATTCATCCTTCCCGATTCAGTTCTCAAGGGCTGATCCACAGAAACTACTATCTCATCATTGGTAGTAAAAATTGATGATTTTAAGAAACCCAAGCCAAACGATGATGATTGAATATTAGAGCTTGAGCGAATCATCCCCGCATCACTTAGAGTGCCTGGAGTATTGCCTAAATAAAAGGAGCTAAAAAACTTTCCCCCCATCCAGTCAAGAGAATTTGAAAGCCCTAAAAAGCTAGTCATTTTGCCATTGCTGGAATTAAAGGCGCCTGAGCCACTTAAACCTAGATTTGCATCATTCTCTTTTAGCAAACCAATTTGTATTGAGGGCAGTAAATTTTTTGGCTGTATTTCAAACATAGCAACTGTGCTGGTGTCACTTTCAGCAAAAAGCTCATTGGCTTGAAACTTACTTCTACCAGATGATACAAGAACAGCAAGATCAAATTGATTATTACCTGCGATGAGAGATCCAAAGGAGGTTCCAGAGGCACTAAAATTTAACCAGGGGTTGGTAAATTTTGATCTTAATGGCTTCTTATATCTTAGGTCTTCGTCCTTAAATATTCCCAAGGCCCAGCTTCCATTAATTCCATGACTGATAAAGCTATTTTTCTCACCATTAAAGTATGTAAAAAATTGATTGCGGTCCTGATAAGCATCCAGGACATGAACAGGCATGATTAATTCATGTGAATCTTGTTGATTATTGTTATAAGTGCTAATTTAAAAACATCAGCATCCGAACCAATAATCTGAGTAGCTTCTTTATAAATATGATCAAAATTATTAAGACCCATGATCTGACTTCTATAGTCGGTAGTCAGGTTCGCAACAGACCCTCTAAAAGGAGCTCCCAGCTCATCAAAAAAGATAATAGTTTGGTTGGCTACTCCAGTTGTTAGAGCATCTCCAAAAGAAGGGCTGGTCAGCTGCATGCTTGTAAATGCGGCGGGGGTCATAGCCCCAGTTAATGTTTCAGTGAGCATGGCGGTCATTTGACCCACTGGCGCAGTCGCAGCCCCTAAGTCCATTAGACCCTGACCATAAATTGCTTTATCTGCATAAACCCCTTTTTTATTTGCAGTGCTGAAGAGTCGACTAACTATCTCTGTGCTACCGAGCTGCCCTTCAAAGTACTGAGCTATGACCGCTAGACCCCCGGAAACAAATGGTGCTGCAAATGATGTCCCACTTGTGACTGCGTAGCATGAATTATCTTGGATGCAGGAATTGTAGTCGTCGTCATTTGGATTGCCTATGTAGATTCCAGTGTCTGAGCTGGATGTTGGATAAGCTGCAGTAACTCTTCCGCCAGGAGCCGAAACGCAGTAATCTTGAGCCACACCACATCTGCTAGAAAAAGCGCTAATGGAACCATTCTCATCAACTGAGACCACTGCAATAGAATGGCCCTGGATTTCAGGAATGTAATGAGCCATGCCTGGCAATAATTCTGGGCTAGAAAAATCAACACCTTGATCAGCATACCCACCAGCATTGCCTGCTGCCCAAACATATATAGTTTTTTCAGAATCAGGCGTTCCCACTTGAGACATTTCAGCAATGGTTTTAGGAAAAGCATTGCGTACTTGAGCTTCTGTGTAATCAATAATATTTCCAGAATAGCCATAGCTGTTGTTTACGATATCAACATCATAATCGTTGTAAATTTCAAATAATTGACTAAAAAAACCATCAATGCCGGAAAAGTCAGGGGCCCCAGAGACTGTACCAGACCCATCATCGGTCCCAAGATCCACAGGCTCATAGTCAGGGTCTGGTTCAGCAAGCTGAATTGCTATAAACAATACATTGGCTTCAAAGGCTACCCCATGCATTGGGGATGCATTAGATTTATCTTGTTTGCCGGCTGCAACAGAAGCAACCATGGTGCCATGTCTTTTTTGGCGAGTGTTGGGTGTGTAATTTGAGTATGCAAGCTCGCTATCTCCCGACAGTCTGCCAGCACTAATTTCTGTGTGAGTACTATCTAATCCTGAATCAGTAATGCCAATCGTTATTCCTAAGCCTGTAGCACCCCTGGCGTATGCCGTTGACGCATTAACTAGATCAAGACCCCATTGATTTTGATATTCATAATAACCTTCATACTGAGTTTTGAGCTCTTCATAGGAAAGAGCAGGGGGAGTTGGAGGGGTCGGAGTCTGCGAAACAAGAGGCGCATTTTGCCCACCACCACCACCACCACCACCACAAGATAAAAGAATAAATAAACTGAAAAGGAGAGTTTTGTTTTGTTTCATAATAGTTTAGGATTCTATCAAATAATCAAATAAATACTATGCCTGATACTTACAATCAAGTTCTTGCAACTTTAACAGCCCCTGACCAAATCTTTGCATTCGAGGAA
>ERZ891134.2443-NODE-2443-length-10788-cov-6.003634_pt1 | contig 10788 bp, 8 predicted proteins | sample MGYA00520888_ERZ891134 | MGnify/ENA primary metagenome ERZ891134 (study PRJEB32303, sample SAMEA104408692) | aquatic metagenome | biome: Brackish water; feature: Coastal; material: water | place: Baltic Sea | collected 2014-10-23 | depth 10 m ... | reverse complement strand
TGATGCCAATGTGCTCTTCGCTCTGCCACTTCATCGGGTGAAAGAGGAACACGCTGTACGGCGTGACCAGCCGGGTGCTGCAGGCCGCGAAGGGCCACAGGGCCGCCGACGAGCACTCGCCCGTGACGATGCCGGTGGCCTGAATGCCTCGCAGCCGAAGCAGCGAGACCATCGACATCGCGCAGTAGGGGCTGCCGCCGGGCGAGTCGAAATAGATCGTGCACTCACCACCTGGTTCGACCGACAGGATGCGGTCGGTCAGTTCGCCTTCCCCGTCGGTTAGGTCACCGACGATCGCGATCTCCATGGGGCCCCGTTCTTCGGGCCGATCGTCCTGGTGCCGATCCTCCTCGCCGGAGTCGTGCCGCTCATCGTCTGCATCGGGCCGTGGTCGCCGTTCTGGCATCGCTCGGGTTCTCACCAAGGGGCTTTTTCTTTCCGCAAGAGTCTAAAGATCCGGGCGGAATACGACAAGATTCGCCACCCTGCTCGCAGGCACTAGACTGGTGCGACGGGGTTTCACCCTGTCTGAGAAGCAGCGGCTCACGAGTCAGGAGAGGCAGAGCGATGACAGTTGACAACACCGCAAATTCTTTGCGTTTCTCGCGAACAGCGGCCGCCACGTCGCTTGAGGTGGTGGTGCATTCGTTTCTCGCAGCAGCCGTGGCGATCATGGCCTTGACCGCAGGACACGCGGCGGCAGACGACGCCGAGGCAGCTGCAGCGGAACGAGCATTTTCGATCGGTGACGGCAGTTTTTCCCTCTCGGCTCCCGAGGGCTGGCAGCGGGTTCAGCCGCGGTCGCGGATCGTGGAGGCGGAGTTTGCGATTCCGAATGAGAAGGGGCTGCAGCCCGGCCGCATGACCGTGATGGGCGCCGGCGGAAGCATCGAGGCCAATATTGACCGCTGGTTTGGCCAGTTTGGCCAGCCCGACGGATCCGCCACCAAGGATCGGGCGGCGATCAAGACCATGACGGTCGCCGGCTGCAAGGTGACGATCGTCGATGTCTCCGGCATCTTCCGCGACATGCCGGGCGGTCCCTTTGCGGGCGGGAAAACAATCGAGCGGCCTGACTATCGGATGCTCGCTGCCATCGTGGAGACGCCCTCCCAGGGCAACTACTTCATCAAGTTTTACGGCCCTGCCGTGACCGTCGCGACCTATGTCGACGGCTTCCAGACCATGGTTGAAGGACTCGTACCAGCCTCATGAAGATTCAGGACTTTCTCGAGCATCACGGGATTGCAGGGAATCCTTTTGCGGAGGAGGAGGCCCAAAACGACGCCGTCTTCAAGCGAACCTGCCTGGAGACCACGTTTCATCCGGCGTGGGACAAGATCTTTGGCGACCCGGCCGAGCCGAGCACATCGATCGTGTTTGGGGAGAAGGGGGCCGGCAAAACCGCGCTCAAGCTGCAGATGCTGCAGCAGTATCGCACGCATGCTGCGGCCGGCGGTGAGCCGTCGACGTTCGTCGTGCTCTACGACGACTTCAACCCGTTTCTCGATCGCTTCGTCAGCCGGGTGGGCCCTTCGCGGCCGGTGGAGCGGGTGCTCGCCCAGTGGAAGCTCTGGGATCACATGGATGCGATCCTCGCGCTCTCCGTAACCCAGCTGGTCGATCGGCTGCTGGACATGCCGGCCCGAGATGTGCCCACGCTCTCTGCGGCCCAGTCGCGTGACCTGGCCCTGCTGGCGGCCTGCTACGACCAGTCGACGGCAGAGCCCTTCCCGAAGCGGTGGCGGCAACTACGGCAGCGGATCGGCTATCTTCGGCCGGCGGGGCTCTGGCCCTTTTCACTTGGTTTGGCTGCCAGCGTGGTCATGGCGGTCGCGCTGATCACCAGCAGCGTGCAGGGCTCGCTTTCGTGGACGGCGCTCGCCTGGCCGTGGCTGCTGCTGGCGGCCGCCTGGGGGCCCTGGCTGTGGCGGCGGCTGCGTTCGTGGTGGCGGGCGTTTCGCATCGTCCGCAGCATGCGAACAGGCAACCGCACCGTGGGGCAGGTCACCCGGGCCCTCGCCCGCATGCCCGAGGTTGATCTGGCCGGGCAGCCACTGCCCCTGCTGTCTCGCAGCGACGACCGCTATGAGCTGCTCGCCAAGCTGCAGGCGGTGCTGACGGCCTGCGGCTATGGCGGCATGGTGGTGATCGTCGATCGACTTGATGAGCCCCACCTGATCAACGGATCGGCCGAGCGGATGCGGCAGGTGATCTGGCCGATGCTCGACAATAAGTTTCTCAAGTCGCCGGGGCTGGGCTTCAAACTGCTGCTCCCGATTGAGCTCTACGGCTTCATCGAGCGGGAGGATGAGGCGTTCAACCAGCGGGCCAGGCTCGACAAGCAGAACCTCGTGCCGTCGCTGGAGTGGTCGGGCGAGACGCTCTACGACATCGCCAGCATGCGTGTGCAGGCTGCGAGCGTTGGTGAGCCTCCGGCAACGCTGGCGGCGCTGTTCGACGCCTCGGTCGACAAACGGCGGCTGCTCGACGGGCTGCGGACGCTGCGAGTTCCCAGGCAGCTGTTTAAGTTTCTGTATCGGCTGCTTGTCGCCCACTGCCACGCGCACACCTCGGAGCAGCCCTCCTACCAGATTCCCATCGAGCGGTTTGACTCGGTGCTGGCGGTCTACTGCCGCGATCAGGATGCCTTCGATCGAGGGTTTGCTCCGCGGTGACGGCCGCTGCGGCCAGGCCACACAAGTCGCCATGCCAGACAACGGGAATGCGAGCAGCCCGCTGAGCAGCAGCGGCGACATCCATGAGCTGCGGGTCGCTCGCCGGGCGATGGCCTGCCTGTTTGAGGTGATCTTCAACGTTGGCGATCACCCGGAGGCCACCGAATGGGCCGTGGAGGCCCTCGATCTGATCGAACAGATCGAAGAGCGTTTTACGGTCTACCGCGAGTCGAGCGAACTGATTCGGCTCAACGGAGCCGCCCGCCTCGGTGCGGCGCATGTTGCCCCAGACCTGATGCGGCTGCTGCTGCGGGCCCGCGACCTGCACGACTGGACCGGCGGAGCGGTCGACGTGGCCGCCGGCCGTCTGGTGCGGGCCTGGGGCTTTCTCGCCCGGCAGGGGCGGACGCCGTCGGCAGAGCTGCTCGCCGAAGCCCGGGCCCAGAGCGGCATGTCGCTGGTCGAACTGGATGAGCAGGCCTCGCGGATCCACTTCAGCCGCCGCGGGGTGGAGCTGAATCTTGGCTCCATCGGCAAGGGCTGGGCGATTGACCGGGCGGTCGACCTGCTGCAGCGACGGGGGGCTGCCAACGTGTTTGTGCATGGCGGTCAGTCGAGCGTGCGGGCGATGGGGCACCGCCGTTCGGCTGATGGAGGGGGGCGGGGCTGGCCGGTCGGCCTGCGGCATCCGCTGCTGCCGAATCGGCGGCTCGCCACCTTTCAGCTGCATGATGAGGCCCTGGGGACGAGCGGGTCTGGCACCCAGTTTTTTGTGGAAAACGGACGGAAGCTCGGCCATATCCTCGATCCGCGGAGTGGCTGGCCGGCTGCGGGGGTGCTTTCGGCGACCGTGGTGGCGGACACGGCCGCCGATGCCGACGCCCTCGCCACGGCCCTCTACGTGCTCGGCGAGGCGGGGCTGGCGGCCCTTGCCTGTGAGCGGGGCGTTCGCGGGCTGATCGTGCTGCCGGCGAAGCAGAATGGACGGCTGCGTGTCGTGAGGGCCAATCTCGCCGCCACTGCCTGCCAGGTTGCCGACGACGCAGCCGTGGAGCTGGTCGACCTCCACGGCGACGATTCCGTCGAGCAGGCGGATGGCCACAACGGTCCCCGGGAGAGTGGAAATGCCCGGGAACCGTAGGTCTGGCCTGCTCCTGGCTGCCGGCTGCGTTACACTGTCGCCGGCGGCACTCATGATCGTATTCGACCCCGCGTCCCAACTTCCGACGACATGATCGAGTGGTTCGAGCGGGGTTCGTACCTCGGCATCGTGCTTTTTCTGACCCTCACCGGCATTGGTCTGCCGGTGCCTGAGGAGGTGCCGATCATTGCCGCCGGCGTGGCAAGTCGGGCTCAGGCTCTGCACTGGTACTACGCCCTGCCGGCCTGCCTGGTCGGAGCCCTGCTCGGCGACAGCCTGATGTATGCCATCGGCTACTTTTTCGGGGAAAAGGTCCTCAAAGAACATCCTGTCTGGGCGGGATTTCTCACGCCCGAACGGGAGCAGAAGATCGAGAGCCTGATCAAGAAGCACGGGATCAAGGCCTTCTTTTTGGCCCGCTTTCTCGTCGGCCTGCGGAGCCCGTTTTATCTCACGGCAGGCATCCTGCGGGTGCCGTACAAGTGGTTTCTGCTCGCGGATTTCATCTGTGCGAGCATTGTGATCACGTTCTTCTTCGGCCTGTCGTACGCCTTCGGCGCCCGCATCGGTGCCTTTGTTCAGTCGGCGGAGCGAGGGCTGACCATCGGCGTGGTGTCGCTGGCCGTCTTGGCGGTCGCCGGCTTTCTCTGGTTTCGCCGCCGTCGGATGAAGCTGCTCGACCAGAATCCGGAGAGCCTGTTTGGGAATAAGGAGCTGATCTTTGGGCCGGCGTCGGGCTCGCTCAGCGACGCCGTGCGGGCCTCCACCGCAGATCCGGCTGCCGCGGAGCCGCTCGACACGGCTGATCCGCCGGAGCCAGCGGCCGACGAAGGAACGGTGGCGGATGCAGAGGCCAGCAGCCCTGCGGCCACGCTCCGGCCGAACGAGGTCGACGCCTGACCGACCTCAGAGAGGGTCTGGTCGCCGGGGCGGAGGCCTTCCCGGCGTTGGGCTGTGACGGTTTGGCCGATTGCGCCAGGTCAGGCGTGTTGCTGGCAAAAAACTCGCCCTACGGCGACTTTGCGGGCGGGGCAAACGCGGCGTACCTATTGCTGCACGCACCGCAGCACCATGCAGCAGACCACCCTCCCATCACCGTTCTCCTCCGTCGGCGATCCCGCATCGGCAGGGCAGCCGCCGGCAGCCCACGAAGGCCGGCTGCTGATTGTTGACGACGACCGCCGGATGGCGTCGCAGGCAGCCCAGTGGCTCTGCCGACAGGGCTATCACGCCAGCGCTGCGGCCACGGCCACCGAGGCGGTGGCTGCCCTGGTGCGGGAGCGGTTTGATGTCTGCCTGCTCGACGCGTCGCTGCCCGCGTCTGGCAGCCGCCAGGTAGAGCAGGCGGTGCGGCTTCTCGAGAGCCCGCCAGCCCTCGTGGCTCTCGTGCCGGCTGCCACGGCAGCCGTTGTCGAACGCCCCGAGGCAGCGATGACGCTGCCCTGGCCGGCCGCCGACGAGGCCCTGCTCGCAGCGGTGGCCATGGCCCGACACACGCCGCCCTCGGCAGACACCAGCTGCTGCGTGCCGATCGTCGGGAGCCACGCGAGCATCCGCAGCGTGCTCGACGTGGTCGCGCGGATTGCCCACACCCCCGCCACGATCCTGATCACGGGGGAAACCGGCACCGGGAAGTCGCGGCTCGCCCGGGCCATCCACGAGATGGGGCGGGCAGCCGGCGGGCCCCAGGGGCGTTTCGTTGAGGTGGCCTGCGGTGCGGTCAACGAAAGCCTCTTGGAAAGTGAGCTTTTCGGCCATGTCGCCGGGGCTTTCACGGGAGCTGTCCGCGATCGTGATGGCCGGTTTTTGGAGGCCGATGGCGGCACGATCTTCCTCGACGAGATCGCCACCGCCTCGCCGGCGATGCAGGTCAAGCTGCTGCGGGTGCTGCAGGAGCAGCGGTTTGAGCCGGTGGGGGCGTCGCAGACGCGTCAGGTGCAGGCCCGTGTGATCCTCGCCACCCACGAAGACCTCGCCACGCTCGTGGCCCAGGGCCGATTCCGGGAAGACCTCTTCTGGCGGATCAATGTGGTGGCGATCGAGATGCCGCCACTGCGGTCGCGGGGGCACGACATTCTGCTCCTCGCCGAGCATTTTCTTCGCGATGCCGTGGCGATGGCCGGCCGCGGTGTGACTGGTTTCTCCAAGGCCGCCAGCGACGCCCTGCTGGCCCACGACTGGCCGGGGAATGTCCGCGAGCTGGAGCATGCCGTGCGGCGGGCGGTGCTCCTTGGAAGCGACAGCGTTGTGCAGCGGGAGGATCTCCCCGAGGCGGTGCGGGCTCCAGTCGCGACGGTGGCAGCCCCGGCCGACGGCTCGGTTTTGAAGCAGGCCCTTGAGGTGCCCGAGCGGCAGCTGATCCTCGACGCCCTGGCCCGGCACGGCTGGTGTCGGCATGCGGCGGCCCGTGAGCTCGGTATCAACCGAACCTCGCTCTACAAGAAGTTCAAACGGCTTGGGATCGACGTGGCCAGCCTGGGGGCTGCTCGCTGAGCCGTCGCGGCGGCCACACCGTGGGGGCGGTCAGCCCCCGGCGACAAGCATCGCGGTCAGGCAGGCAGCCAGCAGCAGCCGGTAGATCACAAACGGCCAGAGCGTGTGCCGCGTGAGCATCGCCAGCAGCCAGCGGATCGCCGCATAGCCCACAGCGAGGGCCGTCAGGGTGCCGACCGCGATCGCGGCGGCGTCTTCCGGCGTGCCGAAGATCGCCTCCCGCTGCTGCCAGGCTTCCAGGAGGGCCGCAGCCGAGATCGCCGGGAGCGAGAGCAGAAACGAAAAGCGGGCGGCGGTGGCTCGGTCGAGGCCCGTAAAAACCCCCGACACGATCGTGACGCCGCTGCGAGACGTGCCCGGAATCAACGCCAGCACCTGCGCCAGGCCCATGGTGAGGCCGTCGCGGAAGGTGACCGCCTCAACGCCGTCTCGGCCAGGGTGGCCGTCGCGGGCCCGCCGCCGGACGACCAGTTCCGCCACCGCCATTACCACCGCGAGCACCACCATCATGGCGGTGACCAGCTCGATCTGCCGCGCGTCGCTTCGCACGAGGTCTCGCAGGGTGAAGCCGACCAGCACGATCGGAATCGTGCCAAACACCACCAGCCAGGCCACGCGGCTGTGGGGCGTGCCGAACGGCTTTCGCGTGGCCAGTCCGTGGAAAAACCCGCGAATGAGGGCGGCCACGTCGCGGCGGAGGGCCACAAACACCGCCAGCAGGGTGCCCGTCTGAATCACGGCGGAGAAGGCGGCTCCGGGGTCGCTCCAGCCGAAGAGCCAGGGAACGATCAGCAGGTGGGCCGTGCTCGAAATCGGCAGAAACTCCGTGAGCCCCTGCACGATCCCCAGCACAACTGCCTGAAAGAGCGACATGGCAACTCCACCCCTGTGGACACAGAGAGACTGAAACCGGCCGGCTTTTCCCCGCTGCGGTGCCAAAGCCGTCAGGCAGGTTGTAGTGTATTTTCAGCCGCCAAGCTGCGGACCGCTGAACTGGACGATTGGGCCGCGAGGAAAGTGACCCTTCCGCAACGTCGCGGTGTTGTTCATACTGTGCGGCTCGAAACAGATCGTCCTTGGGAGTTCTTCATGTTCCGTAACCTCAGCACCGTCGGCCTGCCACTTTCCGGACGCCCGAGTGAACTGATCGAGATGGCCCTCTCGTTCGGCTTCGACTCGATGGATCTCGACCTGGTCGACTTTCAGCAGCAGGCAAAAGTGTATGGCGCAGAGCATGCCCAGCGGCTGATGGTCAGTGCTCGGTTGAGCGTGGGGGTGTTTGTGCTGCCGGTCGCCCTTGGCGGCGACGAGGAAGCGTTTGCCAAAGACATGGCTGAGCTCGAACCGCGGCTCGATCTCGCCCTGGAGGCCAAGGCCACCCGAGCCGTGGCGACCGTCGAGGCCAGCAGCGACGATTTCTCTTTTAAAGACAACTTCGAGCGGTATCGCACGCGACTGCAGTCGGTCGGCGAGCTCCTCGAGCCGCGGGGCATCAGTCTCGGCTTGGCGGTCAACCCCGATCCGGCCGAACGCGAAGCCAAGCCCCATCGCTTCTTGCACACGCTTGAGGGCCTGCTCGGCCTGGTGGCCGTGTCGCACGCCCAGGTGGGCGTGGTGGTGGATCCCTTTGCGATGCACGCCGCCGGCGAACCGCTCTCGATGATCCGCGACATCCCCGAGGGCAAGATCGTGGAGCTGCGGCTCTCCGACGCCCCCGGCGACGTGCCGGCTGCCGAACTGACCAAGGCTCAGCGGCTGCTGCCTGGCGAGACCGGCACGATCGACATGGTTGCCGTGCTCAAGGAGGCCGAAGAGGCCAAGTTTGATGGCTGCGTGACGCCGTGGGCCGCACGGGCCGCGATCACGGGCCGTGGCCGCGAGCGAATCGTGCGACTGGCGGGCGATCGGCTGATTCGAGCCTGGAAAGATGCCGGGCTTCCTGAGGTGCCTCGCTGGTTTGTGCCCGTGATGCAGGAAGAGGCCGAGCCGACCGCTCCCACGCCATCCCCAGCGCCGGCGTCTGCCGACACCGCGAGCTAACTGTCGGTGGGAAAAGCCTCCATGGCCTTTTCCCACTCAAGCGACGCCCCCAAAAGCCGAGGTTTTTGGGGGCGCCGGTCAACCGCATCCTGCGGCGGCAGATGTGTTCCACAGTCTGCTCAGCCGGGGGGCTCAGGATTTTTCCACAGCCAGCCAGCCGCTAGGCCCCCTCGCGGATGTACTGCACGTGGGGCTTGCCGCCTCCACCGACCGCGGAGCCGGTGACAAACTCCGAGACATACCGCAGCGGTTTGGCCGGCCGGTCTGGGTCTCGGAAGTTGTCGCCTTTTTGCAGGATCGGGAGCTGGTCGGGCATCGAGCCGAAGGCCCGCGTTCCGGCCGCCTGGCAGGGATACCAGCGGCCGGTGCCGTCGCCGTCGGCCAGATAAAACTCCGGGTAGCAGTGGCCCTCCACCCAGACGGTGCGGGCGGGCACGCCCTGCGAGCGGCAGGCGGCGATAAACAGACAGGTCAGCTCCTCGCAGTCGCCCTCCCCGTCGGCGAGGGCTCGCGCAGCTCCCTTGAGGTCGCCGTTGGTGTAGACGACCTTCTCTCGCACGGCGTCGTAGAGCGCTTCGACCTTGGCCCAGCCATCGAGATCCCCAGCGGCATCGCGGGCAAACCGCACGATCCCGCCGTGACGCGATTCGATGTAGGGGCTTGGCTGCAGAAAGATCCGCAGGCTGCGGTCGAGTTTCTTCGGCACTTCCAGCGACGTCGGATCGGTGGGCGGCAGGATGGCGGCCCGGTCGAGTTCGTAGGTCACCACCGCCCGCGCCTCCTCGCCGGCCTCCAGGAGCGGCACCGAAATGACCATCTGCTTCACGCCGTCGGCAAGCATGCGGTATCGCACCGAGCGAACAGCCGGAGAGAAGTCTTCGCTGACAACGCGGACCTGCTGTTCGGGCCAGTCGGCTGGAACGGGTGTGGTGGCGTAGAGCCCACGGCACGGCCCTCCCACGGCCGTGACGACCACCCCGACGCGATACCGCTGCAGTCGACGGTCGCCGAGGGTGGTGGCGGCGGGCGAGCCAGCAGCCTCCTCCAAGAACTGGGCCGCCGCCGGCCTGGGCGATCCACAGGCAGCGGTCAGCAAGGTCACGGCGAGCAGGGCTGCCTGGGCGGTCTGGTGTGCGTAGGGCATGGGAGGGTCCTCGTCAGGTGAGGCAGGCCGCTGCCGCCCGGGATCCGGCGGACGGGCGGGCTCCACAAGGTGCATCGGCCAGTTTTTGTCGTCACGTTTGGGGCGATTGGTGGGCTTCCGGCTGGGAAAGCCCTGGAGCGGCCGCAAAAGAATGCTCGATTGTTCCTGCTTCTGAAGGCTGATAAACTCCGATCCATACGTTGGGAGGCCGGTTGGTCCGGTCGAGTCCTGTTTTTCGGCTGCACAGCTCTTGGGCGGCTGGGAAAAGCGGGGCGTTGCTGCGGCTGCTTTCAGGGCGGCCAACCCGACGCGGTTTCACATCCTCTTTCCCCTCTCCCCTAGATCCCCTCATGGTCAATCGTAATCTCATCCGTGAACTTGAAGCCGGAGACGACCTGGAAGCCGAACTCGCCCGCGTGTGGAGCGACGAGATCGAGGAAGAATACGGCGCCGGTACGGTGATTCTTGCCGTCAACTCCGTGCTCGAGGGGAAGATTCTCCGAGTCGACAACGAGTTTGTGCTCGTAGACGTCGGCTACAAGAGCGAAGGGGCGATCCCACGCAACGAGTGGGAAGAAGGAGAGCCCGAGCCTGAGATCGGCGACGTCGTCAAGGTGCTTCTCGAGGAGTTTGAAGACGGCTCCCAGGAAGAGCAGCGTGGCCTGATCGTGCTCTCGAAGCGGAAGGCCCGCCGCATCGAAGACTGGCTGCGGGTGATGAGCAGCGTCAAGGAAAACGACGTTGTCACCGGCTATGTGACCCGCAAGATCAAGGGCGGCCTGCTGGTCGACATCTCGGGCGTGAATGTGTTTCTGCCAGCGAGCCAGGTCGACATTCGTCGGCCTGCCGACATCGGCGATTACTGCGGCCGGGCGATTCAGTGCCTGGTGCTCAAGATCGACGAGAGTCGCCGCAACATCGTCGTCTCCCGACGGGCGCTGATCGAGCAGGAGCGGGCGGAGCGGAAGAAGCAGCTCATGGAGACCCTCGAGGTCGGCCAGGTCCGCCGCGGCATCGTCAAGAACATCGCCGACTTTGGTGCCTTCGTCGACCTCGGCGGCATCGACGGCCTGCTGCATATCACCGACATGTCGTGGGGCCGCATCGGCCATCCCAGCGAGATGGTGCAGATCGACCAGGAGATCGAGGTGCAGGTGCTGCATATCGATCGCGACCGCGAGAAGATCGCCCTGGGCCTCAAGCAGCGGACGGCCAGCCCGTGGGCCAAGGTGGCTGACAAGTATCCAGTCGGCACCAAGTGCACTGGCTCGGTCGTCAACGTGATGAGCTAC
>ERZ891134.2439-NODE-2439-length-10804-cov-4.330635_pt1 | contig 10804 bp, 8 predicted proteins | sample MGYA00520888_ERZ891134 | MGnify/ENA primary metagenome ERZ891134 (study PRJEB32303, sample SAMEA104408692) | aquatic metagenome | biome: Brackish water; feature: Coastal; material: water | place: Baltic Sea | collected 2014-10-23 | depth 10 m ... | reverse complement strand
AGAATAGATACACGGGTATCGAAATCGGGTGTATTCAAGTCGGCAGACAATCCCCATTTGAAGCGGCTGAGCAAACGCTCGTCCATATTTTTCAAATCTTTGGGAGGACGGTCGCACGTCAAAATGATTTGTTTTCCGTTTTGGTGTAAGTGGTTGAAAATTTGGAAGAATACTTCCTGAGTACGTTCTTTTTTAGCAAAGAACTGCACATCGTCTACGATCAATACGTCTAGGTATTGGTAAAAATTCACAAACTGATTGTTATTGCCTTGACGGGCAGAATCAATAAACTGGTTTATGAATTTTTCGGCACTTACGAACACCACAACTTTTTGTTTGTGCTGTTGTTTGATCAGATTACCGATGGCGTGTGAAAGGTGGGTTTTACCCAAACCGCAACCTCCAAAAATCATGAGGGGGTTGAAGGCGGTTCCGCCGGGATTGTTGGCAATAGCCAAACCTGCATTGCGCGCCAATTTATTGCACTCGCCTTCTACGAAATTATCGAAGGAGTAACGAGGATTCAATTGACTGTCGATATTCATGCGTTTCAAACCTGGAATGATAAAGGGATTCTTTATCGGGGTTTCCATGTTGATGGGCATGCCCAATTCATTATTTACCGGACGGGAAGAATTTCCTGTAGGTAGGTTAATGGTTAGAGGCTGACGGTCGGCATGGTTGTTTTCAACGATGATCGAATATTCGAGTTTGGCACTCGGTCCGATGACCTTTTTTAAGGTTTTGTGTAAGATTTGTACGTAATGCTCTTCGAGCCATTCGTAGAAAAACTGACTGGGAACCTGAATGGTTAAGACCTTATTGGAAAGTCGTATGGGTTTAATGGGATCAAACCACGTTTTGAAACTTTGTGGGTTGACGTTATCCCGGAAGATTTCGAGGCATTCTTGCCAAACAGATTCATGAGCTTTTCTTTCCATATAGTGCTTGTTCCTTTGTATTATGTGGTCTGTGAATAACTAAACTTAACTGTTTGATAAACAGCGGCAGTAGTTATTCACATTTAAAGGTGTAAAGAAACAACCAAAATTCTCAAAAATCCAATTTATTTTACTTGAAAAATTGAAATTTTTGACTAGTGAATTTGGTATTCACCGAACACATTTCTCATGGTATCTGCAATTTCTCCAAGTGTGGCGTAGCTTTCCACCGATTCGAGGATTTTTGGCATCACGTTTTCGCCATTTTTACATGCCGAAGATAATTTTTCGAGATTATTTTTCACCTCGCTGGCGTCTCTTTGGCTTTTGATTTGTTGAATTTTTTCAGATTGCTGCTGGCGTATGCTATCATCGATTTTAAACGATGGTGCATCGCCGGTTTCTTCGGTTTGAAATTGATTTACGCCAACAATAATTTGTTCTTTCAATTCCATGCTCTTTTGAAATTCATACGAACTGCGGGCAATTTCTTCTTGCATCCAACCTTTTTCAACGGCAGAAACGGCTCCACCCATTTGGTCAATTTCTTTCATTAGGGCTTTGGCGTTTTGCACCATTGTATCGGTGAGAGATTCTACGTAATAACTTCCTCCTAGCGGATCCACGGTATTGACAACCCCGCTTTCGTATCCGATTATCTGTTGGGTGCGGAGTGCAATGCGGGCTGCTTTTTCAGTGGGCAGGTTGAGGGCTTCGTCGTACCCATTGGTATGCAAACTTTGGGTTCCGCCTAATACGGCCGCCAGGGCTTGAAGCGTTACCCGGGTAATGTTGTTTTCAGGTTGTTGCGCCGTTAGGGTACTTCCCCCGGTTTGGGTATGGAAGCGACACATCATCGCCGATGGATCGGTGGCGCCTAAATCTTTCATGATTTGGGCCCACAGCACGCGAGCGGCACGGAATTTGGCTATTTCTTCGAAGAAATCGTTATGGGCATTGAAGAAAAACGAAAGGCGTTTGCCGAATACATTGATATCCAATCCTTTTTCGATGGCGCTTTCCACATAGGCTTTGCCGTTGGCCAGGGTAAATGCCAATTCTTGCACGGCAGTACTGCCGGCTTCGCGGATGTGATAACCGCTAATGCTAATGGTATTCCATTTGGGAAGTTCTTGGCTGCACCATTCAAAAATATCGGTGATGATGCGCATACTAGGGCGAACGGGATATATATAGGTACCGCGCGCGGCGTATTCCTTTAATAAGTCATTCTGTATGGTTCCCCCAATTTTAGCAAGGTCGGAACCTTGTTTTTTTGCCAAAGCCACATACATACTTAATAAGGTACTGGCAGTGGCATTGATGGTCATACTCGTGGTTACATTTTCAAGGGTAATTCCCTTGAAAAGGGTTTCCATATCCGATAAGGAATCGATGGCAACCCCCACTTTACCCACTTCGCCTTCGCTCATAGCGTGATCGCTGTCGTAGCCAATTTGCGTCGGCAAGTCGAACGCCACCGACAATCCTGTTGTGCCTTGATTCAGTAGGTAATGATAGCGTTTGTTGCTTTCTTCAGCGGTGCTGAATCCGGCATACTGTCGCATGGTCCACAAACGACCGCGATACATGTCTTTGCGTATACCTCTTTTATAGGGGAAGCTTCCGGCGGTAGCATTATCGCCGTTGTATTCGTTATAGATTTCGTTGATTTCGATGCCGCTACTATTCTTTTTCATGATGTACGATTAATTAAAAAGCAATTCAATTTCGGAGCGGATCATTTGCAGTCCTTTTTCATGGGGAATTTCACCGCTTTCCTGCATTTTTACGATCAGGGTTCCGAAGAAATCGGCCTTAGTGGCGTTTTCGGGCAATTGCTTTTCGGTAGATTTAATAAAGATTAGGGTTTGTTCTTTTACGATTTTAAGGGTGGTCCACGTTTGGGCACTTACGTACACTTGCTGAGAAAGATTGTAGCTGAATTCTTCATTGATGGCGTGTTGCATCATTTCGGAAATTTGTTGGGGGGAACCCGCCGATTTGGTGAATTTGTGAATGAGGGCGGGTACGCTATTCCTTTCTAATAGCAGGGCCAGACGTTCGTAGGCCGCCATTTTTAGTTTAGCAAAATCTTTGTTGTTTTGTCGTATGATTTCCGCACGCAAGGTTTTTTCCAAGTTTTTGGACATGCTTTTTAGCACGACGTAGGCAGATACTATTATGAGCACGCCCGTAGCGATTACCATTGCCAGACTTATGAGAAATTGGTTATCCATACTAATTTTCGACAAAGATAGTGGCTTTAACGCACAACCTAAGGGCATAAAGGGCATGGGTTGGTCGAATTTCCCTAAATTTGTACGTATGGATCAGATAATCGAAACTCAAAACAACCATGTGCTATTAGAGAAGCCCCCTATCGGATTTACCCCATCGGCCCTTCAAGAATTGCACCGTTTATATAAGGATTTAGAGGTAAGCGAAGATGCGGTTTTGCGCATCGGCGTAAAAGGAGGCGGTTGCTCTGGATTGAGCTATCTGTTGGCATTCGACAAAAAAGAAGAAGACGATACCCATTACGAATTAGAGGGCATTCCCGTGGTAATGAAAAAAGCCCATGTGATGTATGTACTCGGAATGGAAGTAGACTGGGAAACAGGTTTGAATAACCGCGGTTTTTCATTCAACAATCCGAACGCATCGGAAACTTGCGGTTGCGGACAGTCGTTCTCGGCCTAATTATATATAGAATCCGCTTTTGTCCATCATCGTTGAACATATCCGTCAGGGCATTAGCTCCTTGAAATCGCACCGCCTTCGAGCGGTGATTACGGCTTCTATAATTGCCATAGGCATTACGGCGCTCGTGGGTATTTTAACATCCATAGATGCCATGGGAAATGCCATCACCAAAACGATGACGCGTTTTGGTGCCCGAAGTTTTACCATCACCAATAATATATCGGTATCGCAATACGGAAGGCGGAATTCATACGAAGATTTAAGTTATGCGCAATCCACCCAATTTCGTGATTTGTTTGATAACCCGGCCACGGTTTCGTTTGCTATAAATGCGGGCTTTAACTCGAGATTGCGCTTTAACAGTGCCGAAACCAATCCGAATATTCGGGTTTTGGGCGTAGATGAAAACTATTTATCCGTTTCGAGTTTTGAATTATCCGGGGGAAGAAACTTCACACCGGAAGACATCCATTTGGGCATGCCTTGGGTCATATTAGGCTCTGATGTATTGGTGCAATTGTTTGGGGTAGATGCTACCCCGGGCGCCAGTATCGGAAAAGAGGTATCTATAGATGGCATACCGTTTCGCGTAATTGGTGAATTGGCCAAGAAAGGTTCGAGTTTTGGGATGTCGGGCGGTGATCGACAAGTATTTATTGGGATTCAAAAAGCCCGTCAAGTATTTACAAAAGCACAAAATAATGTAACGATTACTGTTTTGAGTCCCAAGGTCGACGATCTCGATGCGGATATGATTCAAGCCACTAATGTATTGCGCAGGGTGCGGCGTTTGCGGCCTTCGGATCCTCCTAATTTTACAATGACGCGCAGCGATGCATTGGCTAATGACGTAAAGCAGCAATTGTCGATGGTATCGGGCGTTGGTGTATTAATAGGTATCATCACTTTATTAGGGGCTGCCGTAAGTTTGATGAATATCATGTTGGTTTCGGTTACCGAGCGCACCAAGGAAATAGGATTGCGTAAATCATTAGGAGCCACGTCTGTGGGCATACGGAATCAATTTTTGATCGAAGCCTTGGTGATTTGTCAGATCGGCGGCATAGCCGGTATTATACTGGGTATTGGCTTAGGCAATGCCGTGGGTTTTTTCTTAGGAAGTGGTTTTATTGCGCCCTGGTTTTGGATATTTGTGGCGCTGATTGTTTCCTTCTTAGTAGGATTAGTAGCAGGTATATACCCGGCTAATAAGGCGGCTAAATTAAATCCAATAGAGGCGTTAAGACACGATGGGTAATTGTCAATTGTTAATGGTTAATTGTTAATTTGACCCGGCCTGAATTTGGTTATCACTAAAGACAATTATTACCAATAAATAATTTGAAATTGCCCGGATTTGGTTGTCCCTAAGGACAATAATTAACCATTGACAATTAACCATTAATGAAGCTTATGCCAAAAACGGAAGCTTCGTAACTACCGATTTTAACAATTTACCTCTTACTTCAACGTAGATTTCTGTTCCCGCTTTTGAGAATTCAGACTGCACATAACCGACTCCGATGGCTTGACCTAAAGTCGGGCTCATGGTTCCGCTGGTAACTTCGCCAATCACAGTTCCGTCTGCGGTGCAGATGGGGTAGTGTTGACGGGGAATTCCTCGGTCTTGAAGTACGAACCCAACCAATTTTTTTGTGGGTTTGTTTTCTTTGATATTTAAATGGAATTCGTGGTTGTTAAAGGGTTTGTTAAACTTAGTTATCCAACCCAAACCTGCTTCTATAGGAGAGGTAGTGTCGTTAATGTCGTTTCCATACAAACAGAATCCTTTTTCTAGACGCAAGGTATCACGTGCGCCCAATCCACAAGGAATAATATCGAATTCTTTACCGGCTTCAAAAACGGCATTCCATACCGCAAGGGCATTGTCATTCGAAACATATAACTCAAATCCACCTGCACCCGTATATCCAGTATTGGAAATGATGGTATCGCATCCTGCAATTTTACCTTCTTCAAAGGCGTAATAAGGAATGGTATCTAGGGCAGATTCGGTGATTTTTTGGATGGCTTTAATGGCATTCGGACCTTGAACGGCAAGGAGAGCAAAATCATCGGAATAATTTTTGATATCGGCACCGAAATTTTTGTTGATTTCATGCATCCAATTCAAATCTTTGTCGATGTTAGATGCGTTAATAACCAATAGGTATTTTTCAGCTGAAAAACGGTAAACCAATAGATCGTCAACGATACCGCCTTCATTATTGGGCATGCAAGAATATTGCACTTTGCCATCTACTAGGACACTTACGTCATTGCTGGTAAGGAATTCTACAAAATCGTAGGCTTTGGGACCTGTTACAAAGACTTCCCCCATATGGCTTACATCAAAAACGCCCACGCTGTTGCGCACGGCATGGTGTTCTTGTATTAAGTTGTTGTATAATACCGGCATATCGTAACCGGCAAAAGGTACCATTTTGGCGCCCAAATCGCGGTGCGTTTGGGTCAAGGCGGTGGTCTTCAACAATTCTCCTTGTGTCATAATACAAAGGTACGAAAATACCGCGATGCTATATCATGCGCTCGGTAAAGCTTCATATGCGCTTCTCCTTTCTTTTCTGGGGAAGCCGCCTCAAGCCTGAAACTTTTCTGTGAGCCTCTTTTAATAATTGCAATTATTGGGATGTTGAATTATTGCAATTATCGCAGATTACAGTGGGTTATTTGAAAAGAAGCCTACTAAGATATGAAAACAGGCCGCCCAAAATAAGCGGCCTGACGGGGAAATTTACTTAACTGATACGGGAAACGTGACTTCGACGTCGGTTTCTCCAATGGCACAAGAACCATTTTTAATTTTGGGTTGGTGTTTCAGCGCTACGGTAATTCCGCCATCGTGAATGAGAAGGCCCTTCCATGTGCTCGTTAATCCCAACTCCAAGTTTTGCGCATCTTTATCGGTACGAAGTATTTCTAAATGCACCACGGTTGCAACACTAGTATGGGTATAACAAACTAAATGGTCGGTAGCTTCTTCTAAAATTTCAGAATTCACTTCCTCGTTTTTACCGTCGTGAATGTGGTAAAAATGCGCTTTTACTTGGTACAAACTGTCTTTTTGTAATTGAATAGTATCGGGTAAAATGGGATCGTTACCGCCGATGCCATCTGCATCCGACCACGTAACGGTGAAATTGGCGGTAGTGTCGCTTGGATGAATGAACTCTAGGGCAACCGAGTTTATCAATTCGCCTTCATCGTGTTTGTGATCGTCATCGTCGTGATCATGGTCGTCGCAGGCATTGAAAAGCAGACTGCTGCTTGCAATTAATGCCCATAGTAGGGATTTTTGGATGTGTTTTTTCATGGTGTTTTTGAATTGTTGTTTTTATAGAATTATTTATTTTAGGTGTTAGTGTTAGTGTTTTTCGTGATTGTGGAGGGATGTTTTTTCATGGTGTTTTTGAATTGTTGTTTTTATAGAGTCTTTTATTTGGAGGTGTTGGTATTAATGTTTTTCATGCTCGCGGTGGTGGTGGAGGTTGGCGGTAATTTGTAGGCTGATATTGCGACCTGCCTGCGGAGTGAAATACCGGAATCTATCAAGATAGTCGCGGTATTCGGTGTTGAACAAATTGTGTATGCCGAGTTTGATACGTAAATCGATTGATTTGAGGAGTCCCGGACTCTGAACAAAGGCATCGGTGAGGAAATAACCAGGAGGTGGGGCCATTAAATCGGTACCCTCGGTGAAAAAGAGGGTAGGAGCCACGGCGCTTTGTCGGAGGGTTACTTGCCATTTATTCCAATAATGTTGCCATTGAATGCGGGCGCTGAGCGGCGGGATTTGGGTGGGATATCTATTTGGATTCCAAATACGACCCCAGATGGCATCTCCGCTGATTTCTATATTTCCTTGTGAGTAACTGCGGATCCAGATTAGATTAACACCGGCCATGGTGCTCGGTAAGGATTCATATATATAATAGGGAAACGCACCGCGAATGGTAAGTAATGGCGTTGCTTGTGGGTTTAAATGGATGTAATTATTAGAATGAAGTGCATATACATTGCTGCGCCAAGAGTTTACGTTGCCTCTATACTGGTATTCCCAATCTATTTTAAGTCCGCGTTCCATGGGCAACAGCGGATTTCCTTCTTCGTAACTGGCACTTCCGTGATGCACGCCCGCGCTGAAGCGTTCATTAACAGACGGGGCTCTGTTTCCCAGAGAAATATGAAATTCATTTTTCTGATTTCGCTGATTCCAAATTAAAGAGTAGGCTGCTGAAATCCCTCCAAATGTTTCGAATTGGGTGGTGTTTTTAACTTGGGTTTGGCGTCTGATATAGTCGTATCTGAGGGCCAGATTTTGATTTACACTAGGCTTTTTTGATGGAATTTGAACATTGAAGAAGGCAGCAGCATCATTTCCACGGTAGGTAGGTGCCAGATAAAATCCACCCCAATCTTGGTCGCGATATTCATGTTGCACTCCCCATTGCGCATTCCAAGAGCCTAATTGTATAGACTGATGTAAGTAACTTTGAACACTGTGTACCCAAATGTTTAACTGAGGAAAGTCAAGTTGAGAATTCCGGTGTGGGTCAAATTCTTTACGTTGATTTCTTTGGTAGCCTAATTTGAGTTGTATTCCTCTGGGGGAAATCGTTTTACGTTCCCAACTTATTCGTGTATGTGTAGCTTCTTGTCGGGGTTTCCCTATATCTCGAGTTATCGTATTGCTCAAAATTAAGGGATGCGGTGCGTTGATGGCATTGGCTAAATCGGTGGTGTTACCGATATGACTTCCTAAATAAATTCCCCCAATAAAATTAAAATAAGATGCATCTATAAAGTGAATGGCTTTTTTCGTTTTTTGACTGATACCCGTATAGAGGCTGCTTTCTTGGTAGGCCGTATTAGGCAGAATTCCATTGGGGATGGAATAATCGCCCGCGTTTTGATGTTGCGCACTGAGGTAGAAGCCATTTGATTCTTTATCGCCGCCTTGGGAATAGGTTACGCCGCTTTGCCAAGATTTAGAGTTGCTTTGGTATCCAGCGGAAATTTCTGCATTGTTTTCAAACGCATGGTATTGAGGTCGGTAGGATATTTCGAGGAAGTTGCCCCAACCGTCGGCACTGCGTTTAAGGGCTTCGGTTCCTTTCGCAATGATGATTTCCTGAGCCCCGAGGCGACCTAATTCTGGAGCGTGATCGCTGCCCCAGGCTTGTCCTTGAATTCTCAATCCATCTTGAAATAAAGGCAGTCGCAATCCGGTAAGTCCTTGCAGTATGGGTTTTTGAATGCTATTTCCGGTACGTTGCAATCGGATCATGGGAATTTCGGCGAGTTGTTCACTGATGCTGCTAGAATGGGTTATGGGTAATTGGGCTATATGCAGGTGATCGGCGGCAATATGAATATTATGTTGAATAATATGGGTTTCTGCAAGTACCGAGATAGAGTCAATTTCCCAAGTAATAATTTGGATTTCTTTTTGAGTGGAAATGGGTTGGTGCTGGTGGATACCATTGAACCATATATCCAATTCATAACGGGTATTACACAATTTTGTAAAATGTGCAAATCCTTGTGCATCTGTTTTTTGCAAAATATGCAAATCTTCTATGAATACCTCGGCCTGAATAATGGGCTGTAGGGTGTGGTTCAAAATTTGAACATGGATTACTTGGTCGCAAACTTTGGTCTGCGCGAACAGGGCATTGTGGTATACGGGTATTAGGATAAACGCACCGATAAACAGTACTTTTTTAAGCCATTTTTTCATAAGTGTAATGTTGCGGTTTGATAAATCGGATTATCCGATTGTTTCCGGAAGCATTACACGTTGGGTGGCGATTTGTTTTTTGAATGGGGAACCCATGTAAAGGTTGGGCTGCAAAGGGTAAGCGAGATTAATAATTTGCTGTTACCCGAAAATGGGGTAAGTTGACAAGTTAGGGGAGATTCGGCTAAGGGAACGTAAAAGTCACAAATAGGACAATCTTCTTCAACGGAGCTGTGCGCTCCGTTTTGAGAGGTTTTATGAACCTCAAATTGGGAATGTTTGGAATGTGCGTCGTGGTGCGTGTGATTCACAGAAAGCTGCCATAATGAGAAGCAGCTGAGTAAAAATAACGCTATGTACGACTTAGATTTCAACGTTTAGGCCAATTCTTGTAATTGCTGAGTCATAACCCGCAATTCATCGCGATTGAGTTCGTTATCGCTTTTTACGCACAAGCTGATGAAGAAAATCAAATTGTCGGTTGCCGTTTCGATTTCTTCAGCCAAAGGAACTTCGAAACTTTCATTGGCTTCAAGGTGCTGCCAAAGTAACCGAAGGGCACGAGTGATTAAGGGGTCGTTCTCCGATTTAGCTAATTCACGAGCTTCTTGTAATGCGGTTATCAAATCGGTGCTAATTCCAGTGCTTTCTACTTCTTTGATAAGCTGTTTAAGTATTTCGTTTCCTTTAGGGTTGCGCATGTGTATGATAATTGATTTGCAAAATTACATATTTTAATCAGGTGTTGCAACGTTGATTTTTGGTTTTGGAGAATTACGGGTTGCATAAAAAGTAGCGGCTAACACGATTAAGATCCACAATATTTTCATTCCGCTAACGGAATCGGTTTGAAGAACGAAGGCAATAATGGTGGCGAGTAAGGGTTGAAGGTATATATAGATTCCGGTTAGGGTAGGTCCTGCAACCTTAACGGCATAGGCGTTCATGAAATACACCATGAAACTCATTACCACGAGTATGTAGGTTATTTTCCCCCAGATAGGAGAGGGAATGGCGGTAAAGTTGGAATGCAAAAGGGCATAAATTCCGATGGGTGAGATGAAAAGGAAGCCAAAGGTGAACGTCCATTTATTAAGGGTAATTGGAGGGTAAATGGCGGTGAGTTTTTTGATGCGCACGAGATAAATGGCGTAGAAAATGGCATTTATGAAGACGAAAAAATCACCCAATAAGGTTTCTGTGGTGAAAGTATGGTGGCTTTCGGTGAGAAGTTTGTAGCAGGCCCAGGCGGCGGTAATTAAGGCAAAGACAAACCCGTAGTTAGGTTTGACTTTGAGCCGTAGATGGTCAAAAAGGGCTACAAATAATGGGGTAGCGAGCATGAGTACAGCGGCGTTTATGGGGTAGGTAGATTGGAGCCCTTTGAAGAACAGAG
>ERZ891134.2438-NODE-2438-length-10805-cov-4.854233_pt1 | contig 10805 bp, 13 predicted proteins | sample MGYA00520888_ERZ891134 | MGnify/ENA primary metagenome ERZ891134 (study PRJEB32303, sample SAMEA104408692) | aquatic metagenome | biome: Brackish water; feature: Coastal; material: water | place: Baltic Sea | collected 2014-10-23 | depth 10 m ... | reverse complement strand
TACGGTCTCACCTTGGGAACCGGTACTGTTCAGCCCACCGGTATTGTTACCGGCGCAGGTTCTGCTGTTACCGGTGGAACTGGTGTTGCTGGTGTTCCGACGTATGAGAATCTGGTGGATCTTGTCTATTCGGTCAAGTCTCCATATCGTCGCCGTGGAGCAGCATTCCAAATGAACGCTGCAACCACCGCTGCTGTCCGCAAGATCAAGGACGGAAACGGAACCTACATTTGGCAACCGTCTTTCCAAGATGGTCAGCCGGATCAGTTGCTTGGACACGGTGTGCTGGAGAACCCAGACATTGCGTCCGCTGCAACCGGTGCCATTTCGGTGCTTTTCGGTGACTTCGCTTCAGGCTATTTTGTGCGCCAAGTGAGGGGCATTGATGTTAGTCGAGACGATTCAGTTGGCTTCCTCAATGACCTGATCACGTTCCGTGTCACATGGCGCGGAGATGGCAACGTTGTTGACGCTAACGCTGTGAAGTACTTCAAGGGTGGCGCGTCCTGATCGGACGCATCATCTGATTTCGTGGGAGATGGAAGCAACGCAGGTTGGCCCGTACCTGTTCGCTTTCATCTCCCACACCACGGGCAACATTCACGGGCCAAGGAGAAAACAACATGGGCAAGAAACGGAACAACAATGCTGGTTCTCATTCACGGAGCGGAAGTAGAACTTCCCGACTGGTTAGCGGAACCGCTGCTGGACGCTCATCGAGCGCAACCGGTTACCTCATCCACTCCAACGCACCGTGGACAGGCACCGGATATGGAGTCCAAACCGCCGCGCTCGCGCAAGCAATCAAGCGCGAAAAAGAAACCGTCACCCTCTCAGTCAACTACGGACTCCAAGGTGGAATCTCCAGTTGGGAAGGAATCGAAGTCCTCCCCTGCGGATTCACCCCATACTCAGCAGATGTCCTCTCAGCGCACACCAAGTACGCAGAGGAAACCACGAAGAAGCGCACCGCGCTGATCACTCTCTTTGACTGCTGGGTTTTCAAGTCTCACAAGATTGATGACGTTCCCGTGATTGCATCATGGGTTCCCATTGATCACACCCCTGCACCACCAGATGTTCTGGACTGGTGTCAACGTGACAATGTTCTTCCCATTGCCATGTCACGTTTCGGGGAACAGATGCTGCACAACGCAGACATTGACTCAATGTATGCACCACATGGTGTTGACACTTCCGTGTTCAAACCGGATGCAACAATCGGTGGTGCGCCTGGACGCTCAGTCCTGAACATTCCTGAAGACGCTTTCCTTGTGGGAATCGTTGCAGCGAATAAGGGAACAACCCCACTTCGCAAGGCATGGGGTGAAAACCTTCTGGCAATGGGACAGTTCATGCAACAGCGTGATGACGTGTTCCTCTACATTCATTCTGAGAAGCGCGGCGCACAGGGTGGAATTGACCTTGTGAAACTCGCTCACGCATGTGGCATTCCTGAAGACCGTCTGGTGTGGGTTGACCAATGGGCCTACTACGCAGGGTTACCACAAAACGTTCTTGCAGGAATCATCGCATCCTTCGATGTTCACCTCATGTGTTCCCGTGGTGAAGGGTTCGGAGTTCCTGTCCTTGAGGCTGCAGCGTGTGGTGTCCCATCAATTGTGTCTGCGTTCACCGCTCAACCAGAGTTGGTTGCAGATCATGGTTGGGTGACTGCTGTTCAACCTGATTGGGACGCTTCCCAATCAGCATGGTTTGCAACACCGCTCATTCACGCAATTGTTGAGAACCTTCAGGATGCCTATCTGACCTCCGTGAATCCTGAGCGACGCGTTGCAGCCCGGTCTCATGCAGAGTTCTATGAACACTCCGTGGTCTTTGACCGGTATTGGAAACCGATTCTCACAGAGATTGACAAAAGGATGGGTGAAGCATGATCCCATGGAATCTTCTTGGACACAGACTCACAGCCTTTGAACGCATCACCGCAATGCTTCCAGACAACTGTGTGATCCTTGAGACCGGAACTATTCGAGAACCGGGCAACTGGATTGGTGACGGTCAGTCAACTGTTGTCTGGGACCACTACGCAGGTGTGAAGTCAGGTCATGTCACAACCATTGACCTTGACCCCGGATGCGCTGAACTTGTGGAACGAATGAATCTGCAGAACACAACAGCGTTCACCGGAGATTCCTTGCAGGTCATCCCAACGCTTGACCTTCAACACGTTGACTTCCTGTATCTGGACTCATTCGATGTTGACTTTGCGAACCCGCAACCAGCGTCTGAACATCATCTTGCAGAACTCAAGTTGTGTTTGCATCTGCTCACCTCTGGCTCAATCGTCGCCGTTGACGACAATCGAAACGGTGATGGCAAGGGGACTGCAGTTGCAGCTCACATGGCTGAACACAACATCCCAGAAATCGTCAGCGGATATGTCCGCGTGTGGAGACTCCCGTGACCATCACCAATGGATATTGCACCCTTGCAGAACTGAAAGAGATCCTCCGCATTCTTGACACGGTGGATGACGAACTGCTGGAAGCACGCATCAATGAAGCATCGAGGGTCATAGACCAGCATTGCAACCGCCGGTTCTATGCAGACGCAACAGCCTCTGCACGGTTGTTCACCTCCATTGATGGGAACACCATCTTTGTGGATGACATCTCCTCCACCACCGGCCTTGTGGTCAAGTCTGATTCAGCGGGTGACGGAACGTATGCAACCACCATTGCTGCAACAGACTTTCAAGCGGAACCGTTGAACGCAATTGTGAAGGGTGACCCCATCACATCGATTGCAGCGCGTGTCACAGGTGCATTCTCCACCACTACCGTTCCCGCTGGTTGTCAGGTGACAGCCAAGTGGGGTTGGCCTGCAGTCCCAGATCCTGTTCATTCAGCGTGTCTGATCCTCGCAGGTCGTCTTGTGAAGCGTGGAGACAGTCTGTTGGGTGTTGCAGGGTTTGGGGAACTCGGAGCCATAACGGTGAGAGCCATTGACCCTGACGTGGAACGGATGTTGCGTCCGTACAGAATCTATGTGGTGGCCTGATGGCTGGGAACGCTGCAGACCTTCAAGATGCAATAGCACGCGCTTTGGCAACAATCCCCGGATTGCGTGTTGCAGATCATCTCCCTGAAGCAGTCACCCCACCAATGGCTGTGATTCAGATCCAGTCCGTCACATATCACCGTGCAATGCAGGGTGGTTTGTCTGAGTGGAAGTACGTCATCTCTTTGGTTGCGGGACGCATGGGTGACCGTGCAGCGCAACGCACCCTTGATTCTTGGATGTCTTGGGATGGCGCACAGTCTGTCCGTGCAGCCATCGAGTCAGACCGAACATTGGATGGTGAGTGTTCAACGCTGATCATTGAAGACATGATCACGATCCGTCCGCTTGCAATTGGTGACGCTCAATATCTCACCTGCGAGTTCAATCTATCCATTCACGCATGACAAGGAGTGTTCCTATGAACACCTTCAAAATCGTTGGCTCACACAATGTGGTGGGTCACGAACCGGGAAGCATCATCACAAGTGATGACCTCACCGGAGTGGATGTGCAGCATCTCATTGATGCTGGACATCTCGAACCCACCAGCAAAGGCCGAAAGGCTGAACCCAACAACAATCAGGAGGACTGATGGCTATCGTCATCACCAACGCAAATGTGAGCATTGGCGGTGTGGATCTTTCCAGCCACATCACGAAAGTCACACTCAGCACAATGCGCGCAGAAATCGAAACAACCACGTTCGGCAATGTTGCAAAGCGTCGTGTTGCTGGTCTTGAGGACAACAGCGTGTCAATTGACTTCAACCAAGACTTCAACGCGGCATCCGTGGAAAACACGCTTTATCCGCTTCTGGGTTCCACAACTCAGATCATTGTCAAGCCCAATGGCACAGCAACCGGAACCGCGAATCCGTCCTACACTTTCAACGCTCTTGCTGTGGAGTGGACCCCGCTGGACGCGCAGGTAGGCGAGTTATCAACGGCGAGTATTTCTTGGCCGATTGATGGCACCATTGCAAAGGCCACCGCCTAGTCATGGCCGCGCTGATGCGTCTCCGGGTGGTCCCTGCTGATGGGGCAACGTATGAAGTGAACGTGACACCAAAAGTGATTGTTGGTGCAGAACGTGAGTTCTCAAAACCAATGTCACAAATCTTCGGTGAGAACGCTTCTTTTGAAGCACTCTGCTGGACAGCGTGGAAGGCATCTCAGTCTTCTGGAATCATCGTGAAACCATTTGATGAATGGTTGGACAGTATCGATTCCATTGAGGCTGCAGAGGCTGAGCGCGTCCCTTTAGAGATTCAATGACAATGCTGGTGGCTCAGGTTTCTGTAGCCACCAGCATTGCACCCAATGAACTGTTGGACGCACCGTCTGATGTGTTCTGGGCAATCGTTGCTGTTCTCAAGGAGCAGGCAAGACAAAACGCGAGGAAATGAAATGGCTCTGAGCATCGATGAAGTGCAAGCGAACAAAGCACAATTCGATGCTCAGATTGCCATTCTTGGCTATGACACTTTTGTAGCTCAGATGAAACGGTTCTCCCCTGAACTTCTCAAGGAGATGAACCGTGAAATCAACTATGTGTTGAGACCCATTGCGAACAAGGCCAAGGGTCTTGTCCCTGACCAACCGTTGTCAGGTTGGAACTACGGTGGAGACGGGATGCGATATCCCGGAACTTCACCGGAAGCACAATCCAAGGGTGGAAGTGGTCTCCCATATTGGAATGACTCTCTAGCCCGTTCTGGCATTCGTGTGAAGAAAGGTGGCAGACGTGAGAAGGGATCCTTCACCAAGGACTCATGGTCAATTCTGAACGATTCAAAAGCGGGTGCAGCATTGGAGTTCATTGGTGTTGCATCACCGGGAAACTCATTCACTAATGCAATCAAGCGCACACAAGGCAAACCGGGACGACTGATCTGGAAGGCATGGGATCAAGTCAACGGAGAGAACAAGGTCCGTGCAGCGGTAGTCCTGATCATCAACGACTATCAGCGTGCATTCATGGATGAATACAAACGGAAGTGAGTTCCCGTGGCAGTAACGATCCCAATCACAACAACCTTTGACCGTAAGGGTGTCGAGAAGGCACAAGCAGAGATGGCAAAACTCTCTGGGTCGGTCAACGACACGCAAAAGAAGATTGCGAAGCAGGCCAAACTGGTTGGTGCTGCTGTCGGTGCTGCTGCAATTGGAATTGGTATTGCTGGGACAATGGCATTTGTTGACTTTGAACGGTCAATGAATGAGGTCTTCACTCTTGTGCCTGGGACATCTCAGCAGGCCTTGGATGCAATGACCAAAAATGTAAAGAAGTTTTCAACAGAGTTTGGGGTTCTTCCAGAGAAGGTTGTTCCAGCTCTGTATCAGTCTCTGTCTGCTGGTGTTCCTCAGGACAATGTGTTTGCATTCTTGGAGACTGCACAGAAAGCAGCCAAGGGTGGAGTCACAGATCTGACTACCGCTGTGAATGGCATCTCCTCTGTCATGAATGCCTACGGTGCAGAGACCATCAATGCAACTCAAGCATCTGATCTCATGTTCACCGCTGTGAGGATGGGCAAGACCACATTTGAAGAAATGTCAGCAGCACTCTTCCAAGTAACACCAACAGCAGCAGCATTGGGTGTGAAGTTCGGTGACGTTACCGCTGCTCTCGCATCAATGACAGCACAGGGTGTCCCAACCTCTGTTGCAACAACACAACTCCGTCAGTTGTTCGTGGAACTTTCCAAGGAAGGAACCAAGACTTCTGACGTGTTCGAGAAGATCACCGGCAAGTCATTCAAAGAGTTTGTTGCTGAAGGTGGCAACACCCAGCAGGCTCTCCAACTCCTTGAGGAAGACGCAAAGAAAACCGGCAAGGGGATCAATGATCTCTTTGGTTCTGTTGAGGCTGGGTCCGCTGCTCTTGCCCTAACGGGTAAGGGGACAGACACGTTCACGAAGAACCTTGACGAAATGGGCAAGTCTTCAGGTGCAACTCAGGGTGCATTTGAGCAGATGGATCAGGGTCTTGGTCCGGTCATTGACAAGTTCAAAGCATTTGCAGCGGTTCTTCTCATCGAGATTGGAACCAAGGTTGCACCTGTCATTGAAAAACTAGTTGACTTCTTTGACAAGAATCGAGTAGCAGCCTATGCACTCGCAGGTGTCATTGGTGGTGTGCTTCTCGCAGCGTTGACTGCATACATCATCTCTATCGGTATTGCTGCAGCCAAAACTTTGATTGTCGCTGCACCGTTCCTTTTGGCTGCTGCAGCAATCGGAGTTGTGGTTGGTGCATTCATCTTCTTCTACACAAAGTTTGATGAAGTGTTCAACTGGATCAAAGACCATCCAGCTCTTGCAATCATCATTGCAACCATCATGCCCATTCTGGTTCCTATCTTCGCAATCGTTGCAGCAATCAAGTTCCTTCAGGCCAACTGGAAAACCATTTGGAACGCAATTCAGGGTGCAGTCCAACTGGCGTGGAGTTACATTCAACCAATCTGGAATGCAATCAGCACCTTTGTGACCAGAACACTTGTCCCTGCTCTCATCTTCTTGGGCAATAAGGCTGTCAAGATATGGAACGTCATCAAGAACGCAATTGGTTTTGCATGGAATAAGGTCATCAAACCTGTCTTTGACTTCCTTGTGTTCTATGTGTCTGAAGTCCTGATTCCTGTCTTTGAAATCTGGTGGGGAGTTGTCTCCACAATTCTCACACACATTGGTGAGAAGATTCAGCGCGTATGGACTGACATCATTCAGCCTGTGTGGGGTTTTCTTTCCGCATACATCACAAACATTCTGGTTCCCTACTTTCAATTGTTGTGGAAAATCGTCCAGACTGTGTTCAGCGCCGTTGGTGCGTACATCAGTTGGGCGTGGAATACCGTCATTAGTCCCGCATTTGAGAAGATCAAGTCAGGGATTGCTGCTGTGTGGGGATTCTTTCAGATCGCCAAGGACATCATCTCAACGGTGTTCTCCAACATTGCAGACGCAATCTCCGGTCCGTTCAAAGCAGCGTTCAACTTCATTGCACGCGCTTGGAACAACACCGTGGGCAAACTCAGGTGGACGATTCCCAGAATTGTTCCTGTGTTTGGCGGTGACACAATCGCTGCACCAACAATCCCAGAGTTCGCGAAGGGTGGAATGTTCAACGTTATGGGTGGTGGTGCAGGACTCGCAGTCCTGCATGACAATGAAATGATTCTGAACCCGCAACAGCAGAAGGCATTGTTCAGCGGAAACGGATTGGGAGGGGGACAACAGATTGTTGTCAACATCAACACAGTTGCAGGTGACCCTGACGCAATCGAGCGTGTCGTGATTGATGCGATAGCGCGCGCCAACCGTCGCGGTGCAACGGTCCTTGTGCCATGAGCCTCCCCAATATGCCCACTCTGCAGGTTCTGTTTGCACCCTCTGTTGTTGGTGCCAACACAGGAACCAGATTGGTTCTTGATGTCACCGACCCGGGACTAGACACCGGAACTCTTGGTGATGGTGCATTCTTCTATGACATCAGTTCATCTGTCCGTTCCGTGTCCACCTCGCGTGGACGCAGACGCGCGTTGGAACGGTTCGGAACTGGAACAGCGTCTGTTGTTCTCGACAATCAAGACCGTTCCTTTGATCCAACCAACACAGCGTCTCCGTATTACAATGCAACTGTTGGTGTGACTGGTGTTGTTCCGTCAATTCCTGTGATCATCAGTGCAACATGGAACGGTGTCACCTATCCCATCTTTCGTGGGTTCATTGATTCATGGGTGTTCAACTATTCAGACGCTGGGAGCGGTGATGCAACTGCAACCATTGCGTGTTCAGATGCGTTCAAACCGTTGTCCAACATCATTGGTGGATTGCCATCTTCAGCGTCCATCACATCGAGCGGAACCACAACATTTGACATTGGGATTTCCCAACCGTCAGACGGTGGCGGATTCGGTCCTTCTTCAATTGATGTGACAGGTTCAGGGACCACCGGTCAGATCAACGTGTCAGGTGGCACAGAAACAACTCCCATCATTGGAACCGGAACAGACCTTCCCGGTCTTCGCATTGAAACCATTCTTGACGCTATTGGATGGCCTGACAACCTGCGCGACATTGACGAAGGCACCACCTACCTTGCACCTCAGGATGCTACAAAGACTCCAATTGAGATGTTGCAGGAGGCTGCTGCTGCAGACTCTGGTGTGATCTATGTTGACGATGACGGAACAGTTTTGTTTGCTGACCGTGACGCAATCATCTCTGATGAAAGATCAATTGTTGTTCAGTCAATCTATGACACCACGGATGTTGCAGGAAAAAAGTTTGTTGACACTTCAATTGTCTATGACGATTCCCTGATTTACAACATCGTGAAAATTGACCGCAAGGTGACGACCGCTGCAGGTGGTGAGACTCTCACAGGAACAACTGTTGTTGTGTCCAATGCTGAGTCTGTGTCTCTGTATGGTGCGCGCACATTGAGCATTGAGGTTCCTATTGTTTCCACGTTGGGGTCTGACACAACGTATGGTCAGCAGGAGGCTGCTGATCTCGCGTTGTTTCTTGCGTCTCAATATGCAAACCCTGAATTGCGTCCTGAGGAATTGAAGTTCAATCCTCAGGGTGACCCTGAAGTGTTGTTCCCTGATCTTCTGTCACGGAAGATCCGTGACCGTGTGACAGTCAGGTTTGCTGTTCCCGGTGCTGGTGACGCTGTTGAACGTGATTGCTTCATTGAGTCTGTAGCTCACACAATCAATCCTGGAACTTGGGGTGTCACGTTCGGCCTTTCTAGCGCGACTTTCTACACCGGGTTTTTCATTCTTGACAACAACAACTTTGGTGTGTTGAACACCAACAAACTTGCCTACTAGCAGGAGGAAACACAATGGGTTCTGGATTCAAAGCGTTTACTGCTGGAGCGGTGCTGACCGCTTCGGATATGAACAATTACCTCATGGAACAATCGGTGATGAATTTCGCCACGACCGCTGCACGAGATGCTGCAATCTCATCGCCAGAAGAGGGCATGGTTGTCTACATTGGAAGCAATGATGCCAATGAGGGTCTCTACACATACAACGGCACGTCATGGCGCAAGGGTCCGGGCTGGAACGCACCTTGGGGTGTTGTATCGCAAACGCAATCAGCAGCGGGCGCAGGGTATGTCACAGCAGAAACAGTTGTTGCAAGCGGAGCGTCTGCAACTTTCGTTGCGAATCGTCGCTATCGTTGGACGTACATCACAACTCATGTTGGACAGGTCGCTGGTGACTTATTCCAAGTAAAACTTCGTGCAAACAACACCGCTGGAACGACTTATGCAACACAACGATTTGCGGTCGTTGGACCGATTTTCCAAGGCCTCACAACTGCTGTTGCTATTCTTTCTCCCGGGTCAACAACTTTCACTCCTGTTGCAACCTTTGAACGCACCGTAGGGTCCGGTGGATGTGCAACAGCAGTTGAGTTTGTGATGACCATCGAGGACATTGGGCCTGCTGGCGCACCCGCCTAATGCCCCGTTTCCTGTTTATCCCTGAAAACCCTCTGAAGAATCGAGACCCTGAAATGTCGTTCTACCTGTTAGACAATCCGCCCGCGTCACCACAGTTCTACCCATCACGGAGCAACGGTCTCTCTGGTGGAGTTGTCATCCACACCACAGAGGGTGCTGGTGGAGATACTGCAGCGGAGAACACAGCAGCGTTCATTGCGCGTCGCTCTGATCCGGGTTCCTATCACATGATCGTGGACACAGACTCAAGCGTTGCAATGATGCCTGATGACTACACCGCGTTTGGTGTCGGAGCATCTGGGTTCAACTCGCGTTGCTGGATGATTGCCATTGGCGCACGCTCAGCAGACCTCAACCCTGATGACCCACGGACACAGGTTGAGATTGACCGGATGGGTGCAGAGATTGTTGCGTTCTGGAATCGGAACGGAATCAATATTGCTGAAGCATCAGAGTTCATTGGTGAAGATGTGAAGAACCGTCCCGGTCTCGCACATCACGGTGATGTCCAACCGGCTGACCGTTCAGACGCATGGTCCCGTCGAGACAACCGTTGGGTCTTTGATTCAATGTTGTTGCAGGCAATCGAGCGTCACAGCGGTGAACACCCCGTTGTTCCTCCCACCCCTGTTCCTCCCACACCCAATCCTGAAGGTTCCGTGTTTGGGCCTGGTTCAACTGGTGACAAGGTGCGTGAGATCCAGAGCATTGTTGGTGTCCCGCAAGATGGGATCTACGGTCCACAGACCACGCAGGCTGTGCGTGACTGGCAGTCCAACCTGAACATTGCTGCTGATGGTGTGTGGGGTCCAACCACAGCAGGTGCAACCTATGACCTGTTTGTGTTCCTCCACAATCTTGACGCTGTGGCTCCCAGCAATCCTTGGTTGGAAGCGTTGAACAATGCCAAGTCTCAGATTCTCCGCTCCGGTTCAACCGGTGATGCGGTGAAGATTGCTCAGGGGCTACTCAATGCCAAGGGATATCCGTTGGTGTCTGACGGAATCTTTGGATCCGAGACTGACGCTGCTACCCGTCAATGTCAGTCAGACAATGGTCTTGGTGTGGATGGGATCATTGGTCCTGACACATGGCAGGTTCTGGTGTCGTGATTGCACAAGTCACCACACAGATTGCTGATTCCCCCGGTTGGGGTGCTGCAGAGTGGATTGCAATGATCTCTGCAGTCTCCATTGTTCTAGGGGCGATCACCACCGCTGTTGTCCAGTTGTCGAGGCTCCGCACTGAGAACACCCAGCAGCACGCTGAAGGACGCGCACTTGTCACAGATG
>ERZ891134.2436-NODE-2436-length-10807-cov-7.527158_pt1 | contig 10807 bp, 10 predicted proteins | sample MGYA00520888_ERZ891134 | MGnify/ENA primary metagenome ERZ891134 (study PRJEB32303, sample SAMEA104408692) | aquatic metagenome | biome: Brackish water; feature: Coastal; material: water | place: Baltic Sea | collected 2014-10-23 | depth 10 m ... | reverse complement strand
GGAGCGTGCAGTTTGACCCAGCGATCGAACCGATGGTGCGGTTTCTCGAAGACACGCCCCGCGGACGGCTGATCGAAGAAGTCGCTGCCCGGATTGCCAAGGGCAGCCTGGCCTATCGCGATCGTCGGGCAGCTCGCCGCCGCCACGATTCGGCGTCACGAAACCCAGTGGGAGGCCTGGCCTGCCGACATCGACGCTGCCCTTGGTCGCGAGGGCCGACTGGCACGCGCGGAAGCGAGTGAAGTTGCCTACCGCCCCGGGAAACACTGGATGCCTGCTCACGCCCTGGCAATGCGACGGGAGGCTCAGTGGCAGCCAGCAGCGTTTTGCGACCTCGACGACGAAGCTGCGCGGGCCTACCTCCAGGGCCATGCGCTTCCAGCAGGCGGCCAGGGCTGGTGTGTGGCACGCTGGCAAGGTCGACCGCTCGGCTGGCTCCGTGGAAACTCCAGCCGGCTCAACAACGGCCTGCCGCCGGCGGCTCGGCTGACGTTTCCGCCACTCACTCACACCGGCTCGAGCACCACCTGTTGAGCCAGCTGAGCCACCGCCTGCGGCTCGAGTCGACCAGCCAACAGCGTGCGGCAGTTCTCTGAAGCAGCAGCCACGCCCAGTCGCATCGCATCGCTGGGCGGCAGCCCGCGGGCCAGCCCCGCAGCAACCCCCGCAGCAAGGCAGTCACCGCAGCCGATTGGATTGACCACACGATCGACCGGCAGCGGCTGGATGCGACCGCAGCCCTCCGGCCCAAGCACGAGTGCCGGCCGGCTGCCATCGGTGATCAACACCCACTCCGCACCACGATCATGAAGCTCATGCATGGCAGAAAACACCGCCGTCTCGTTATCCAGTCGACGGCCCAAAGTCTTTGCCAACTCCTCTCGGTTCGGTTTCACAAGCAACGGTCGCAGTGGTAACGCCTCGAGTAGTTCCGGTCCACGGGCATCGAGAACCACGGGACACGATGAAAGCTCAAGCAGCTCGCGGTAGAAGGTCACGGGCGTGCCGGCGGGCAACGAGCCGGAGAGCACCACGACCGCCGCATCAGCCACCGCATCACGAAAGGCCGTCACAAACGCAGCCAGTTCGTCAGGCTCGATTTCGGCTGCATTTTCGACGAGTTCTGTTGTCTGCCCGGTCCCTCTCTCCAGCAGCGTGGTGCAGGTGCGAGTTTCTCCTTGGGTGGGCACCGCGACGAGTTCAATACCCAGCATCGCCATTTCGCGGGCCGTCGCGTCAGCCGGCAGCCCCCCGAGCACCGTCACGGCCCTCACCGGACTCCCCAAGTGCTCTGCCGCGACGGCTACATTGAGCACCTTCCCGCTCGCGCACTGCCAAGTCTGTGCTGCCCGGTTCACTTCCCCGATCAGCAGCGACTCAAACTCCATGATCGACTGCCAGGCAGGCGAAAGCCCGGCCGCAACGATCTGGCCGGAGTAGGGAAGCACGTTGCGCATACGGAGGGTTCTCTCTGCGGGCGATTGCCCATGAGTGTAGTTCTCTCCGCCAAGAAGCACCGGCTAACGCACGCGAACCGCTCGCGTGACCCGCCCGAAGTTGTCGACGAGGATCAGGTCCGTACCAGAAATGGACCCGTGCGAAACTGGCGTCTCGACCGCTACGCTACTATGCATTTTGCGCACCGGCATGCTGGCTACGGCATCGTGAACCGCGACACCCGAGCTTCCCTCTGCGAGAAAACGATCACTCCCAAACGAGAAATGGATCTCTGATGATGCCCGCCTTCCGTGTCGAGATAGATGTCAAGCAGCAAAGTTCCACGATCGACGAACGTGTTCCGCCAATGGTCGAGAGAGTCAACAAAATGTATGTCTTCGCCGTTGGCATTCAGCAAGGCGTCGAACGCAGCGTTGATTTTGAAGCACCAATTGGCAGCACCAGCGGTCATCTCGTGGAACTGGCAGAGAAGCACTTCGACGAGCTCACGTCGGTCAGAACAACCAACCTCAAGTTGAGAGGGATGAATCGACCGATCTCAACAGAGCCCAATGGCCGGGATCCACTCACGTTTAGCAGCCTCTACCCCCCCGGGCATCGAGTGATCCAACTCACCAAGGCTGATGGGGAGGAGACCTGGTCCTTCATCACCACGATTCGCGACAGCCTCGGTGGTTCCTGCATGTTGTGGGGGCGTCCGGACGAAAACCAGAGCGAGATCCAAAAGCTTCGCCAGCATGGCAGACTCGACATTCGGGTGTATCGCCACAACTACGCGAGCCACGAAGAATGTATTGACGCAAACCCAAACCAGTTTCACTTCTGCTCGATCTAAACATACACACGACTGTTCCGCTCCCATCACGCCCCAAACACACAGCTCATGTGCGTGAGCATGCCTGAAACGACTCGTTTGATGAGAAGTCGCGAACGCCCAGCACACACTCCCGGCATGTTTGATTGGTTTGCTGCTGACATCACGTCGCACCCACGACGTTGGCTGCTCTTTGTGGCGATGGCCACAGCCGCCGCTGTTGTGGGAGCGTCTCATCTCGGCTTCGATGACGATCCACGGGCGCTCTACATGGGCGACGACCAGGCGTTTGATCAGCTCCGAAACCTCTACGAAGAGTTTGGTGCAGACGACCAAGACATCTTGCTGGTCCTGACCGCCGAAGACGTCTTTTCGGCCGAAGTGATGAACGTCGGCCGCGATCTCTGGCTAGCTGCCGCCGAGGTCGAAGGCGTTGAACGCGTCTACAGCATCTACAGCCTGCGACGTCGCGGAAGCCGGCTGATTCCACTGATTCCGCGGCGAGAAGCGGCTCCCGAGCGGTATGCCGAGGCCAAGCGGATGGCCATGGAACATCCGCTCGCGGTGAACCAGTTCGTCTCCACTGATGCCACCACGCTGCTGCTGATTGCTCGGCTTGCCGGTGATCCAGAATCACTCGCCAAGATCGCGCCGCCAGTTGAGCAGCTCCGCAAACTGGCCGACAACGCCTCGCTCATCCCGGGCGTGAAGGTGCTGGCCACGGGCCACCCGGTGCTGCGAATCGATATTCTCTCCGCGCTGGTTGCCGATCTGGTCACGTTTGTTGCGGCGAGTGCGGCAGTCGCCCTGCTGGTCGCCTGGCTCGTGTTTGGACGTCTTGCCGCCGTGGTGATTGTCGTGCTCACGCCCACCTTCGGCGTGTTCTGGATCGTGAGCCTGATGCCAGTCTTCGGCCTCGCCTTCAACGCCGTCAATGGGGTGCTGCCCACGCTCGTCTACGCGATCGGCGTGACTGATGCCGTTCATCTCCTGATAGGCCTCCGCCGCCGGCTGGCTGCGGGCATGCCGCATCGCCAGGCCGTGCAAGAAATGATCGAGGCTCTCGCCTTGCCCTGCTTCTTGACATCGATCACCACCGCCATCGGCTTCGGCTCCCTGGGGCTCGCCCGTGAGCCTCTGATCCAACAGTTTGGGTTGATCTGTGCTGCCGGCACGATGACGAACTTCGTCGCAGTGCTCACAGTGATGCCCCTGCTGATGATGACACCGCTTGGCTCGCATCTCCTGCCGAAAGCAAACCACCGCTTTGCGGACGATGCCTGGCTCAACCTGCGACCGCTTGTGCGGTTCGTGGAGAGCTCCCCCCGCCTGATTGTGGCGGCATCGCTCGCAGTCGCTGCTGCCATGGGCACGCTCTGCCTCCGGCTTGGGCCCGATTTTCTCGTCACCGAGATCATTCCTGCCGAAAGCCCGTCCGTCATGGCCCTCGACTCGATCGATAAAAGCATGGGGGGCGGCATGCTCGGCTACGTGGTGATGGACTGGCCCGCCGATCGTCAGCTCGACGACCCCCTGGTGCTCGACACACTCGCCCAGGCTCACGATGAGATCGAGTCTTTCCCGGAGTTTCACGCCGCTTTTTCCGTGCGGACTCTCCTCCAAGCAGGCGGTAAGGCAGGCGAGCCACTCTCCCAGAGTTTCAGCCTTCTGAACGACGTTCCAAACGACGAGCTCGCGCGACTCGTGCATCTCGACACGCACCGACTGCTGGTCTCTTTTCATATCCCCAACATCGGTGCGGCAGAGCTCGCCCCCGCATTCGCGAGTCTCGAGCAGCGGCTCAACAGCCTCGCCCTCGCCGAACCGGGCTTTCACTTCCATGTCACCGGCACACTCCCAGTGGTGGCCCGCAATCTGTGGTCGATGATCGGCGACCTCGCCCGCAGCCTGACCGCTTCGACGATCCTCGTGTTCGCTGTCATCGGGCTCACGCTGCGGTCATGGAAGCTTGGCCTGATGAGCCTGCTCCCCAACATCCTGCCGCTGATGGCAACCTCCACCGTGCTCGTGCTGGCCGGTGAACCACTGCGAATCGTGAGCGTGATCTCGTACAGTCTCTGCCTGGGTATTGCAGTCGACGACACGATTCACTTCCTGGTTCGCTTCCAACGTGAAGAGCAGACAAAGCCGCTTCGCGATGCGATCGAGCATGCCATGCAAACGGCCGGCATTGGCATCGTCACCAGTTCTGTCATTTTGCTCGGTGGATTCTCGGTGATGCTGCTCAGCGGAGTGCCGAGTATTCGTTGGCTCGCCTTGCTCTGTGACGTGGCGATGCTCACCGCGCTTGTCTCGGTGCTGATCATCCTGCCCGCGTTGCTCACCTGTTTCTGCAAAGACCGGCCCGTTGCATGCAGCGATCCTGCATCTTCAAGCCCGGTCCCCTGAAGCGACTGCGTGTGCTACGATCGGCGTCGCCCGCGGCCGGAGTCTCGGGAAATATTTTCTTCCCGCAGGAGCCGTGCTGCCATGGCAGCAGACACACCCTTTGCCGCTCTCCTCGAGCGGATGATTGGCTTCATCAACGCCAAACTGACCGCTGAGCAGCGGCAGAAACTCGCCTCGGCCATGCCCCAGATCCAGTGGGACTTTCCCGATGCCGAGACCAAACTCTGCCTCGCTGCGACCGCTGCTGAACTGAGCGTTTCGGAACCGCTCGACACGCCCCCCTTTCTTGTGCGAATGGCTCGAACCACACTGGAGGACGCTGCCTTTGGAAGACGATCCCTGGGGGCGGCCTTCCTCGCCGGCAAGATTCATGTCCGCGGCATGAATCCACTGCGTTTGCGGGAGTTCATCATGCTGGTCGATCCATTACTTGAAAGTTACCGAGAGGCGTCGAGTGAATGCTCAAACGGTCCATCCTCGGCTGTTTCGTGAGCAAGACGGCGACATCCGCGTTCTCGACGGCAGCACCATTGCAATCCTTGGCTACGGCCGCCTCGGCGAGCCGCTGGCGCTGAACCTGCGTGAGTCGTTTGCGGCCGCCGAGCTGTCTGCCCGCGTGATCGTCGGCAGCGACGATGAGGCTTCATCGGCAGCCGCACAAGCCGCTGGCTTCAAGACGGTATCCCTGACGGAGTCTGCTGCGGAGGCCGACATGGCGTTGATGCTACTGCCTGATGAAGTGCAGCAGGACCGCTGCGACGGGATCTTCGCGGGGCTTAAGTCCGGGGCATCGATCGTGTTCGCCTCGGGGTATGCGATCGCCTACGACCATGTGGTCACACCTGCGGACAGTGATGTGCTGCTGTTTGCACCGCGGATGGGCGGCGAAGCCATCCGGCAGCGGTATCTCGATCGCCAGGGCTACATGTCGTATCTCGGTGTCGAGCATGACGCGAGCGGCCAGGGTCTCAACCGGGTGCTCGCGCTGGCTGCTGCCGCAGGCTCACTATCGCTGGGTGCCTTGGAGATGACAGCCCAGCAGGAAGTTGCACTCGACCTGTTTGTCGAGCAGGCCTTTGGCCCCTGGCTTGGTGCCGCCTTGCTCTCCACCTTCCACGTGGGCACTGAAGCCGGCCTGCCTCCGCTGGGCCTGTTGATGGAGCTCTATCTCTCAGGCGAGATGTCGGAGACCTTTTCGCAGATGGCCCGCGAAGGCTTTCTGCCCTCAACGCTTTCGCACGGATTTGCCGCGTCGTTTGGCGGGATGACCAGAGCCCTCTCGATCGACCGCGAACAGATGGCAGAGCAGATGCGGGGTGTTCTCGACGAGATCAACTCCGGGGCCTTCGCCGAGGCGCTCCAAGACGAGTTTCGCAGTGGCTACCCCTGCGAGCCGTTTCTCCACAAGGTAGTCGGTGACGATGACATCATCAGCCAGACCGAACGCGACTTCCGCGAGATGGCAGCCGACTCTCAAGAATCGCCCAGCGAAGCTAGGTAGCACTGCTTTGGCCCGCGACGAAAACGCAGCCCCGATATCGCGCACGCATCCTCCGCACTGGCCTGACTCTCATGAACACACCCTCGAGTGATCCCTCATTTCTCTACCGCACACGCGATGCGATTGCTTCTGTCGATGCACTCGCCACGGCGATCGTGCATCTCGATCTGTTCACGTCACTCGCCAGTGAGCCCGCCACCACTGCGGGAATCGCCGAGCGTTTTGACCTGCATCCTCGCTCCACAGATGTGCTCTGCACGCTCCTGCTCGCCCAGGAATTGCTGACCCGCGACACCGACGGACTCCACACGGTGAGCAACACTGCCCGCGAGTTTCTGGTTGCTGGCTCGGCCTTTGACGCTCGCCCGTACTACGCCGCGATGGCCGAGAAGCCCGGCGTGGCCGACTTTCTCAGGGTGCTGCAGACGGGGAAGCCTGCCAACTGGCCTGGTGAGGAAGGCGAGGCGGATTGGCATGCAGCGATGAAAGAAACGGCCTTCGCCGAAGCCTTTACCGCAGCGATGGACTGCCGCGGCCGCATCCTCGCGCCTGCGCTCGCACAGGCCTTTGCCCTCAACGCCGCTCCCCGAATCCTCGATGTGGGTGGTGGATCGGGCGTGTATGCCATCGCATTCGCTGAGCAGTATCCAGACGCACAGGCCACGGTGTTTGAATCGTCACCAGTCGATCAGATCGCCGCGCGGACCATCGCGGAAGCAGGGCTCGCCTCACGAATCGCTGTCGTCAGCGGAGACATGTTTACGGACGCCTGGCCAACCGACCACTCAGTGCATCTCTTCTCCAACGTACTCCACGACTGGGACGCCGCTGAGTGCCAGACACTGCTTGCCCGCAGCGCAGAAGCGCTTCCAGCGGGAGGCACGATTCTCGTGCATGACATGCTGCTCGACGACGACAAGGCCGGCCCACTCTGGGCAGCCGAGTACTCCGTGCTGCTCTCCACCGTGACCCAGGGTCGGCTCTACGCCGCTGCTGAAATCGGCACCTGGCTGGCAGACCACGGCTTCGTCATCAGGGCCATCACGCCCACTGCGCTTGGTCGCTCAGTCCTGACAGCGAGCCGCTAAGCGATGATCGCGTCGACCGGGGTGAAGGCTCGCTCGTGTGGGCCCAGCCGCTGCGTCACGCCCATTGTGGCGAGCATCGTGTTGTAAACATCCAGGCCCTCGGCTTTGACGTCGAGCAGCTGCCCAGTCTTAAAGCGACCGCCTGCACCGGTGATTGCATGGAACACGCCGGAGAGCTCACGCTTCACGTCGTTGTGCCGGCCATCTCCCGACTCGGTTGAGATCGTGATCAGCGAGTTTTCTAGGATCGTCTTGCCGTTGGGATCGAGGGCGTCGGGCGTGTCGAGCTGGCTGAGGAAGTAGGCCACTTCCCGCATCTTCAGATGCGCATGGGCCCGCAGCTGCTCGTTGGTTTTCTTCTCATCGAAGTCATGCCACCATTCGTGACTGCAGCCACCTGAGCCTGATCGCTTCCGCTGTCCAGCATCATCGAAGGCAAACACTCTGCGGCCGTCGTACTCGTAGTCACCGGTCAGTCGGATCCGCTCACCTGCGGCGAGGAAGGTGAGGGCCCCAAACCGGGTGCGATCGGTGGTGACCGCGAGGGCGTAGAGCTCTGCCATCAGCCGCCACTCGGTGGTCAGTTCTTCCAGCGTGATGTCGATGCCTTCACCGCCAGGATCTGCCGCACCGCCGTGCAAGAGACGCGATCCTGCTGGTACTTCGGGAGCTCCGGGAACCTTTCCTTTCAGTGCGAACGCCCGCTGTTCGTATTCACGGATGCGTTCGAGATGCTCGGTGACCCGGGCCTTTGAGGTTGCTCCGAGCGGCGAGTTGGCACCGGTGTAGAACTTGTACTGATCGACGACCGCATCGAGCACGCTGCGACGCAACCGCTGCGTGTTCTCATCGCCATCGGCACCTGCGGTCTCGACGGTGCCAAACACCCGTTCAAAGAGATCCCGGGGCTTCTCCTGCATGGTGGCAGCCACTGTGCCGTCGGGATTGAAACTGTGCACATAACGGCAGACACGACTCCGCCGGAAGAAGGTGCCTCCCACGAGCGTCGGCACCATGCCGGCAGGCAGCCCATCGGGATACCACTGCCGTCGCACCATCTGGTCAATCGATGCCCCGCCGGCCTTCGCTTCCCCCTCTGGCGGCGCCGCAGTGAAGGCCGCGGCTGCACCGTCGTAGTGGGCGTTAATGCCTTTCTCGTCGGCCCGCACATGGTCAACGCCACGCATCACCAGCAGCTTGTCCTGCAGCGGCTTGAGTGGCTCAAGCACGCCCTCAAAGCCTTCCTGCTGCAGCGGCGCCGGAATGCCCAGGCCGAAAAACACGTTGAAGGCACGCACCGGCACCGCCGCTGCTTCCGCAGCAGCCGCCTTCGGGACCGCCATTTCCTCAAGGAACGGCAAGCCGACGGTTACAGTGCCAAGCCCACGCAGGAGCGTCCGTCGAGAAATCGATCGCCTCGTCATTCCGCCTTCTCCGTTGCTGTCTTCTGCACAAGATCGCTCAAAACGATCGCCGCCATCAGGCTGGGATAGGTGCCGCCGCCCTCTTGTGAAACGAGGTGCACCTCCTTGAGTTTCGCTGCATCCTCCGCCACCAGCGGCCGTCCCAACGCAAACTGGGCAACCTTCCAGGTCAGGCTCTCTTTGACCCGCTCACTCGCCGCCAAGAGATCCATCAGTTCCACAGACGACTCATAGGCCACCGGCTCCGCCTCGCCGGGAAACAGTACCTCGCCGTCGTCTCGCAGCGGATTGCCATGCTCATCCTGGCTGTGGAAGCCGCCAATGCCGTCGAACTTCTCCAACCCAAAGGCAAGAGGCTCAAATCGGGCGTGACAGACGCCACACTGCTGATTGGCGATCCGCTGCTCGGCAATGCCACGCTGCGTCAGGCCGGCCTTCGTGGCTGGTGGTGTGGTGTTGACGCAGGGAGGCGGCGCGTTGACGGTGCCTCGCAAAAGATCGTGCAACACAAACAGTCCTCGCGACACCATCGAGGCATCATCACCACCGATGGTCAGCACACTCCCTTGCGAAAGGATTCCACGGCGTCCTGAGGCGGCGGCAAGTTCATATCGCTGAAAGCCATCGCCGGCGGGCTCGAGTCCGTAGTGGACTGCCAGCTGCGGAGTCGCAAACGTCAATGGTGCGTTGATCAGATCAGCCAGTGGCCGGCCCTCTCTCCAGACGATCTCTTCAAAGAACCGCCGCGTCTCCTCTCGCATGTCGGCGGCCAGCTTCTCGTTCCACTGCGGAAAGCGTCTGGGATCAGGCTGCAGATGTGTCAGCCGCTCGAGATCGAGCCACTCGTCGACAAACTGCAGCGGCGAACGGGCTGCAACGCGTGAGCACGTCTCCATCTCTGCTCCGGGAAAATTCGTCACCGTGCACGGGATCGGAACTATGCTTCTCGCATTCCCCCTCTCGGAGCCCTTGTCGATGGCTGCCCCAAACCATCTCCTCAACCGGTTTCCCTTTCTCGATACCCGAAGCCCGTACGACGCCCGCAAGAAACAGCGTCAAGTCTGGGGACAGTACACCAATAAAGTCGTCGGCAAAGCGGCGTACCATCTCCTCCACAACCGTGCCACCCTGAACAGGTCAGCAATCGACTACCTTGCCTGCTCGACCAGCGTCCGCTCCGAGTTTTCCGAGCCCCATGACTGGTACTGGCTGCTGCTGCCAACATCTGGCTTTCTTGAGATCACCCTGTGCGGCAAGTCATTTACGGCAGACACGACCTCAGCCCTCCTGCTGGGGCCCTGGCAACGGATGTGCTTCCAAGCGTCTCGGGCGACAGCAATCTTTTATGGCATCGAGACGTCGTTCATGGCTGAGCATCTCCAGGAGGAGCACCGCGATCGTCCGGGCTTCCTGATCCGGGGAACCTACCGCAACCTTCTTAGACAGCTTCTTGAGGGATTTGCGAACGGGCTCGATGACTGGGCGACTGGACCGGTAGGTAAATCTGCACATCCTTCATTCGTGCACCACATGGAGACCGCCGTCTGCAGCACGATCGCCGAGGCGGTGACGGATGATCTGTCGGGCGGTTACGGCGGCGGCCGAATTGGCGGCATGCCCATCACCGCAATCCACACCTTTCTCAATGACAACCTCTGCGACGACCTCTCGATCAAAGAGATTGCAGAAGCCGTGGGAGTCAGCGTGCGGAGCCTTCAGACGGGGTTCTCCGAGCACTACTTCATGAGCCCGATGCAAATGCTGAAGAACATGCGACTCGACAAGGCTCGTGAACTGCTGAAGTCAGCAACGAAGGGCATCACGATTGGTGATATCTGCCGTCGGGTGGGCATCAACCACGCCGGCAGGTTCTCAAAAGAATACGCCGAAAGGTTTGGCGAATCGCCTTCTCAGACGCTCTCCGGCCAGGGCACCTCCCCTTGCGAGACGTCTCTCTAGCGACATCCGGCCAGCGGCGAATCGTCGCTCACTGAGTTCCTGCTCGCCGTGCACGTCTCTTATCCTCGGCTGCAGAATCCTCGCTGCGCTCATTGGATAACCACCCACAACGATCGCCATCTCGTCGCGATGCGGCTGGTGCGCTTCGTGGATA
>ERZ891134.2431-NODE-2431-length-10831-cov-7.642446_pt1 | contig 10831 bp, 13 predicted proteins | sample MGYA00520888_ERZ891134 | MGnify/ENA primary metagenome ERZ891134 (study PRJEB32303, sample SAMEA104408692) | aquatic metagenome | biome: Brackish water; feature: Coastal; material: water | place: Baltic Sea | collected 2014-10-23 | depth 10 m ... | reverse complement strand
AGATGCGATGCATCACCCCGGAACCGTAACTTCATCTGCCAGCTAGAAATCATTCTTCTCTGGCTTCTCAATACAAGTTTGCACTTAAAACATGAAGAAAATATAAAACCTCAGTTCATTTTCTCCAGAACCCGGGTACACGACCATCTCAGGGGCTCCCAGGGGTGTTCTGCTGCGAGTTCTTTGATCAGGGGCCTTTGGTCATCCAGGCGAAGGCGAAGACAGCTCCAAGCGGCCGCGACTCTTGATTTGGAGTACTGAGGGCCGGTTTCTTGTAGGGCTCCTCTCACCAGGTCGCTTCGTTCATGCAGCTCGAGCAGACCAACGCAGCTGGCTAGGAGATAGTGCACTCCATAGTCGCTTCCCTGATGCTCTTCAAGGTTGTCGATGAGAGCAAGGCGTTCAGCAGCGGGCATCTCGCACAACGCTTTGGCTGCCGCGTATTGACGGGCTTCATCGCGGTGTTGCAGGCCATCGCGTATTGCCTGAGCTTCCGGGGGAATCGGAGACAGAGGATCGAGAGCAAGCGTTCGCGGATCATCTTGAAGGAGCGTTTCCAGGAAGGCGCTCGTCTTGGCTTTGCTGTTGTCTTTGCTGCTGGCGTTGCGGCTGACTTCGCTTTGGGCCTTGGCGATGAGAAATGCGCTTTTAGCCCTCAGGGGCATGGAAACGGGACAGCGGGTGAGCGCTTCTAAGGCCGCCAAGTGTTGGGCATCGCCTAAATCAATGACTGCTGCTCTGCGTCGTCCTGGATTGGTGTCTTGTAATTGATTCAGCAATGGCCCCAAGCTTTCGTCTCGATTGGTTAGCCGTAGGGCATGGGCATGGGCCGCTCCTGCGACTAAAGGATTTAAATCTCCGCGCAGTTCCGCAATCACATCGTTGCTATCTGGAAGGTTCAGACGCGTAAAGGCCTGAATAACGGCCCGCTTTTGGTTGTCCGGACCGTTCAGTGCAGTCAGTAATTGCTGCTGCTGGGTTTCGGTGAGTGATGCGCCAATGCGTGCAATGGAATCAACAGCGTTAACGACCGTTGGTTCATCTTGATCAGTCAGAGCCTCAATTAACACAGGGAGAGCCGTCTTTTGTTTTCGTCTGCCCAGAGCTTCAAGAGCTTTTCGTCGGGTGATTCGTTGATAGAGGTCATCGCTTTCCTTTGATGCAACCTCAATCAATCGGTCAAGAGACTGTTGCGATGTGCAGGCTCCAAGGCGTGATGCGGCTAAGTACTTAACACCGGGATTATCGAGTTGGCTTGGATCAGTGATAATGAGATTGAGAGCATTCTCCTCACTCATTCCCGAAAATAATGTGTCAAAGCGCTCACTCATTGCCTACAGGGAAGAATGGGATTTTGATGCCGGCACTTGTCTTAATGCCCGACGAGGCCAGAGCCTTTGGCTCGGGTTGATCCTTTCTCTATAGTAGTGCTCAGCCTCATTGGTGAATGAATGTGACGTCCGCATCTTCTGCATTGAGCGAGATCAACCGCTTTGTCAAAGCATTTGATTTGGATGACGCTCTGAATACTATTTCCAGTATCGAGGATCTCAAAAAACTTCTCGTGGATTTTGATAGCCCGCTTTCCGGATCGTTAATCCCCCTTGAGCAGGCAACGCGGACCCCAAAGATTCTTGTTGACTCTGGTACAACTCAGCTGGGAATCCCATGGAGAACGCTTCAGTGTCCTGGTGGCCCCATTGTTCTACAAATGATTTGCGAAAAAGTTAATTTTGCCCTTTGGATTGAGGAGTGTTGAGTATGTCATCGTCTGAACTTGATCGGTTTATCCAAGCTGTCGTTGATGATCACGGCATTGCGACTGGAATTAAGCCTCTTGCCACCCATTATGATCTCGTCGCTTATGCAAACATCAGCGGCTTCTCAATCACATTGGTTGAATGGGGAAGGCATCTTGCGATGGATTGGCTTCAATCAACCGATGCAGAATTGGAATTGCTTCAGCTTGCTAACCCTGCCCATTGGAGTTGGGCTTTTAGGCAACTGTCGAGTTGGCGTCCTTTGTTAATGGAAGGCACCCTTTCTGAGGGGTTGTTGGGAACGGCCAATTTTGCCTCCATCTCTGAGTCCGATGATCAAAATGGGCTTCAGGGAACGGATGCTGTTGCTCAGCAAGAAAAGCCCCTCACGGATGCTGAGCGAGATGCGGCCCTGGAATCTTTCATTGAAATGCTTAAAAGTAGGCCTGATTTAAAAGATCAAGTGAAGTTTGCAAGGGATCAGGATGCAGTGATTGAACTTGCGAACGCACAAGGCTTTCCGGTTGATTCGTTGACATTATTACGTCGTTGGAACAAGGTATCTGACTTCTCCAAGCCGACTTGGTTTGGTTGGTTTGACGAGTAATTTATTTAGCTGATTTCTGCATAACGAGTTTGCGATGTTCCGCGCTTTGCCCAATAGGTCACAATGGCTTCTCCCCCTGGGCGGGGGACTGGGGCATTGGCCCGAAGAATTTTGAATGTTCGGTTTGGTCCCATTGGCCAATTGCCTGCAGCTGAAACGGAACGAATTCTGCCACCAAGTAATTCAATACAACGCTCAAACTTTTCGAGTTGACTTTGATCAACAGTCTCGAAAATAAAATCTGTTCCAACACAAATCAAGTGTTGCGACCGGATCCAAGCTTTTAATTGTTTTTCCGCATCTAGCGCGGACATTCAAACCACATGCTTGCTTGATCAACCATCTTATCGAAGCCAGTCGAGGTTTAGACAGTCGCCAAGGGATGTCACTCGTTTGAATTTTAAGGGTCCGTGTTCGGAGCCCCATTTTTGCGCATGGGTTTCTGGATCAAAACCGCGATCACGGCTAACCCAAGTTGTGCTGTCTACATCAACCTCGCTGATCAGATAGGTCAATTGCCCATCGCGCGGGACCAAACACTTGTGGCCGGGCTCCACTTCTCCCCGATAACAATCAGTTCTCACTTCGTGAAAATGCATATCACATCCACAGCGTGGTTTGAGGGACTCCACGTTTAAGCTGCTGAGCAATTCAGGACGCTGTCCTGCACCAGCGAGTCTTATTGAATCAGCAAATCCAAAATTTTCAACAACAAAGACGTCTTCAATTTGTGTGAGGCGATGGATCCCTTGCCGGTAAGGGCTCCATGGGTCATGGTCGTAACTTTGTTCAGAGTAGAAGCCAGGACCTTTTAGCGTTTCCCAAGGTAGTGGTCTGAAAAAGATATTGATATGTGCGAAATCTTTTGGGTTGTCTTGAGATTGCTCAAAATTGCTGTAATGTCCAGCCAGTATTTTGGCAAATCTCAATAATGCTTCTTTAGAGCTCATCGATTATTGATGTAGTTACTGAATGTTTAAGCGTCTTACTTCTGATGCAAATGAAGTTTGTAGGATTCCTGAGCCTGCAGATGTTCGAAGGACGGAGGACCGACAGCGTACGTTTTCTGAGACAAACCAAATCCTTTCTTCTGCAATGGATTGCTCATATTGAGTCTTGAGCAGAAAGGTGCCATCTTCGAGGAATTTATAGTCGGAAACTGCGAATTCAGATTCTGCGTACCCTACGCTCCTGATGATTTTTCCTTCGGTCTCGTTGATGGCGATGGGAACGAGGAGGCAAGATCCAGATGTGACATCGCTGGGATCGTCTGGCTCCCAATCACTTTCTGCTTTCCATTCCATTTGAAATGGGCAGGTTGTGGTTGCCTTGGAATCTAAGTTTGATGATTCGATTAATTCTTGAATACTGCTAGAAGAGGGATCGACATTTTTGATCTCTACTTCACTTAGCACATCTTCAAATTGTTGGAAGGCTAGAGAGTGCCCAGAGCGCATCGAGCGCCATTTGCCTTCGCTTTGTTGAACGAAAGTCTCAATATTCATTCAGGTGTGCATCAATCGTTGCCGATGTGGCAGCCGGATGAGGTTGATTGATATGCACCATATTCACCATGGAATCAATCATCATTGACATGGCCATTGGAACGCCAGAAACCGAATCATGAAAACTTTCGTTTTCTCCTGATTTCTTTCGGTTGGAGGTGTTTCTAAAGATTGGCATGTCGTTTTGAGAAATTAAAGGAGCTAACGGCTTTGGCTGCGAGAACGCCAGATTGGGCCTGTGAACGACCAGGCCCCAATCATGACCGATTCGATCTGCTCAGTGAGCAGATTCCCCTAAGGGTTAAGCATTCGCAATAGAGATGATGCGACCGCGTTGGGCTTGGATGCTTTTGATCGTTGTGGACAAGGAGTTGTAGCTAACCACCGATCGCTGGGCCGAACGGCGAGCCGTTCCGAGCTGAACCCGTGAGGTCCAAATGATCGTGTAGCGGCCACCACCACCCACGGCCTTGCGAGCTCCAGCTGCTGTGGGATTGGTATTGGACGCAATGCTGGTGAGCAAAACAGGCTTTTTCGTTCCATCAAACCCAGCGAAGCCTGGATCCATGGCGATGTTGCGTTGATAAGCAACTGTGCTCCCGCCCACAACTGTTGTTGCCGTTCTGGCATAAGGAACTGTATCGATGCCGAAGCTATTGAGGTATTCATCGCTGTAGGTGTAGCTGGCGATCTCAGCTTCGAATCCCTCTGTTGCAAGTCTGTTCACGTGCTCGCTGATCTCAGCCTGATTACGTGGGGGGCGTCCCATCAGGTGCTTGAAATTCAGCTCTACAAAGCGATAAGGACTGTTGGGTTCGAGTGTGTAACGCCGATAGGTCTCCGATTGGGCCAAGGCAGTGATCAGCCCCTGAACGGTGAGGTCACCGTTCATGAACAGCGCATCGATGGAGGGACAGACATCGAGTTCCATCAGATAACGGTTGCCGAACACCTGGCGGTAAGCGGCCTTCAAAACGATGGAGGCTTGCTCTCTGTCCTGATTAGCGGCGCAGGTGAGGGTCAAAGGGGCAGTCATGGTGGTGGGGGAAAGAAAAAAAGAAGGCTTCATCGCAGACGTGGTGGGATGAAGCCAAATTGCATCAAAGAGTTTGGGAATAGGGAATGAAAGTATCCCTAGTCGGTCACATCACCTCGGTGATGGAGACAATCCGTCCGCCGCGGCGGTGGATGTATTTCATTTGGCTTGTCATGTCCTTGCCTGACACCAAGTAACTTGCATTTGGTGTTCTTTGACGGCCACCTGCGGGTTGTGCCTGCACCACGATGCGGAAGCGCCTCTTGGTGGGATCGGGAGATCCAGCAATCGCACTGTTGCGATTGCTGCGTACCGTTGTGGTGCGCCAGCCACTTGGCACAGTTTTCGTAGCTACGGACGTAACCAGGGACGAACTGTTTGCTACTGAGTCGCTGGCTGCATAGCCCTCGGAGAGAGACAGATGGCGGTTGAAGGCCAGCTGTGAGCGCCCTTGCTCAGAGAGGATTCGCATGTAAGGAACCGTGTCCTCGCCGAATGTGCTTTGGTATTCGGCGCTATCAACGTAGCTATTGATTTCAGCTTCGTAGCCTTCGTTGGCAAGGATTTGAATGTGCTCGCTCACCTCTGCTTGAGAGATGGGTGCACGTCCAAGCATGTGCTTGAAGTTCAGCTCAACAAAGCGATATGGCGCGTTGGTTTCAAAGAAACGACGAACGTATTCAGGAGATAGGCCGATGGCACGAACCAGTTCGCGGGTGCTGTAGTAGCCCTCTGTGAACTTGCTTTCTGCTGAAAGGGCTCTCTCTGCTTCCATGAGATGAGGATTGCCCATCACCTGGCGATAGGTTGCACGAATCAAAGCGTTGACTTGGTCTGCGCTGTCACCAGGGCAGCGTTGGAATACTTCCTGTTCCCGCTGACCTAGTCCGAAGCCCACGTAAGCATCGCCCCGTGCTGGCATCGAGTCGCCTCCATCACTGCTTCTGCGAACCTTGGAGGTGAATTTGACATTTGTTCCCATGCCGCTGCTCTTCGCTCCACGGGAGGCGGAGACGGAACTGGGAAGCTGTATGTAAGGAACGGCACCACGGGCAAGCGTGTTGCTCAGCTGACTACGCGCGCCAACGGCACTGTCGCTGATGGCAAAGCCTCGCTCAAGAGCGGCAATGTTGACAAAGCTGCTGGTGGGGATGCCAGCGGCAGATGTAAAGGAACGGGTGTAAGGAACAACGTCATTGCCAAACACTTCGGCGTACTCAGCAGAATCAACGATGAAGTCGATGACAGCATCGTGACCAGCTTCTGCCAGCAGAGTGATGTGCGCAGACATCTCTGCCTGGGATGTTGGAGGACGACCCAGCAGGTGCTTGATGTTTAGTTCAACACCGCGCATGGGGGCAACGCCTTGGAAGAAACGTGCGCGATAGAACTCAGTCTTTGCAAGGCCTCTCACGAATTCGCGTACATTACGCTCGCCATTGCAGAACTGAGCCTCTAGTTCTCTCGAGCGCTCATGTTCCATCACATGAGCATTTCCATAAACCTGACGGTAGGAAGCGTTGATGGCTGCTTCGAGCCCAGCTGCGTCATCGACGGCATAACGCTGAGTCGAGGAGTCGGACTGGCGCAAAAACTCAGCGTTGCTCAGTGCTGGCTTGTTGGCTGCATTTCGATTCCTGCTGAATGAGACAGGGTTCGAGTTGAGGGAGCTGGCTCCGAAACCTTGAGAGGCGGACATGGGGGGGTGGGGGAGAGGGAAGGGAGAGGTGGTCGCTTACTGAGGGCGACAAGGAAAGATGGATTGGCGTGTCAAGCAACCGCCAATCCAGGATTCGATTCAGTTAGAAGGAGTGATACTGGCGATTTTTCCGCCTTCGGCATGAATGCGTTTGAACTGCTCGGAGAGCTTGTCGAAGGGCACGTAATACACGCGGTTTGAGCGGGTGTACCGGGAGATGCGGCGAACGTTGTTGGCGCTGTAGCCAGTGACTTCAACCCGATAGGTCTTGCCTTCGTCGCCAGCACCAACGCCAAGGCGTGTTGGGGCATCCTGGAGATTCTTGGAAGGTCGGAAACTCCAGCCCTGGGTCTCGATGGAGGACGGCGGTACCACCGCGAGAGGACGGTTCTGATAAGCAGCACCACCCAGCTTGCTGGTGATTCCTGAGAGGTCGCCTTTCAAGCTGCTGCTGCTATTGCCACGCAGAAGCTGGAAGCTCCAGGTGAACTCCTGCATGGTGGTGCAGCTTTCGGTCTTCCATCCCCGCTGATAGGGAACAGTCCATTCACCAAAGGTGTTTTGGTAATCGTCTGAGTCAAGGAAGCTGTCGATATCGGCGCTGTAGCCCTTGCTGTCCAGGCGTTCGGCGTGATTGCGCATCTCCTGGAAATCCACAGGAGCACGACCAAGAAGATGGCGAAAGGCCAGTTCGATATAGCGATAACGAGGACAGGCATCAAAAAAGCGAGAGCTGTAAAGCTCGCTCTTGGCAATGACGCGAACAAACTCGCGAACGCTGATTTCGCCAAGCTTGAACTGGGATTCGGCGACAAGCTGACGCTCGCTGTCCATCACGTAGGCATTGCCGAGTACCTGCTTGTACACGGCTGTGATGATTTGCTCCTTCTTGGCGTCTTCATCGCCTGGAATCAGTTCAAGGGGAGCTTCGCTCTCTGCGGAGAAGCGCTCAACGCCGAGTAACGAAGCGGGACCGAAAGGCATAAAGCTCGCTGGGTGTTCGTCCTACATGTTCTGACAACCCTTTTGTAAGCAGGGCGATTCTTTATAAAGCTCAATCAATTGTGTGGGAGTGTTGCGTGACATGACCATTTTGGCTTTGTTCTCGTCGCCTCCCTGATAAGTGATAGCCGAAAGGTCTGTCAGTGAAGCCTGTTCAGGACAGTGATTCGAGCGATTCACGCGTGTTTTTACGTGTCATTGGGTTCCAGCAGTCCAGTTCGAGATAAGGACGTGCCAGCAAGACTCCCAATTGCTCTCCTAAGCCAATGCACAAGGAAAAGTCCGCTCCTTTGATGGATTCCACGCCTTCAAGTCCCGCATTCGACAGGTCGGCTCCTCGAAAGTCTGCGTAGTCGAGTTGGCAGCTACCGAATCGTGCCCCTCGGCAGCGGGCTCCCCGCAGCACGGCATGGCGGAGGTCGGCTCCGACGAGGCGAACCTCGTCAAGCAGGGTTCCGCTGAGATCGGCGCCACTGAGGTAGGTGCCCATCAAAGACGCCCCGCGCAAATCCATGCCCCGTAAATCTGTTCCGTTTAAGAACGCTCCGTTGAGCTTTGCCCCAGGCCCAACAGCTCCTGAGCTGCGCACATCAAAATCTTCAGGCCAGGTTGTGCAGCTGTCGTAGCGGGCTAAACGCAGATCAGCGCCATCAAGGTTGCAGTGCGATAGGTCGCAGCCGCGTAGATCAACTCTGCAGAGTGAAGCCCCGCTGAGATCTGTTGTCCCAAAAGATTGGCCTCTCCAGTCAGCTCCTCTGGCATCTTTAGTCCCTGATGCACAGGCATCAGGGAGAGTTTGTTCAGGTGGTAGCCAGGAAGAGAGCTCAAGCTCAGCGGTCACGGCAATTAACGGGTGCTGAGCATTGAGCCTGCCACGATGATCAGCACGCGCAGCACTTCGACACTGCCAACGAGGGCAAGACCCAACCAGAACTTCTTAACCCAGGCTGGTGGCTCTTTGATCCAGGCGGGAGTGACGCTTCCGCCAGCCATGTCGCGGGTTTGCAACTTTTGGGTCCACTGCATGTCACGCCAATCGCTTCCATACCGAGGGAAGCGCTGGTAGATCGGCATTTCGCCAGTCGCGGCGCCAGGTATGACTCTTGACCGCTGGTTTGGAACTTGGTCGTAGCCAAACGAATCCATGTATTCGCTGCTGTCGAGTACAGCGTCGACAAAGCCAGCAAATCCGAGATTGCCAATCACAATCGACCAGCTCAGCCGTTCACCGTCTCCATGAACAGGGCGCCCAAGAATTCTTCCAACAACCTGGTCCACGAGGCGGTAGTTGCTGTTGCAGGACACGTATCCCTCGGTGAAGCGCCGGGATAGCAAGAGGCCGCGAATGAAGTCACGCATCGTGATGCTTCCGTTGCGCAGTTGCGACTCAAGAAAGGGATCTCTGTCTGCCTTCATGGCATGAAAGAACACTTGCCTGTAAGCGCTTTCTATTTGATTTGTGAGAGACGTCCAGTTCTCACCGTTTGCTGCTGCTGCGATCACAGTTTGATCGAGAGGTGCCTCCAGGCCGCCAAGATCGCCAACGCGTTGGTTTTGGCTGGTGAGGGGGTAGTCAAGCCGTGGCAGAGGCATTAGGTGTTTTTGCCCATAAATGTGGTGATAGTTTCCCTTGAGATACCCCAAGGGCTATTAATCGTTCGTCTCTCTTTACGTCCTTAAGATTTTTAACTCTTCTGTTCGTGATCGAACTGAAATGCACTGATTTTTTTGATGAGGTGGTTAAGAGCACTTTCCAGCAAGCCCACATCGTGATTGGCTCCAGCATGGGAATAGGCCGTGCAGGCGAAATCGCGAAGGTGAGAGAGGGCGATTAGTAAGGCGGGCACAGGAACATTGAGAAGGGCATAGAGCTCTTCCATGGCCTTGAGCCCAGAGGGGTCGGTGAATGTGCTCTCGCCTGCTGCAACGGCGTAGAAACTGATCCTTAGAAAGTGAAAGCAATCGCGCCAGCAGGCATCAGCACGTTCCTGAGGGGAAAGAGCGCCTCCGGCTAAAACGAGGCTTGGCTGTTGAGCGAGCAGTGCTTCGCGAGCGCTGTCAACCAAATTAGAAGCTTGGTTTTGAAGCTGGATCAGCGGAGAAGCTGTCACTCCGGAGTAGTGGCAGGCATGAGTGATTTCCTCCGCTGTGAGGAGCCTTGCTTCGCGGTTTGCATTGGCAAGGATGTCTCTTAGATCACTGTTGAGAGATTGCTTATCTGGCAATCCGAAAATCTGCGCTCGTTGGGCTAAAGATCGGATTTGTTCAGGTGATGGCGACGTGCTCATGGCGTGATGGCCAGACCTAAAAGCTGTTCATCAACGATCGGCGAAGCGGTTAGCCAACCGTGCCGCTCAAGGTAAAAAGCCCAGGTGATGTCTGCTCCGAGTCCAGGGCAGTGGTCTGGCAAGGCTTGGGCAAGGTCCAGGGAGACGCCGAGCTCGCTCAATAAAGGAACGATCCCTTGAGACGAGTCGATTCTCGCTGAGCGAATCGCAGCGCCAACAACCCACGTGAGGCTCGTTGCCTCGAGCGCATCACTGTTGCTTTCGCAAGCCAACAGGACGTTGCCAGGTTCTTTCAGGCCAAGCAGGGTGTCGCGCCAAAGTTTGAGATCGTCAGCTTTGAGGTTGATTCTCAGCACCCCATCCCCGATGGAGTGCTGGCATTCATTCTCAGGTTGAATCTCTTGGATCAGAGCTCTGATCGCGGAATCGGCTTCACCGTTCATCACAACAGCTCAGATCGGTGAATCTTATCTCTGCTTCTTAGAGGCGTTCGAGTACGGGGAGGGGTTGCCTTCCCTGGCTTGAGGTTTGCTTACAAACAAAACCATCGCTGGTGTCTTTAGGACCTAGGGGTTTTGAGCGCAGCCCCTCTCAAGACGCCTATGTCCCTTGCGAACTGCACGCGAAACCGCGCACTGATCTCGTAGGCAACCAACTGTCAGATCTTTCGAAAAAATTATCAGATGGTGCAGTCGTCTCATTCACGAGAGTTTGAGATCACAGTGGACAAGTTGTTTGTGATCGATACCATCAGTTTCGATGAGCTCGGAGTTCACACCAATGACCATTTCTAGTCAAGACATGGTTCAGCAGTTGAGCGGACAACTGCACTTGGTCAGTGAAATTGCTGAATCTTTGACGCTCAGATTGCTTGCGCTCGAAGAGCGGTTCAACGAACTCTCGGAGCGTTCGGAGTCTGTTGAGCCTGAACAAG
>ERZ891134.2426-NODE-2426-length-10843-cov-59.934279_pt1 | contig 10843 bp, 10 predicted proteins | sample MGYA00520888_ERZ891134 | MGnify/ENA primary metagenome ERZ891134 (study PRJEB32303, sample SAMEA104408692) | aquatic metagenome | biome: Brackish water; feature: Coastal; material: water | place: Baltic Sea | collected 2014-10-23 | depth 10 m ... | reverse complement strand
AACAACATTTTGAAACAAGAGACTATATTTATCAGTAATTAATTGATAAATCTAATTTTCTTAAAGTATGAAAAAAATAAAAAAAAATTCAGCTAAAAAAAAACCTTTAGTAAAAAAGAAGGTTAAAAAAATTACAAATAAAAATCATAAAAAAAATTTAAAAGTAAAAAAAAAAATAAGTAAAAATATAAAAACAAATAAGAAAAAACAAAAAGTTAACACTAGAAAAAAAGTAACCTTAGTATCAAGACTAGTTACACTTCAGAATTCTTTAAAACCAGAATTTAACTTTAAAATTAATTTTAATTTAGAAAAATACATTCAAGCTTTTTTTGATAGTATCGCCAACAGATTATCTGAATATAAAACCTTAAAAGCTGAAGAAAAAAGAAGAAGACAGCTTGAGGAAATTGAAAAAAAAGAAAAAGAAAAATTACAAATCCAAAAACAAAAAGTAAAAGAAGAAGAGGAGCAAACTAAACTTAAAGAAAAAGCATTAAAAGAAGAAATTAAACTTGAAAAGGAAAGAGCAAGAGACATAAAATTATTTTTACGTAAGGAGCAAGCATTACTTAGAATTGAACATGCTGAAAGGCAAAAACAATTTTTAAAACAATTACAATTAGAAAAACAGATAGAAAAATTTAGAATAAGAGAGATTAAAGAATTAGAAAAACTTGAAAAGATTTCATTAAAAGAAAAAAGAGATGATTATGCTGGTCTTCAAGCAAGGATAGAGAAACTAAAAGATAAATATAGAATCATAAGAGACCAAAAAATTAGAGAGAGAGTAGAAGCTTTAGGAGTAAAAATCCAAGGTGATGAGGATAGAGATACTTTACTTCAAAAAGAGAAAGATTATAAAGTTGCGAGGCAGAAAATTGAACTTTCTCTTGAAAGCTTTTACAGAAGTGCCAGTAGTTTAGTTTTTCAACTAAACAAACGGCACATCACTAGACATATGTCTATTTTTAGATGCATTGATCAAAGATTTGAAACTGGTGAAATCTTTATCAAATGGGATGAAGCACCTGATGAAGAGTGGCTGCTATTAATTTATATAAAAAATAATTCTCCTGATGAAGGGATAGTCATTGAAGATAAATCAGATCCTGAAAAAAATTTATCTCATGAATTCAAATCAAATGAAATATTTAAAGCATCTGATCTAATGGTTGACTCGTTAACACAGTTAATTTCAAGAAAAAGAGCTAAAAAAGATTAAATTAGATACTATCTTCTTTAATCAATCTTTCAATTTCAGGTATTAGTTCACGACTTTTAAATGAGGGGTGGAATTTTAATGCGCTTTCAATACTCTTAATTGCTTTTTCATATTCTTGAAGTTTTATGAAAATTCTTGCTTGTCCTGATAAAGCCCCAAAGTGTCTAGGCTCTATATCTAAAACTTTATCAATATCATTTAATGAATTTTTAAACTGACTCATTAAAAAATATACAGTTGCTCTTTTATTCCAGGCTTCAGACCATTTAGGGTCATTCTCCAAGATATTACTAAAAACTTTTAATGCATAATTATAATCACCATATTGCATTAACTCTGTTCCAAACTCTAACTTTTCAGTTAATTTAAAATCACTAGGATGTTCATTCCAGACAGACCAAATTTTTTGCTCCAATAGAGCAGCACTTTTTGAATTATCAATAATTTGAAGTTGGTCAAAAAGATTATTTAAAATAACTTTCTGAGATGACTGAGCAGAAGAAACAAAACTAAATATAAATACGAATAGTATGAAAACTTTCATAATTAAAATATATTTTATTCAGTGCCTCATCTCAACATTAAAAACTTATTTTAAAAGTTGTTTTTTATTTTTTAAAAATAAAAAGAAAGCAATAATCTCATAAAAAAATGAAAATAAAGTAAAAATTATTGGAGTTTTAAAGAAACTATAAAGAAACTTATATTTAGGAATTTTTTTCCACACTAATAAAAAAGCTTCTGCCCCTCCAATTACTTTCTCCCCATCTTTAATATGAAGTCTACGCAAAAGGTTCTTAGCATTTCTTTGAGTTTCTATTTCTGCTGATTTATTATTTGTAATATCTACCCATTCTATGTCTTTAATATTTTGTTTTTTATACAAATTTATCTCAGCACGGCAAATTTTACATGAATTGTTAAAATAAACTTTCACAATCTATTTTTTATCTTTCCAAGCTGTCATTCCGCCAGTCATATTTTTCACATTTTTTATTCCCATTTCCTGCATAGTTTTTGTTGCAAGTGTGCTTTGACCTCCAAGACCACAAAAAACTATATATTCTTTGTCAGGATTTTTCTTAAACATTTCATTTTCTAAAGGACTACCATCAGCTAGATAAAACTCTAATAAGCCTCTTTCTAAATTTACAGCATTACCAATAGTCTCTGACTCAAAACTATTTTTATCTCTTACGTCTATAAATTGAACATTTGGGTCATTTAGTTTTTCTTTGGCTTCATCAACCGAAATATTTTTTATCTCGTTAGAAACGTTCATCAATTCATCAAATTTTTTCATTATATTGTCCTTTTTTTTAATTTATTCCTAAAATTATATAGAATCCGATAGATTGTATATGTGCGAAATACGACAATTGAAAAAATAATTATAACTATTACTTGTTATGTATGAATGATTTTTTTACTAAAACAGATTTATCAAGAAAAGATGCTGAAAGCATTATATCAGAAACATTAAATAGTTGTGATGATGGTGAGCTTTACTTAGAAAACTCTAAAAGTGAATCTATTGTACTTGATGATGATAAAATAAAGAGTTCTAGTTATAGTTCTGATCTAGGATACGGTTTAAGAGCGGTTACTGGTGAAGTAGTAGCCTATTCTCATTCAAATGAAATTTCAAAAAAATCATTAAAACAATCAGCTAGCAATCTAAGCTCAACATTGAAATCTCAAAAAGGTATTTACAATCATGAAATTCCACAAACTAATGAAAAATTTTATAAAGATGTGAATCCGATAGAAGAAAAATCACTACAATCTAAATTGGATCTTTTAAAAGAAGTTAATAACTATACGAGAGCTAAAGGTGGAATGGTAAAACAAGTCACTGCTAGTTTTGCAGGTGAGCATAAATCTATAGAAATTATAAGATCTGGAGGTGAAGTGTTAACAGATGTTAGGCCTTTAATTCGTTTTAATGTTTCAGTCATGCTTGAGAAAGATGGAAAAAAAGAAACAGGAGTTTATGGAATTGGTGGAAGACAATCTTATGATGAATATCTTAAAGATGATAATTGGAAAAAAGTATGTGATGAAGCATTTAGAATTGCTTCAGTAAATCTTGAAAGTAAACCTGCACCAGCAGGAGAAATGAAAGTTGTTTTAGGATCGGGCTGGCCAGCAATACTAATTCATGAAGCTATAGGGCATGGTCTTGAAGGTGACTTTAACAGAAAAAAAACATCTGCTTTTCATAATTTAATGGGTCAAAGAGTTGCTAGTGAGGGTGTTACTATAGTTGATGATGGAACTCTTCATAATAGAAGAGGAAGTTTAACAATAGATGATGAAGGGACACCTACTGAAAAAACTGTTTTAATAGAAAATGGTATATTAAAAAATTTTATGCAAGATCGACTAAATGCTAGATTGATGAACACAAGATCAACAGGTAGTGGAAGACGAGAAAGCTACAAGCATGTTGTTCTACCAAGAATGAGAAATACCATGATGTTAAATGGAAAATATTCTCAAGAAGAGATGATTAAATCGGTTGATAAAGGAATATTTGCAGTAAGTTTTGGTGGTGGGCAAGTAGATATTACTTCAGGAAAATTTGTATTTAACTGTACAGAAGCTTATGAAATTATTAATGGTAAAATTGGATCACCTATTAAAGGTGCAACGTTAATTGGTGATGGACCTTCAATTTTAAAAGAGGTTTCATTGGTTGGCAACAACATGATGCTTGACCCAGGTATTGGAACTTGTGGAAAAGCAGGGCAAGGTGTTCCAGTAGGTGTGGCACAGCCATCGATCTTAATTGATAAAATGACTGTTGGTGGAACTCAATTATAAATCATATGGTTAAAGATCAAGATTATTTAAAAAAGACAGCTTCTTTTTGTATAGATTTAGCAAAAAAACTTGGAGCAACAGATTCGACTGCTGCTGTGATGCACTCCATCTCAGAAACAGTAAATTTTAGAAATAAAAAATTAGACGAATCTGATCGGTCAGATAGCCTAGGCGTTAGTCTTACAACTTATATCGGCAAAAAAAAATCAAGTATTTCTTCTTCAAATCTTACTGAAGAAAATATCAAGACATTGGTTGAAAGATGTATTGAGACAACAAAAATTACTCCAGAGGATGAATATAATTCATTACCAGATAAAGACTTACTGGCTAATAAAATTAATGATCTAAATTTATATGATGATGACCATATAGAGAATGATGAAAAAATTGAATATTTAAAAGAAGTAGAAGAGGCTGCATTTCAAAAAAAAGAAATTATTAATACAGAAACTGGTTTCTCTGAGTCAAAATCAAATTTTATATTAGCAAGCAGTGATGGTTTTTTAAATGGTTATAAATCTTCTTCTTTTTCAGCATCATGTGTGGCTGTAGCAAAAGATTCTAATAATAAAATGGAAAGAGATTATGAATTTACCAGCACTTGTCATCTAAATGATATGTTAAAACCCAGTCAAATTGGTGAAATGGCAGCAAAAAAAACACTACAAAAATTAGATCCAAGAAAAATAGAAAGTGAAAAAATTAGTATTGTCTTTGATAGAAGAATTTCAAAAGGAATATTGAGTACTTTTGCAAGTGCAATATCTGCTTCCTCAATTGCAAGAGGCACATCTTTTTTAAAAGATAAAATTAATGAGGAAATATTTACTTCTTCAATAAATATTTTTGATAAACCCAATATAGTTAAAGGATTAGGGTCAAGGTATTTTGATTCTGAAGGAGTGAAAACTGAAGAATTAAAGTTGGTAGATCAAGGTGTTTTAAAACATTATTTAGTAGATACCTATAATGGAAAAAAGCTAAACCTTAAGTCAAATGGTAGAAGTGGTGGAACAAGTAATTTATATTTTGAAAAAGGTTCCATTTCTTACAAGGACTTATTAAAATTAAATCAAAGAACTTTATATATTACAGAAACAATCGGTCATGGAAGTAATTTAGTTACAGGAGATTATTCTGTGGGTGCCACAGGGTTTATGGTTGAAAATGGAGTGTTTAAATATCCAGTAAGTGAAATAACTATTGCTGGAAATTTTAAAGATATATTCAAAAACATTACTTTGGCTGATGATCTTGAGTTTAAATATTCTACCAATGCTCCTACGATGTTAATAGAAGGCATGGTAGTTGCGGGTAAATGAAGGATTTCTGTATTATTGGCTCAGGTATTTCTGGTGCAACAATTGCAAATTCTCTCAGTAAAAAATATTCATTAGATGTTTACGACAAAGCGAGAGGAGTTGGGGGAAGATCATCTAATAAAAAGCTTAATAAGAATGAAAGCTTTGACCATGGTGTTCAGTATATTTCACCAAAAAGTATTCAATTTAAAAAATTTATAAAAAGTTTAATTTCAAAAAAAATTGTTAAAAAATGGCCAGGAAAACATTTATTTTTAAATACTGATAAGAAAGAAGACAAAAAACATACTAAAATAATTGGAAAAAAAGGTAACAACGCAATCAGCAAATATCTATTAAAAGATATCAACTGCAATTTTAATAGTGAAGTAATTAAAATTTTTAATAAAAATAAAGTTTGGGAAATATATTTTTCTGATGGATCAAAAAAATTATATAAATCATTGATATTAACCTGTCCATTTCCTCAATTAAAAAAACTTTCAAAAAAATATATTAAACATTCATTTATTAATCAAAAAATAAAAATGGATGCAAATATAACAGTCATGATGGCAACAAAAAAAAGTAAACTTAATGTTAGTAGTTATTTTTTTAATGATAAAATTTTAGGTTGGGCTGGAAATGAAAATAGTAAAATGAGATTTAAAAGTAAAAATGATCTTTGGACTTTGCAGAGCACTTACTCATGGGCAAATAAAAAAATTGATAAAAATCGAGAAAATAAAAAATTGAACACAAAGATTATGATTGAGAAGTTTTTTAAACTTACAGGTATCAAAAAAACCAAAGTTTTATTTTCATTAAATCATGGCTGGAAATATTCATCTAACTCAAAACCTTTGAGAATTAAAAGTTATTGGAATTCTTCCTTAAACCTAGGAGTTTGTGCGGATTGGTTTGTTGGACCTAGACTAGAGTCGGGATGGATAAGTGCTAAAGATCTTTTTAATAAAATAAATAAATAGTTTTATTCAAACTTTTTAACCTTATATTCCCAATTTCCTAATCTAGAATAAGTAACCTTTAAAATTAATGAATTTTTTTTATCAAACCATATATCAAAATTAAGTCTTTTATCTTTTGGTAAAGACATGTCTTTTGAGGTTAATTTAAAATGATCCACGTCATAAGTTTTACCGTAGAGTTCGATTTTTTCTTTAGCAACAAAGGTTACTACTTGTTCTTTGATGCTACCTGATATTGGACTAATTTGACTATCAGTTTGTAAAATTTTATGGCTCCACCAGTTTCCAACTACGTTATTTATTGATGCTATACCACTATAGGAAGAACCCTGAATATCAAATTTATTTGTTTGTTTATTAAATTCTAAATTTACATATTTTTTTTTATCATTTTGAAGTGTTTTAGAATTAAAAGAAATTAATTGATCTTTAATATACTTTTCCTCTCCAAACCCTTCAATTTCAAAAATTGTTGCACCAAATAATTTCACTGTAAATTTAATTTGATTTGTAACTGTTGTCTTATCTCCATCCTTTTTAAAAAAATAATAATTATAACCAATAACTTCACCATCTTTTAAAATCTCCATTTCAATTTTATTAAATTTATTATAATGCGCCATATGAGCATTAGAGCTGAGTGAATATGCTAAGAAAAATATTATAATAAAAAATTTTTTCATAAAGGAGTAACAATAATAGACTTTAGTTTTAAAAGAAGTAATTTATTGAAAATATGTTCTTGAAAATTAAAGATATTCCTAAAGTATATTGGAGTTCTGAAAAACCATTAAATCTTAAACCAAAAATTTCAACTTTCTTTTTTTTGTGTCTTGGATTAGTTTTATTTGGTCTAGGTGAGGGATTATTAATAGTTTCTTTTGCGGGGGCTTCCCCTTGGTCTATTCTTGCACAAGGTATTGCATTGAATGTTGATCTTTCAATTGGAATAATAACAGTATTAATTAGTATTGGAGTTTTGTTTCTTTGGTTGCCACTTAAACAAAAACCTGGAATTGGAACAATTTTAAATGCAATAATTATTGGTTTAATGATCGATGTCTGCATAAAATTTATACCAACCCCTGAAAATTATTTAAATCAATTAATTTTAGCAACAATTGCTGTACTTACGGTTGGTCTTGGTGGGGGGATTTATCTTGTTGCAAACTTAGGTGCAGGACCAAGAGATGGACTAATGGTTGGTTTACAAAAAAAAACTAACTTACCCATTGCAACTGTAAGAGCTTTTCTTGAAATAACAGTCATGTCTATTGGGTGGTATTTAGGTGGAACAGTTGGAATTGGAACTTTATTATTTGCTTTTGGAATAGGACCTTCGGTTGCTTTAGGATTATATCTTGTTGGAAAAACTTTTAATTAAAGAGGTGTTCCAGATTTCTCATTCTTTTTTCTGTCATTAGGATTTAGAATAGCTTTTCTTAATCTAAGAGATTTTGGAGTAATCTCCAAAGCTTCATCAGTATTTAGCATACTTAATTGTTCAGCAATTGACATTTGTCTTACTGGTGTAAGCACAACATTTTCATCAGTTCCTTGAGTTCTCATATTCGTTAACTGCTTACCTTTCATGACATTAATAATCATATCACCTGGTTTTGGGGCTAATCCGACAATCATTCCTTCATAAACGGGATCATTATGAGTTACAAACATTTCACCTCTTGCCTGCAAGTTAAATATTGCAAATGCAACAGCTTTTCCGTTTGCCATTGAAATTAAAGCACCATTTTTTCTGCCATCCATTTCACCTTCAAATTTTCCATAACCATGGAAGATTCTATTAATTACACCAGTTCCTTTTGTTAAAGTTAAAAATCTACTTGTGTAACCCATCAAGCCTCTTGTTGGTGCATGAAAGATTAATCTTTTTTTATCTTTTCCTGTATCTTTAAGATCAAGTAATTTACCTTTTCTTCTATTCATTGAGTCAATAATCTTTGATGAAAACTCTTCATCTACATCAACAGTAATCTCTTCAATTGGTTCTAGTCTGTTACCATTATCATCTTTTTGGTATAAAACTTTTGGAGGACTTACAGTCATTTCAAAACCTTCACGTCTCATTTGTGTCAGTAGAATTTCAAGCATTAGCTCGCCACGACCACTAATTACAAAAGCGTCTACGTTTGCATTTTGAGAAAAAGAAATTCCAACATTATTTTGTGCTTCAGTAACCAGTCTATCTCTGATTTGAGTACTTGTTAATTTTTTACCTTCTGTCCCAGCTAAAGGTGAACTATTCACACTTATAGTAATAGACATTGTTGGAGGATCTATTGGAGTTGCTGGAAGTGGATCGTTTACTTCAAGATCACAAATTGTATCTGCTACATTAGCTTTTTCTAAACCTGCAATTACAACAATATCTCCTGCTTCACCAACTTCAATGGGTACTTTTTTAGTTCCTTCGTATCTAAAAATTTTAGTTAATCTACCTTCATCAACTTTCTCACCTTTAAGATTTATTGCTTTAATAGCTTGGTTAGCTTTTGCTGTTCCTTGAGATATTTTTCCAACTAAACTTCTACCTAAGAAACTATCTGCGTATAATAAAGTAGATAGCATTGCGAAAGGTTTAGTTTTATCAAGATCTGCTGGCTTAACATGTTCTATAATTAAATCTAATAATGGGTGTAAATTTTCTCTTGGGCCATCTACTTCTTTATCTGCCCATCCAGATCTGCCACTTGCATACATAACTGGAAAGTCTAACTGTTCCTCGTTTGCATCTAAACTTACAAATAAGTCAAATGTTTCATCTAAAACTTCATTAGCTCTTTGATCAGCTTTATCTAGTTTGTTAATTACAACAATGGGCTTTAAACCTTGCTTAAGAGCTTTTGCTAACACGAATTTTGTTTGTGGCATTACACCTTCAGCAGAATCAATTAATAATAAAGCACCATCAGCCATACTTAAAACACGTTCTACTTCAGCTGCAAAATCTCTGTGACCTGGTGTATCGATAATATTAACTCTAGTACCTTGCCAATCAATAGAAGCAGGTTTAGCTAGAATAGTAATTCCTCTTTCTTTTTCCAACTCCCCAGAGTCCATCAATCTTTCATCTACAACTTCATTTTCTCTAAATGAACCACTTTGTTTCATTAGATTATCAATCATAGTTGTTTTACCATGGTCAACGTGAGCGATAATTGTGATGTTTCGAATATTGTTACTCATAATTTGACGCTCTTATACATTAATTGAGTCATTTGAAAACTTAAAAAAAATCAATATTTACTCACTTAAATTAATTATTCTAAAAATTCACTTCTTGTGATTGTTATAAAAACGTATAGATATCCCTATATAAATTAGACGTATTAAAGGATTAAGAGCATATCTCCTTAAATTTTAAAAAATCTAAATACCTAAATGGAAAACTTTAAATTACTAAAAATAGAAGATTCGTTAAAGAATTCATTGGAAAAAATGAAGTTTACGAAACCAACTCCAATTCAGGCGATGGCAATTCCTGTTGCTTTAGAGGGAAAAGATATTTTAGGAACAGCTCAAACAGGAACTGGAAAAACATTGGCATTCAGCATTCCTCTAATAAATAAATTAATATTAGATAAAAATGCATTTGCATTAGTTATGTGTCCAACTAGAGAGCTTGCAACTCAAGTAATGGCTGCAATTAAAAGCATTATTAGTGATAAAATTAACATTAAAACTGCCTTACTTATTGGTGGAGAGGCAATGCAAAAACAACTTAGACAACTAGGTAATAGATCAAGAATAATAGTTGGAACTCCTGGAAGAATTAATGACCACTTAAAAAGAAAAAGTTTAAATCTATCAGCTACCAAATATCTAGTACTAGATGAAACTGACAGAATGTTAGATATGGGTTTTACCCCTCAAATAGAATTAATTTTAAAATTTGTTCCAAAAGATCATCAAACTTTATTATTTTCTGCAACACTACCTCAGAATATTGTTAGAATTTCTGAGAGATATCTAAATAAGCCTCAAAGAATTTCAACAGGGTCAACATCAGTACCTATTGCAAAAATTAAACAAGAAACTCTTCAAGTTTTTAAAGAGAATAAATACGATCAACTAGTAGACCAATTTATAGCAAGAAAAGGATCAATATTAGTTTTTGTTAAAACTAAAAGAGGTGCTGATAAAATGGTTAAGCGTCTTAAAGAAGAGGGTCATTCAGCGGATGCTATTCATGGAGATCTTCGTCAAAGTAAAAGAGATCGTGTAATTACCTCATTTAGAAAAGGCCTTAAGAGAATATTAATTGCAACAGATGTTGCTGCAAGAGGTTTAGATATTCCTTTAATTCAACATGTAATTAATTTTGATCTTCCACAAGTACCAGAAGATTATGTTCATAGAATTGGAAGAACTGCTAGAGCAGGAACAGAAGGTTCTGCTTTAACTTTTCTTACCCCAGATGATAGATCGATGTGGAATGAAATTAGTAAATTAATTGATCCAAATTTTAAACCTGCACC
>ERZ891134.2425-NODE-2425-length-10848-cov-16.149634_pt1 | contig 10848 bp, 9 predicted proteins | sample MGYA00520888_ERZ891134 | MGnify/ENA primary metagenome ERZ891134 (study PRJEB32303, sample SAMEA104408692) | aquatic metagenome | biome: Brackish water; feature: Coastal; material: water | place: Baltic Sea | collected 2014-10-23 | depth 10 m ... | reverse complement strand
TGTACCTTTAATGGTATAACACAAGTATTTATGAAAGGTCCTCTTTTTTATTCAAAAATATTACTCTTCGGAGAGTATGGTATTATCAAAGACTCAAAAGGACTCTCTATCCCTTACAATTTTTTTAAAGGTGCCTTAAAAACAGATACTCAATTAACAGATCTTACCACAAGTTCTAATGAGAGTTTGAATCACTTTGCTGGGTATTTAAAACAGCTTCAACAAGACAATCCTGAGCTTGTCGCCTTTAATATACAAGCATTACAAAATGATATCAATCAAGGGATGTATTTTGATAGTAGTATTCCTCAGGGATATGGTGTTGGAAGTAGTGGCGCTTTAGTAGCAGCTATTTATGATAAATACGCTACTCAAAAAATCACTGTACTCGAAAATTTAACCCGCGAAAAGCTATTAGCTTTAAAGAACATATTTGCTGCTATGGAATCTTTCTTTCATGGTAAATCTTCTGGTCTTGATCCATTAAACAGTTATTTAAGCTTGCCTATACTCATCAATAGCACTGAAGATATAGAGAGTGCAAACATACCTTCTCAAACCATAGATGGTAAAGGTGCGGTGTTTTTGTTGGACACAGGTATTGTTGGAGAAACAGCTCCTATGGTGCATATTTTTATGGAGAAAATGAAACAAGAAGGTTTCAGAAACATGTTAAAGAATCAATTTGTAAAACATACAGATGCTTGTGTGCATGATTTTTTAAAAGGAGATGTAAACTCTCTTTTCTCAAATGTTAAACAACTCTCTAAAGTAGTTTTGGATAATTTTACACCTATGATTCCTAAAGCATTCCAATCTCTTTGGAAAAAAGGAATTGAAACCAATACCTACTACCTAAAATTATGCGGCTCGGGAGGCGGCGGTTACATGTTAGGATTTACCCAAGACATTGACAAAGCACGAACAGCACTTAAGGGACATACCTTGGAAGTGGTATATAATTTCTAGATAACGCTCAATTCATTTCATCTTTATGTTCAGCAGAAAACAAAAACACATCATGTTAAAGTTTTTTAGCCTGTTCTCTGTAGTAAGGGGTTATAATATTTTGGTTATTATTCTAGCCCAATACCTTACCTCAATTTACATTTTGGCACCCAACCTACCTCTTGGTGATGTTCTTTTTGATGTCAATGTACTGATGTTAGTCCTATCCTCAGCTGCAGCAATTGCCGCTGGATATATCATCAACAGTTTTTATGACAGTGATAAAGACCTTATCAATAGGCCAACTAAAACAGTTTTGGATAGATTGGTGAGCCAAAACACAAAGCTATCTGGCTATTTTATTCTGAACTGTCTTTCTCTTGTGTTTGCGAGTTATGTCTCTTTTAGAGCAGTGCTATTTTTTTTAGTATACATTTTTACAATTTGGTTTTACTCCCACAAACTCAAGAAATTTTTATTCATAGGAAATGTTACGGCGGCAATTTTAGCGGTCATTCCGTTTTTTGCAGTGTTTATTTATTATCAAAACTTCAACAATGTAATTTTTGTTCATGCAACGTTCCTGTTTTTGCTTATTGCTATGAAAGAGCTTACCAAGGATTTAGAGAACATTAAAGGTGATCTAGCCCAAAATTATAAAACCATCCCTGTTGTTTATGGAGTGGATGTAGCTAAAACAATGCTTACCGCCCTTAGTATTGCCACGTTAATTCCTGCCGTGTTACTGCTTATGTATTTTTCAATAGGGTACATGAACTATTATTTTTATGGTAGTAGTATAGCCCTGGTGTTTTTTGATGTTTTTCTTTGGAAATCTAGTAAAAGAAGCCACTTTCTTACCTTACATAATATATTGAAATTAATCATTGTAGCGGGTGTGTTTAGTATTGTTTTAATAAATGTACATCTAGTTTTGAGCAGGGTTTTTTAAGCTGCTATTTTTGGTCTTGCTGTAATAAAATTACTAACTTAGTACCATGCAAAAAGAAAATTTACTCAATGTAGCCTTATCTCAAATAGCCCCTGTATGGCTTGACAAAGAGGCTACGCTGCAAAAAATATATACTCAAATACAACAGGCAGCAACTACCCAAACAGAGCTTATTGTCTTTGGTGAGGGGTTGTTACCGGGCTATCCATTTTGGCTTGCTTTAGCAGATGGAGCACATTGGAATACCTCTTTGAATAAGGAGCTTTATGCACACTATCTTCGTAATTCTATCACTATAGAAAATGGTGATTTAGATCCTCTATGTGCTTTGGCAAAAAAACACCACATGGCAATCTATCTGGGTATTATAGAGCGCCCATTAGACAGAGGTGGCCATAGTGTTTATGCCTCCTTGGTTTATGTTAATCAACAAGGTGAAATTCAATCCGTACACCGTAAATTACAACCCACCTATGATGAGCGTTTGGCCTGGGCCCCCGGAGATGGGAACGGCCTGCAGGTGCACTCACTTAAGCAATTTACAGTTGGAGGCCTAAACTGTTGGGAAAACTGGATGCCATTGCCAAGAGCCGCTTTATATGGTCAAGGCGAGAATTTGCATGTTGCTGTATGGCCAGGGAGTGATCATAACACCAAAGATATTACTAGATTTATAGCCAGAGAGTCTCGCAGCTTTGTAATTTCTGTATCTGCCTTAATGTCTAAAACTGATTTTCCTTTAAATACTCCACATTATTCAAAAATCACAGAAACCTGCCCAGATATTCTTGCAAATGGAGGTAGTTGTATTGCAGGGCCGGACGGCGAGTGGATTTTGGAGCCAGACACTCATACAGATGGAAACATTTACCATACCCTTGATTTTAATAAGGTCTACCAAGAACGGCAGAACTTTGATCCTGTAGGGCATTATTCTCGTCCAGATGTAACCAAATTAACTATAAATACAGAGCGGCAATCTACCATTAGCCTTGTTAATTCTAAAGACCAGTTATAACCCAACACTTTGTTGCTTTTGATTTGTTGTAAGCCCCATTTGTGTTTCTTTTATTGAGCAATAAGGAATCAATGAAATTATTAAATTAAAGCGTATCTTTGCGCCCAATTTAAAATCACCTGGATTTCAGGAATTTACATCATGAGCAGAAACGATAACAAAGGAAAGGGAGCCAGCAAAGGGCACGGTAAAAACGCGAAGTTTAAAAGCAATGATCGCAATGCAGTGTCTAAGCCAAGGGTTGGAAAATCTAGAGTAGGTGAGGTAAAACCAGAGGTTATTACCCCAAAACCAGCTAAGAAGAAACACGATGTTGTTGATGGTATTCGTTTAAATAAATACATTTCAAACAGTGGTATTTGTTCTCGTAGAGAGGCAGACACCTATATAGCTACTGGACTAGTTACCGTAAATGGTAAAATTATTAATGAAATGGGTTATAAGGTAAAACTTGAAGATGATGTACGTTTTGATGGACGTCGTCTTAATCCAGAACCTATGGCTTATGTGCTTTTAAACAAGCCTAAAGGATTTGCCACCACCACTAGTGACAGTAAAGGCAATACAGTTATGGATTTGGTAGCTAATGCATCTTCTGGGCGCATTACTCCTATTGGTAGATTGGGTAGAAATGCTACTGGCTTATTGTTTTTTACCAATGATGATAAACTCAAAGAAAAACTCAGTAAAAAAGGAATGGAACGATTGTTTCATGTAGAACTAGATAAAAACCTAAAAGCTGCAGATTTAAAGGAAATTTCTGAAGGAATTCAGATAGGTGGAAAGAAAATTCAGATCGAAGAAATAAGCTACGTTGATAATAAACCTAAAAAGGAAGTTGGCCTAAAAATCAAGCATATGGGTAATAGTGTGATTCGTGAAATTTTCGATCATTTAGGATACAATATTTTGCGTCTAGACTGTGTTACTTTGGCACATTTAACCAAAAAAGACCTTCCAAGAGGACGCTGGAAAACTCTTACTAAAGAAGAATTAGAACTTTTTTCTATGCTCTAGAACCTAGAAAAAACACTTTTATAAAATTATAGTACAACTCCCTTTTCAGGGAGTTTTTTAATGAATATTTCCCAAAGTGCGACACTAATTACCACACTATATTCTATGGCTACTAGTAATAGGTTTTCATTAAATCCATTTGCGCCATAGGCTGCATAACTAAAACAAATCATAAAGCTCCACAGCAGTGGGAATTTATATTTGGTAAACACGCTAAGCAATACAGGTGTTGCTATATACCATGGGTGTACTGTGGTAGCCAATAAAAAATAAATTGAAACCGCCAATAACATTCCAGTAATCAGCTTTTGCGTGGTATTGTATTTTCTAAATACAGCTAGCATTACAATACAAATAAAAACCACCATTGGCAAAATGAGCCCCACTGTGGCTATGATGTTCCAACCAACAGTTTGAAATCCAATCCAACGTATGATGTAGTAAATACTTGCATTAAATTCAAAACTTTGGAACCACAAACCAATTGTTGCACTAAAATTAGAAATAAAGGTCTTGGAGGCAAAGGGCGCAAAAGTAAATACTATGGTTGCAAGGGTCAACCAGTAAAATTTTTTCATTTTCCAAAATCCTTTTTTAAAGAGCCCTTCTGGGGCTAGATATTTATAAAACAGCGGCAGAAAAAGTAATGGTAATAACTTTACAGAAACAGAAACCCCAAGTAATATTGCCGCTAATACCCATCTTTTTTTGTCTAGCATGTACAATGACCAAATAACAAAAAAGAGCATCACTCCCTCAAAGTGCAAATTTCCGGTAAGTTCTATAATGATAAAAGGGTTTAAGAAATACCAAAAAATGTTTTTTGCAGGCAGGTTGAGTCTTTCTAATAGTTTTTTTCCGAAATATAATATGCCCAAATCTGCCCCAATGATTATAATACGCAGCACTACCACAGACCCAAGTATTGATGTTTTTGCAAACAGGGCTGCCAAGGCAAAACACAGCTGGTTAATTGGCGGGTAGTTGCTATAATGGCTAGCATTTAGACTCCCCATGCCTTGGATAAGTACCTTGGCATTTGAGATAGCCTCTAAAGAAGTTGGCTCAGTAGCTTTAAGCAATCCATTAGCTAGTTGTTCTGGGGTAAATATATAGGGGTTTATTCCTAAAACAAGGAGCCTTCCGTCCCAAATAAAGCGATAAAAATCTTGAGAAAGGTTTGGTAAACTAGGCAAAAATAAAACCCTTGCTGTTATGCCGATAACCGCCCAGATCCAAAAATTAAATTTTGTGTGTTGAATGATTTTCCAGGCTGCGTAAAATAAGCCACTGTATAAAAGTAGTAGGTTTAAAAAATCACTCCGTTCGAGAAAATAGGCAAAAAGAAAATACAGTAACATGCTCCCAATACCAGGGATTAGAAACGGCTTGTATGGTAGCAAATGTTTGATCGTTTGTATTAAATTACATCACGCACAGTATTGTCTTTGTGTTAATCTTGCCACTGTGCAATAAATAGGTTTGTATCTCTACCGCCTCCATTGTTTCTGTTGGAGGAAAAGGCCAAGTATTTTCCGTCATTACTAAAAACAGGAAAGGCATCAAATGTTTGCCCATGAGTTACTCGTTCTAGGTTTTTACCATCAAGATCTATAAGGTATAAGTTAAATGGAAACCCACGCTCTGCTTCATGGTTGCTACTAAATAATATTTTCTCTCCACTAGGATGAAAAAACGGACTCCAGTTCGCATTTCCTAAATTGGTGAGTTGTTTTAGGTTGCTTCCATCTGCATCACATATATACAGTTCCATGTCAACAGGTTCTACAAGGCCATCTGCTAGTAGGTCTTTGTATTTTTTAATTTCGGCAGGAGTTTTTGGTCGTGAAGATCTAAATATTAATTTGCTGCCATCTGGCGAGAAAAAAGCGCCTCCATCATAGCCTAATTCATTGGTGATTTGTTTTACATCACTACCATCAATATTCATGGTGTAGAGTTCAAGATCTCCACTACGGGTGGAGGTAAATACAATTTTATCGCCCATAGGAGAAACTGTAGCCTCTGCGTCATAGCCAGGTTCTGTAGTAAGCTGCGCGGTGATAGTACCTTCTAGATCTGCCACAAAGATGTCAAAGCTGTCATACACAGGCCATACATAGTTCCCGTTTTTTCGTAGTGGAACCTCTGGGCAATTTTCGTCAACTAGGTGCGTGCTTCCATACACATAATGTTTGTTGTCTGGCAAGAAATAAGCGCAGGTAGTTCTTCCTTTTCCGGTAGATATCATTGGAGGCCTGGTGTCTTTAAATGTCTGGGCTGCATCCATTAAAAACATTTGGTCACATCCTACACCCCAGTCTTTAAAATTAGATTGAAAAACCAATTGTTTGTCATCAAAGCTCCAATAGGCTTCTGCGTTATCTCCACCAAAGGTTACTTGGCGGATGTTTTTAAGATGTACCTCTTCTGGGTATATAAGGGTGTCTTGTGTAATAGGATCTAGCACTGTTTCCCGAACACCACCCGTTAGACTTAGCTTTTTGTTAACCGTTGTAGCTGGCTGTGTTGAGACTTCTGTTTTTTCTTGGCTGTTGTTTTTACAAGAAAGTAGAAAACAAAAAATGGCTAGGGTAGTTAGGTATCTCATATTTCAGTAATTTTGTACAAAAATAAGGATATGCGTTTAGTTATAATAGGATTGATGATGCTCTTTGTGGTTTCTTGCCAGCAAACCCCAAATAAAATAGTAACCATGCAAGAAGATGTAGCTGTTTTAGCATCAGATGAAATGGGAGGAAGGCAAACAGGTACTCCTGGAGAGTTGCTAGCTGCAGCATACATTACTGAGCGTTTTTCTGACATTGGTTTAACTCCAAAAGGCAGTGAAGGAAACTTTACCCAAACATTTTCCTTTACCCCGAGTGCAAACCCTCATGAGCAGTCAGAATTTACAAACATTCAAGAAGATGGATCTGTTACTGGAACCAATGTTATTGGATATATAAACAACAATGCTGCTACTACAGTAATTATTGGTGCGCACTACGATCATTTAGGTATGGGCGGTGAGGGTTCTCTAGATAGAGAAAAACCAGCCATTCATAACGGGGCAGATGACAACGCAAGTGGTATAGCCATACTGCTGGCTCTTGCCGACAAGCTAAAAAATCAATCACCTACAATCACTCAAAACAACTACTTGTTTATGGCCTTTTCTGGTGAAGAAATGGGATTACTTGGATCAAATTATTTTGTAAAAACACCAACCATTGACACCAAAAAGGTAAGCTACATGATTAACATGGATATGGTAGGAAGGCTCAACAATGAACAAACTCTTGCAGTATATGGCGTGGGTACCTCCTCACTTTTTAAACAAACTTTGTTTGCCAACAACAACCAAGGCTTAACAATTAAAGAGCACCCAAGTGGTGTAGGCCCTAGTGATCACACCTCTTTTTATCTAGCAGATATACCGGTATTGCATTTCTTTACAGGCCAACACGCAGATTATCATAAGCCCAGTGATGATCCAGAAAAACTAAACTATGAGGGTATGCAGCAAATTTCAAACTATATTTTGAATATTGTTACAGATTTAGATGATGCAGGACAATTGGCTTTTAAAAAGACTAAAAATGAAAGCGAAGAAGTTCCTATGTTTAAAGTAGCATTGGGCGTTGTGCCAGATTATTTATTTAACGGGCAGGGCATGCGTATTGATGGAATTAGCGAAGATAAACCAGCTCAAAAAGCAGGATTACAACGCGCAGACATAGTTGTTAAATTAGGGAGCTTAGAGACCCCAGATATGATGTCTTACATGAAGGCCTTGGCAAGCTTTGAAGTAGGAGAAACCACAACTGTTACTGTTAAGAGAGATGGCCAGCTTTTAGAGCGAAAAGTAACATTTTAATAATAGCCTTAATTAGGCTTTGCTTGTTAGACTTTTAAAGAATACAAAACCAAAACCTATACAAAGCATTAGGTGGAATGGGAACAGTCCAAAATCACCTCCTTGGTCACCCACTACAAAAGCCGCATACATGCCAAAGCCGAAGTAGCACATTAACATGCCTTCAAAAATAACATGTACTGAAATGTTCTTTTTTAAGTATTTGTTTCCTTTCCATTTATCTTTTAAGGTGCTGATATTAAATTTTGGAGTTCTTACAAAGTCACTCTTTTTGCCCATATGTCCTTCAATAACTGCAATGGTATTGTGCAGAGAAAAGCCCATGGCAACACAGAAAAAAGCAAAGAACATCCCTATGTATTTTATAAATTGCTTTATACCACCACCATATATAGACTTGAAGGTGTACCAATAACAAACAAAGAAAATAGCTGTGCTTAGTACAAAGAAACTCATCACTATGAAGTAGCCTTTTAAAGACTCATATTCATTTTTAATATACAGCATGGGGATGCTTAAAATAGCGACCAAAAAGATGTTTAAAAACATGGTGCTGTTCAGTAAATGAAGCAAGCTATGTATTTTAGTTTTTGAAGATACATGGTTGCTTTTCAAGACACGTTTTGCCATTTTTTGAAAATTCTCTGCACCTCCTTTATTCCACCTAAATTGTTGTGAGCGCGCTGCGCTTATTACAACAGGTAATTCTGCAGGAGTTTCTACATCTTCTAAGTATTTAAATTTCCAGCTTTTGAGCTGCGCTCTGTAACTAAGGTCTAGATCTTCTGTAAGGGTGTCTCCCTCCCAGTTTCCAGCATCCAAAATACAGGCGCGTCTCCAAACACCAGCAGTACCGTTAAAGTTAATGAAATGTCCTTTGCTATTTCTTCCTACTTGCTCTAGGGTAAAGTGGGCATCAAGTGCAAAGGCTTGTACTTTGGTTAGCAGGGAGTAGTTTTTATTAATATGTCCCCAGCGTGTTTGGACTACGCCAATTTCAGCATCCTTAAAATAGGGTATGGTATCATATAACCAACTTTGTTGAGGTAAAAAATCTGCATCAAAAATTGCAATATACGCTCCCTTGGCTATTTCCAATCCTTGCTTTAATGCCCCTGCTTTAAAACCAGATCTGTTGCTGCGGGTAATGTGTTTTATGTCCAGTCCTGTTGCTTGTAGCTCTTTTATTTTAAAGGCCGTTGTTTTAAGTGATTCATCTGTAGAATCATCCAATACTTGTATTTCAAGTTTCTCTCTTGGGTAGTCAATTTTTGCTATGTTATCAAGCAAGCGCTGCATTACATACATTTCATTGTACACAGGAAGTTGGATGGTCACCACAGGAATTTCTTCTGGATTTTTAAAATCAAACACGGGGCAATTTGCTATTTTTTTCTTAGCTCTTAGGTAGTTAATAAGCAGGTTTAATTGCGCTATGGCATACATAAGTATTAGCAGTAGCGAGCCAGTGTAAACAACCATGATAATGGTTTGCAGTATCATTTTTTAATAGAATATTTAAAAATCCAAGTTAAGATTTTAACCCCAGCAAAGATAGCACCTTTTAGGGTTCCCGACACTTTCGAGACTCCTATTCTATTGCGGTATCTCATTGGGACCTCTGTGTAGGTGTAGTTTTTTTTCAGTGCTTTTAATTGCATTTCAACGGTCCAGCCGTAGGTTTTGTCTTGCATCTCTAGTGCCAGTAGTTTAGCGTATTTTATAGCCCTAAAAGGACCAAGATCTGTAAAACGAGCACCAAAAAAAAGCTTCATTAAAGCTGTTGCCAACCAGTTTCCAAATTTCTGAGGGTAGGTCATGGCGCCATTTTCTCGCAATGTCTTTACTCTAGCTCCTATAACAAGGTCAATGTCTTTTTCTATAATTGGGGCTATGAGCTGGGTTAGCTGCTCGGGATAGTCACTATAATCACCGTCTAAAAAGACAATGATATCTGGCTTGGTTTGTTGTAATGAAATATAGCTCATGGCTTTTAGACAGGCATAACCATAGCCACTTTTAAGCTCATTAACAACCGTAGCTCCAGCAGTTTTGGCAACCCTTTCTGTGGCATCTGTTGAGTTGTTATTAACTACAATAATTTCATCAACAATTGGTGGGATGTCATCAATGACTTTGCCTATGGAGTTTTCTTCATTGTAGGCTGGAATGATGACCTTAATTATAGTGCTCAATTGTCTTTTATAGGAATATTGAGTTCTTTTTGTTGGGCAGGTACGATGTGCTCATCAAAATACCAGGAAGACCATTTTTCTATTGATAAAAAAAGACCAACACCTACAAACAGGGTTATAATAATTAGTAGAGTTAAATTTTTTCGTTTACTCTTTTTGTCTATGGAGCATTGATTTTGTTTTTTTCTAAAAGAATAAACACCATAGATACCTATACACAATGCAATCCCTTTTAACACCCATGCACCTGTTCCAGAGCTTCCGTCATCTTTGTAAAAAAAATCAGCAAAGGATATGGCATACACACCACTCATGAGGCCAAGCATAAATAAAATAGCAGGTGCAACACAACACAAAATCCCTGCAATTGCCGCACTAATGGAATACTTTAAACTCCATTTAATTAAATTTGGTTTTTTTTCTTGTGTCATGATGTTTTATTTAAGATTACTCAAAGTTACTAAATATGTTTTTTATAATACGTGTAAATCTCTTCTGCAGACGCTCCCAACCATTTTTTTAGGTATATCATCAAAAAGTGATATTGCAAGTGCCAAACCCCTTTTTTTTCATACAATCGGGCAGAGGTCTCAATCCAATGTTGGATTACAACAAATTGCTTTCGTTTGTAGAGTTGGTTGGTAAGTATTTGGTCTTCATAGATGGTATACCTCTGGTCAAAACCTCCTATTTCATTAAAAAGAGCTTTGGTAATAAATAGACTTTGATCACCACCACGGCATATTTTCCAATTAAAACGAGTTCCCCAACTCACCAGAGCTAACCACCAATGATTGCTGTCAAATCTCATCTTAAAACATCCTGCTAGCTGTTGTTT
>ERZ891134.2424-NODE-2424-length-10850-cov-8.969152_pt1 | contig 10850 bp, 5 predicted proteins | sample MGYA00520888_ERZ891134 | MGnify/ENA primary metagenome ERZ891134 (study PRJEB32303, sample SAMEA104408692) | aquatic metagenome | biome: Brackish water; feature: Coastal; material: water | place: Baltic Sea | collected 2014-10-23 | depth 10 m ... | reverse complement strand
ATGTCGCCATCATGTGGTGCGCCAGCTACTTGATACCCTGCACTTGCATGGTTGCCCCACGCAAATGCTGTGTCCCAATTTGCACTATCTTCAATATTTGCTTTGGGTATATTGCTATTAACTCCATCTACAAGTAATGTACTGTTATCTCCAAACACACTACCTGTTAAATCTCCTGTAGGAGCAGATATTTGTGCATCAACTTCTGCTTTTGTATATGCATTCGTTATGCCATAACCTGAAAGTGTAGTAGGAGTTCCTGTAACTTCACTAAATGCAATATTACTATTTGTAAATGTTGCACCTGTCCATTTTAACACTTGGTTAGTAGATATACTAATCACTGCAACATCAGCTAGTTCTGAAATACTTTGGCCTGTTAAGTCTAAAGCTGCATCTGCAATACTTCCGGGCTCGTATACTCCGCTTGTAGAATTATATATTAGTGCTTGTCCGTTTGTTGCTTGTGTGCTTGATACGTCTGCTAAGTCTTCAGTTGTTGATACTATAGTAGGACGTCCTGTAAGTGAACTATACTGACCGTCAAACAATGAAGGCTTATTACTTAAATCTGTATAACTGTTTGTTAGTGCAACAGTTGCTATAGAGTTGCCATTTATTGACACACTATTACTATCAACAACTAAGTTTGTAACAGTCAATGTTCCACTTGCTGTTATGTTGACAGCGTTTACAATACTGTTTGAGCTAAGATTTAAACTATCATTCAACGGTAGTTCTTTGATCTTATTATTATCTGTTGTATCTATTACTAGCGGATATCTAACTGCCATTTTCTTTTCCTATATGTATATTTAGTGTAAATCAGCCCATCCAGCTGTACTATCATTATTAGCATCTGCAGCATAGCCTTGGAATTTTCCTGTTGTAGTGTTGTAAACGAATAAACCTTCTGCTACCGTTAATGCATCTATCTCTGATTGTGTCAGCATAGGAGCTTTAAAACTAGTAGGTTCAGCAGATCCGACAATCTTATTATTAACAGCATCTACAAGTAATGTACTATCGTCTCCAAAAATACTTCCTGTAACATCACCGTCTACTTTTATGCTTGCTCCGTTGACAACTAGGTTACCTTGGGCATCTGCTTGTAGTCTAGCATTGCCAATATAAACAAAATCTTTTACATACAAATCACTCCATTGTTTAGTAGCACTTCCAAGAGCAAATGTCCCGTCAGTAGTAGGTATCATGTTAGATCCTATACTGTCTAGGTCTAGTGTAGTTGCCGCATACAGTTCATCAAAATTATCATTTATTTTATCAAATGCTGTGCGTAAAGGATCACCGTCTCCTTTGTTTACGCTGGAACCAATGTTTATAATTTGCTTTGCCATTATACTCTCCCTACCACAACTTCAACTGTGCCTTTGCCATCATCAGACTTAGCACCTACTGCTTTACCAATTACTTGTCCGACACCTGGTGAGTTGTTAACTATAGCATAACCTGGAATACTCGCTGTTACTAACATGTCGCCTTTGGCTACTTGTCCTAGTACCTTACATGGTACACGACCTTGTAGTGCTAGTGCTGTAACATGCTCACCTTCAAGATTTGAATTCATTAAATGTGCAGGATTAGTCGAAACAACTCCAGCAACTCTTGTGTTGCCTTTTGTATTTGTTTGTGTTACTTCTTCGTCACCACCAAATACTAGTACAGTACCTTCTTCATAGTCTGCGTCTGCTAGATAGTTCTCTGCCAAGTCAGCGTATTGTGCTGAAGTTGCAGTTCCATCAAACACACTAGCATAGACTGTGTTCCATTTTCTAGATGAGTTACCTAAGTTTCTATTGTTTGCAGTTGCGTCTGGTTCTATATGTGAATCAACTCTTGATGTAAATGTTACTGTATCTGTTGTTGCATTACCAAAATCAACTGCGCCATTAAATGTAGCAGTTCCTCCTACAGTCATTCCGTCAACTATTGCTACAACACCACTACCTTTTCCGTCTAGTGATAAGTTTGTGTTTGTACCACTGTATGCAGTTATAGTATCAACATCTAAACTATCAGTAATATTAACATTTCCTGTTCCATTACCATTTAAATTAAGATCGCCATTTGTTGTTAAACTTGCTATGTTATCAACTTGAATACCTGAGTCATTAATTCTAGCTTCAACAGTACCGTTAGTAACAAATACTATTGCATTTGCTGCACTTTCAGTAAATCCGCCGCCTGCGCCTAATCCTATACCGGTGCTTGTGGCATTGCGTTCAGTGAGAGCTTCAATGAAGTTACTATACACCCAATCAGTTGAAACAAACCCTTCTGCTGTATAACTACTAGCAGTTTGGAAGTTACTCTCTGTTGTTTGTCCTGTACTACCTACGTCGATAATACCTGGAAATTCAGTAACAAGAGATGCACTTGTTGTTCCTGTTGCATTAAGTATTACAGCCTGTCCAGGTGTTTTTAATGTAAGTGTTGTACCAGTACCAGTTGTTGTTGCAACTTCATACGTATCAGCACCACCTAGTATTAATCCTTGTGCTCTGATGTTACCATCTGCTTGTGTTTTTACTATCTTACTATTTTCACCAGTTGTAGTTACTTCTGTAGTGCCATAGGTATTTGCAGCTGTTCTAATAAGAACTTCGTCTCCACTGTTGCCAAAAGCCCCTAATTCACTATCTCTAACAGCTCCGCCTTCTGATAAAATTGTGTCAAATGTTATTGCACTTACAGCACCGGCACCTGCGGCGCTTCTACCTAGTACAGTATCAGTTGCAATGTGTTGTAATTTACTTGGATCAATTCCTGTTGCACCACTAGTGCTTGTCTGTAGTTCCACAAAACCATTAGTGTGTGTAAATTCAGTATTTTTAAATGTAGCAACACCTAAATCACTTTGTGAAATACCTATTGCGTTAGCCCTAGTACCAGCAGTGTTCATAGCAAGTTTGCTTTGTGCGATAGCTGCACTTGCATTTACATCAGCATTTATAATAGCATCAGCTTCAATTTGTAAATTATATTCTGTACCTAAAGCGGTTCTTGTAACAGTAACATTTACATCACTTGCTGTTGCTTCTGATGCGTTTGTAATCTCTGGGAACGGTCCGCCTACATCAGTTTGTAGTGCAGTTGTTAATCCTAATGCCTGTGCAACTCCGTTGTATAAAGTATCGCTGTCAGGGTCAAAAGTTCCTGTCCCAACAGTGTAAACAATTTTTCTAATGCTCCCAAACTGTTCATCAGTAATAGTTGTAATTTCAATAATAGTACCTGTCGCAGTAGGAGTGCTAGGATCATTTTGTATAACATCACCTGCAGTAAATACTCCGCCTGTCTCTGGTTGAGTATACAAAATTTGCTTCCCGCTGAATACTACTAGTTCATTTTGACCAACAGTTTCTACAGTTGTATCACGTAATTGTTTTACAGTTGCAAATGCGTTTGCATTATCGTCCACATAGTTTTTATTTGTAGCATCGCTTCCACTAGCTGGTAAAGCAAGATTTTGAATCTTATTTGAATTTAAATTCAAATTGCCTTCCATCGGACTTAGTCCATTGAGTGGTAAGAAACCAGTACCAATTCTATTTCCAGTACTTCCAATTTGTGCACCTGACCTAACATTAAAGCCTAGTATTCTGTTTATATATCCACCAACTGCTTTTTCTGTTGGAACAGCCTGTCCTGAATCATCAGCAAAACTATCATCAGCTGAGAATTCGTTAATTGTAACACCTTTTTTAAATCCTAATGCGTTAGCATTTGAAAGACCAATTTCTCCAGCAAATGTAATATCACCAGTTGCTTGATCAACACTAAAGAATTTACCAACTCTAAAGAAACCGTTTTGATCTGTACTCACAAAGAACACACGCCCTTTACGTCTTTCCCATACCTGAGCAGTACTAGCTGTTTCTGCGTCAGTATAAAACTCAGCTAAACTATTAACTGGGTCTCCTAATATGACGTTCGGATAGTTAGAATCATTAAACGAACCTGTACCAATTTGTGTAAAGTCATGTCCAGTTGCTCTCATAAGTGAAATACTTACTGTAATTTCACTAGTTGATCCAGCAGGTAAACCTGCTGTAAGTGTTCTTTCAGCAACAGGTACTGCATTATTTAAACCAGCTCCTCCGTATCCACTGTTGATATTTGTACCAGCAACGTCAACAAAAGTAATGTATGCCCAACTAGCCAGATTAATTGTAGTAGGAACACTATTTGCACCAAGTGCACCGCTAGTTGATCCTGTCAATTGATCTGAAGTATTAAAAGTCCCAGTTACATTTTCTAATTCTATTGTACCACTAGATACACTAGCATGTACAATACCAGTAGCACCTGTAATAGCCTGTGTAATAGTTTCACCTGCTGTTACACTTACACTACCAGTTAGTGTAAATTCTGCAACCTTTGTATAGTTTGTAATGGCGTGTGTTTTACCACTCCAAACAAAACGCATACCGCTAGTATACCCAGCATCACCTGGATATCTACCAGCTTGTATTGTACTGTCTCTTGTAACTCTTTCAGTATCGTCGAATATATTTAATGCACTCTCCGATAATTGACCAATAGCAAGTTTTGTATCTCCTTGTGCAGATCCATAACCACCTGATAAATGTGTTGTAGAAACAGCTAATTGTACATAGTCGAAGCCAACTTCAAATGTTGTTAAAATTTCATCTGATGCTAAGTCTTGACTAAAGCTATCTTTATTACTAAATGCAATACTTCTATAGGTTGTATTATCGCTTTCGTCAAAGTTAATTGCTGTACTTGGTCTAGTTTGAAGACCTGTAGGATCACCTACACTATCAAATATAAAATTAAAACTGTCTCTATATTCTATAATTGTATTTGCGTTTACAGTGGCTTGCAATGTACCAAAGAAATCATCAGCTGCAACATCATCAGCTTTAAGGTCTAATTTATATACAATGTTACTTAGTACACCAGGACCTGTTCCGAATATTGTTCCAACATCAAATGTTAAGTTATTTGCCGGACTTGCTGCACCAAGGACATCGCCGTTTATTGTGATAGTATCACCAACTGCATATCCAGAACCTACTGCACTTACTGTAATTGTTGCAGCATTAGGAGATCCAGCATGATCTAGAACAACATCAAATGTTGCTCCTGTTCCTGAACCCGTAGCTGAACTTTGTGAAACGCCTGTATAAGTTGCTTGCTGTGATGCATCTGTGGTTATATTGACAGAAACTAAATCTACTGTACTAAAACCTGTTACTATTACATCACCCGCTTCTCCAACTACACCGTCGCCGTCTACGTCACTTAAATTTGTTACTGTAGAAACAACATAATTTAATGTACCTGTTGCACCTCCATGATCAATAGTAATTAAACTATTTGCACTAGGTGGTGTTTTAAGATCTGTAACTGTAATACTTGGATCATCAAATGCATTTGTGTACACTGCGGTTGTAAATGCTTTTGCAGGTTGGACCATATCATTTTTAATTGTTACCTGATCTGGTATTTCGTTAGGATCAGCACCTTCTGCAATTAAACCAAAATTACCGTATCCATTAGAACAGTTTAGTCCTCTAATTTCAGAACCGTTGTTAGCATACATGGCTGTTTGACAGTAGTATGTAAATGTTGATACTTGCTCTGAGAATGCAGCATTGTTAGCAATTAAGCCGTAACCTAAATCATTAATCTGTGTAAAGTCATTGGCAAGCATTGATCTGTTACCAGCTGTCTGTAAGAAAATATCTCTTTCAACACTTGAATCGTCAAATTGTTCTACATCATATCCGTCACCTTTATTACTGTTAGCATCTAGATAAATTGTGGCAGTACCTTGTCCCTGATCATAATCTGAAATAGCATTAACCTGATATCGTCTGCCTTCTACATAGAATGGACAAGGTAGTTCTGGCGGACGCAATCTTAATCCTTCACCTACATTACTTTGTACTGTAAGTTTAAATTTATTTGCACTTTGTGGTTGTCCTGTAATTCTTGTAGGTAAGTTACCTACATAAGCATCAACATACATGCCGCCAGCAAAAGTTTTTTTGTTTATACTCTTTGAGAAACTAGATGCTGTTTGAATGTAAGGTGATTTAGTAAGAACCTGTCCTTGCGGATCAAGCACACACATAAAGCCTCCGTGTCCTTGCACAGTAACATTACGAATAATTGTAGCATCACTCATTAGGAACACATCTAATGCATCATTACGCTTAGGTGGATTATACTGGGGATCGAATACAAAAGTTATTTTGTCAATTAATTGACCAACTACTGCCGCTGTTCCTGCTTCACCTGCACCTAATGATATATCCACAGGTTCAGCTGCAATAACTGCTGCCGCACCTGCTGTATATTCTCCGAATGTAATTGCGTTAGTTGCTGCACTTACAAAGGTGTGTGCAGATGTTTCAGATGACGTTCCTACATTTACAGTAATTGTATTGGATGTTTTAGCTGTAATTTCTAGTTTAGTTTGGAATGCCGGATCTGTCGATCTAGGAAAAGTAACTGGTGTTACGTTTCCGTCGGATGCACAGGTAAATGTAAATCCATTTAGTTCAATTTCAATGTATTGTCCTACAGATAAACTATGTGTGCCTATTGTTGCAACCAAAACACCTGTAATAGGATCATATGTTGCGTTAGTGGGTGTAAATTGTGCATCTACTACAGTATAGTTTGGAGCAACACCTGACAACAATGCATTTGAAAGTGTACTGATGTTATCAATTGCGGCTTCGGTTGCAATTTCTTGTGAACTATCACCTAATTGTGTAAGATAATCTCCGTTAGATAGTAACGAATGATATGATCCTTGCACTTCTAGGGTCATGACTTCGCCGCCATCACGTAAATCTTTTATTAATGCATCTACAATTAACGCTGTGTCTCGTCTACATTTAGCTTGAGAATAAGTTAATTCAGGAAATCTATCACTAATATATCTAATAGTTTCTTCGATAATATAATCTTTATTTTCTAGAATAATATTACTAGCAGTTGTATAATTACCTAAGTTTGTAACTGTCGGTCCTAGGTTTAATTCTTTACCAGCTTCTGATAGATAATGATAACCAAATTTACCTTGAGATACTCCGTCTTGGTTAAAGAATTCTGTGCCGCCGTTGTTAATAGTTAATCCATCAAATGTATTGTCTCTATAGAAATATAAGTTTGCCCATTTACTTTGCGATACTCTAGGTACCCTTGAATCTGTTTCTGTTTTTGGTTTGATAATTACACGTCTAAACTCGTCACCTTTAAGTGACACGTTATTTGACAACCTAATAGGGTAGTCTTCTTCATATATACCTGTTTCAACCATAATAGTCACTTGCTTTTTAGCAACAAAGTTACCATACTCTAGTGGCTCTTCTGGTTCAAAATCTTTTGCACTTAACAAATGTACTTGGAACACCGTTGGTCCAGGCTCATTTGATCCTGTCTGTGGATCTGTAGCAGATTCTGCTCCTACGTCATTTGTAAAGCTGACAATTTGACCAATTGCCTCGGAACGTTTACCTCTTATAACTTTACCTGGTAGTGCATCAGTATTATTTGGATTGGTTTGATCTGCGTATGAAGCCGCACCATTTGTTACAACAATTTTGTATGTGCTTCCGTATACAATATCTCCTCCTGCGTCTAATCCGCTTTGTATTATCGTATTCACTAAGTCAAATTTATCTTGGATTGCGGCTATAGCATTCGCATCAGCATCAAAGTCATTTGCAATAACTGTAGGAACACTATCAGGACCCAATGCTCCGCTTATTGATCCAGTGAAATTATTACCTGTATTAAAGGTTCCTGTGGTTTGTTCTAATTTAATTGTTGTTCCATTGGTTACAGATGCTTGTACAACGCCTGTTGCTCCACTACCTGCTTGTGTAAGTGTTTCTCCAGCAACAACAGTTACATTACCTGCTGTGGTAATTGTAAAGACTGTTCCTAAATCTAAGAATTGATCTTCTTCTATCTGAAACACTTGTCCAACTATTCCTGAAGTAAATCCAGTGAATGTTGATGTATCAAATGGTGTTTGTAGATCTTTATCGTTGTAAAGCTCAAATGTTTGTGTGCCTGTTACTCTAACATACTTTTTAGTATTATTGACAATTTCAACCATACCTTTAATGTCTCTAAATACAACAATGTCTTTGTCAACTAAGCCATGTGCAGTGGTAGTTGTTACCTCAGGAATATTTGATACTGTAATAGTAGAGATATTTTTTTGATTGTATAAATCGTTTGTTAATACAGAAGTTGCAATATTTCTTGCCGCTATTATTCCTGATACAGTTTGATTTAATTGTGTTGTAATTGCTATTCTTGCACTCACTCCAGAATAATAACGCTCAGCTGCTTGTCTTGTAAGATAGTTTGCTGTAAGTCCTCTGTTGATGTCTAAGGCAATAGCATTAATTATCAGCTTGGTATCTCTAGCACATGTTGAAGAATTATAAGCAAAGTCAGGAAAAGTTTTATTAATAAAACCAACTACTTCTGCTGCGATATAATCTGTATTTTTATCTAACAGATTACGTGCTTGTTCGTAAACAGGTACATCTACATCAGAATTTATAACCACACTATCTTTTGTAAAACCAGAGTGTGTTAGTGTTTGCATGTAGTTGCCCGGCTCTTTTGGAGCACTTCTTATTAATTCTTCTGCACGTTCGGCTGCTTTATTAATTGTTCTAAATGCATATGTTAATGATGTACCTTCTTTACCTGCTGGCACACCATCCATTAAATCATTGCCTTTGGTGCTTACAAATAATGCTTCTGGGGAGCTATATGCTGTGTTGTCTACATAGTATTTTGTTGCTGCTTGTAAATCTTCAGGACCATTCGGTGCGCCTTCTCCTGCTAGTTCGCCTGGATGATCTGACAGGAATAAATCTCCTGTCATTGTGTCCCCTTGTCTACGTACAGTTGAATTCCTTGGCATACCAGTATCAGATAAGAAGTTTCCTGTTAGTGTAGTATCTAATGCCGCATCAACTATAGTATGAGTATCATCTGCTGCAATAGTCCCTGAAGGGTTAATTTTAAATGTATCTGCATCTGCTTGTACGTCTGTCGTTGCATATGCCTTATTTGCTTCTGTATACAGGTATAATCTTGTTGCAGAAACAACTCTTAGATAATATGTTGTGCCTGTTACTAAGTTATTAGGGTCGGTATCTTGTGCATTAAATTTAATTGCTGTACCGTTAGCACCACTTTCTAAACCATGGCCTCCGGTTACCAAGCCCTGAGCTACATTGTAATGTCTTAATATTTCTACACTATCATCTACATACTGATTAATTCCCCAAGTATAATGCAATTTACCTGTTGGTTCTCCTGCTACTCGTAATGGCAATCCTGATGTAATGTACCTTTGGTCTGCATATCCTTTAGTAATTACTAAATCGTCAATTGTAAGACCAGATAGATTAGCGTGTGTAGTATTAAGACGTTCTGCTTCTGTTGTGCTTATACCAACGTTTGCAATACCAAAACCGCCTGCATCTAATGGACCGCCTAGTGTAGGACTTAGGTCATCACTCATTTTTGTAAACGAACTAGAAATAACAAGTTTGCCTGCTGTGTCATAACTAAATGTAATTGTATCTGCAGCTCCGCCACCTAATGCACTATTTGATGCAAGTGTTACTAGTTGTACCAGTGTGCCAGCATCATTTACTAATGGAATAGTATTAGGTGTTAATGTGTCTGGCGTATCACTTAGTGTTGTAAATGTAATCTGTCCACCAACTCCGAACACTGCGTACAATTCTTGAAAGTTTTCATTGGTTTTCCGAAATGATTCTCTAATACTATCGCCAGTACCGTCATTACCCTCTACACCAATATTAATATCTTGTTTTGCCATTTATTGCTCCATCTCAAGCGGTATTGCTAATTTGTCCATATCGAAGTTAACACTCACACCACACCCGCAACTACTCTGTGCATTTGGATTTGATATATCAAACATTGACCCCATGATACCTTTTTTATAGTCTACTACAGTTCCTACCATAAACATTATGCTGTGAGGACCTATAACAAAATTATTACCTTTAGTAGTTGATAGTATTTCACTACCATCCTCAATATCTCGGGAGTCATTTAATGTGCCCCAATCATATTCAAAGCCAGCGCATCCGCCACCCTTCATGTTTAGGGTAACTGCAATAACGTTATTTTCTTTACATATAGTGTCGATTTGCGCTTTTGCAGCCTCGGTAAGTGTGCAAATATTCATGAAAACTCCTTATTATACTTATTTATCGTTGCTTTTTATAATCTTAATGTAAATATAGTTATGTATATAAAAGAATTTTTTGTACCAAAGCGGCATACTAGAACTAGTAAATGTGGTGTAACACACGAGTACACACGAAAATGTTGTATATTAATTTTAAGATGTGACAACTGTGGTAAGGAATTCCATAGGCCAAGGGGACGTATGGATCCTAATAGGATAAACAACAATTATTTTCATGTGTGTGGTAATTGTGATAGTAAAAAATTTGCACAAAAGATGGGGGTTACAAGAAAGAGTATATGGGATATGCCAGCAAGTAGCGATTTAGATATTAGTAGACTTTAATCATCGACTTCTTCTTTTAAAAATGCTTCTTCAAGCTCTTTAGTCCAAGGAGTAGTAAAGTCACCTTGCACTACTTTTTTACCGTCGCAGTCATACATCCACGGACGTTTATCCGGGTCTGGATGCGTTAGTAACTCTTGTTTTAATCTTCTTTTTTCCATATTGTCCAAGCACCGTATGCAATTGCACCGTATGCTGCTAGTTTAGCAAATGGTCCTGCAATAAGAATTACTAGTCCTACTGCAAT
>ERZ891134.2417-NODE-2417-length-10879-cov-7.378695_pt1 | contig 10879 bp, 13 predicted proteins | sample MGYA00520888_ERZ891134 | MGnify/ENA primary metagenome ERZ891134 (study PRJEB32303, sample SAMEA104408692) | aquatic metagenome | biome: Brackish water; feature: Coastal; material: water | place: Baltic Sea | collected 2014-10-23 | depth 10 m ... | reverse complement strand
CTCCCCTACTTGCTAAAAGATATTGACTTGCAACATTGAGAAACCATGCCAAGTCTGACACTATTTGCCACACTCTTGCTAAACGTTAACTGCTGAACGTTAACCCGGCAGGGGGGGGAGGGGTAAAGCGCGACGGGGGGGGTGTTTGTTATGATTCATCACCTAGGGGTAGACACTAGAAATACAAAAGGGCGCATTGGGTGGTAGCTTGACAGGTAGGATAGTGTAGAGGGAGTGCCAAAGGATTCTATTAAGCAAAGTGTTGTAGAGAGCGAGGCATCTGAGCGTATGCTGGAGAAGCGCAAGCCTGATTTGGCTGTAAGGTGTTTAGAGATGCTGGCTGATGGGGTTGGGTATAGGAAGGTGAAGAAGGAGACGGGGCTTAGTTTTAATGCTATTGCTTCGTTGAAGGGGCGGCATAAGGAGGCGTTGGAGGTTCGGCGGGAGGAGTTGGCTAAGGATGGTTTTGAGCTGTTGGAGAAATACAGGCTGCTGTTGAACATGAAGCTGGAGGGGCTGGCTGAGGATTCCGACCTATTGAAGAAGGAGGGATTGAAGGATTTGCATACGGGGTATGCTATTTTGCAGGATAAGGCGTTACAGGCTGTAGAAGGCAATAAGGTGACGGTGGTGCATAGGAAGGAAGGGCCAAGCCTAGAAGATGCTATGGCGGCCATTCAGGAGGCGCAGAAGCGTGTAAAGGGAGAGGCTATTGACGTATGAATGGTAAGGGAGACACACAACGCCCTAAGCAGATTACAGAGGAAGAGCTTGAGGAGAACTGGAAGCGCATCTTTGGTCCTAAGAAATGAGGGTTAAGTCCATAGACATTCCTATATTCCAGCGCACGGTGCATTTCCATCTGTCTGATGATGCCGATGCGGCGTGTCTTAAGGCTACGGGAGAGGCAATGGACGTTGTTAATGACTCAGGCATGACAGTGTTGAAGGACGGGGACGTGTATGTGTTTATATTCGAGGGGGAGCATGACGAGGACACGGTGGCGCATGAATGTCTACACGCAGCCAATTATGTTATTGATTTGTGCGGGATGCAGGTGGATGCGTGCAATGACGAGCTACAGGCGTATTTGATGGGGTGGCTGATTGCTCAGTGGTATCAAATGGTGAACGAATGAAGTGGCAGGACCATAAGCTGTTAAAGCCCCCTAGTGACGAAGAGATGGCTAGGATGGAGCCTGCGGAGCTTGTGGAGCTTCATCGCATCTACCATGAGGCTATTGAGAATGCGGCGCGTGATCCCTATAGGTATGGCTTCAGCCTGCCGCATTGGAAATACGCTGACGACCTACTAAGCACCTTCCGCACCACGCTGCTGCTTGGGGCTAATCGTTCAGGTAAAACATCTTATTCTGCACGCAAGATTGTAGAGGCGGCGATAGAGAATCCCAACGGGTTGATATTCTGCTTCGCGCAGACGCATGAGATTTCTGTGTTGGTGCAGCAACGCGCTGTATGGGAATGGCTTCCAGCGGAATACAGAGTTAAGAAGGTGAACGACGGCAGTATCAGCTACACCTATAAGAACGGGTTTAGCGACAAGAAGGCCATCTTCCCTAACAAGACGCAGATTGTTTTCAAAACCTACACGCAATACCAACAGGACGACACGATCCTTGAGGGTATGGAGCTGGGAAGCCCAGAGCCTACGGTAGACAACATTGGCTGCTGGCTAGACGAATACCTACTGGGCATGGAGATGATTGACCGCATCATGCTGCGGAACGCTACACATAATGCGAAGCTCCTCATCTCCTTTACGCCTAAGGATGGGGAGACAGAGACGGTGCGCTACTACCGCAACGCGGCTACTACGGTGGAAAGCAAGCACGTAGAGGAGGGGCTAACAACGCCGCGCACGGTGCCATACGTCCAGCACAACGAGCGGATGAACACAGGCATCAGCTATTTCCATAGCAAGGACAACCCTTGGAGCGGCTACGAAAGCCTCCTAGAGCAGTGTGTGGCTAAGGGAGACGACGATTACGCGCTCACGGCCCTTTATGGGGTGCCTACGTCGGCAATGGCTAGCAAGTTCCCTCGCTTTAACCCAGACGTAAATGTTATACCACACGCCGAGGTGGAGGAGAAGCTAAAGGACTGCACCCTCTACATGGTGGTGGACCCTGCTGGCAGCAAGCCTTGGTTCATTACGTGGATTGGGGTGGATGCTACAGACACTTGGTATGTGTATCGTGAGTGGCCGGGAATCCTGTATGGCAAGTGGGCAGAGGAGAAGAACGGCAAGTGGGCAGCAGGAGAGGCGTGTCGCCAGCGGCTAGGCTATGGTGTTCGTGACTACGCGGAGGTTATACGCGAGCTTGAGGGGCAAGAGAAGATAATGACGCGCCTGATTGACCCTCGCATGGGAGCCAACAAATACAGCGCAGAGCACGGCGGTCAAAGCGATTACATTAGCGATCTAGAAAACCAAGGGCTAATTATGATTCCGGCTCCAGGCATCGACGAGGAGCCTGGTCTTCAGGCCATTCAAGACAAGCTCTCCTATAATCCGCAGAAGCCGATTGATGCCCAGAATCGCCCACACTTTTACATCTCTGACGAGCTAGAGAACACCATATCATCTATGCAACACTATGATGGAAAAACACGGGACCATCCGTGGAAAGACCCAATTGACTGCTTGCGTTACGCGGCTGTCTATGGAATTGATTATGTTTCTAAAACCGGACTGCAAGCCACACGACCCAATAAAGGAGGATATTAATGAAAACGAAAATTACTAATTTAGCTAAAGACCTTGATGTCAGCGTAAACGACCTGCTTCATATTAAGGAAACAAAACTTATAGATGAGGACTGGAGCGGAAGGGGGAAGAATACTTGGTTTACGCAAGACGCTGTTAAGAAAATCTTTTTAGCCCTTGAATTGCCAGAGTTTTCTCCAAGCGTAATATATGGAACTTATGCTCACGAAGCTCCTAACCCGCGTTGGGTTTATGCAAAGATTGACGGGGTGGACGGAAAACGTCCGGTTCTTATTCCAAATAAACTTCGTGGTAAGCTAAAAGGTAAGAAATTTCCTATTAACGCTATTACCGACAATAAGGACACAACCTACAGGCATGCAGCACTTACCGGATATAACTTGTAATAGCAAGTGGGTTGACCAGCAAATAGACAGGCTTCTTGGGTTTGAGGTTCTTTATCAAGAACTTACTGGGTATCCTGACCCAATTGCCCCTTCTGTAATTTGTGAAAAGATTGGGGCGCATCCCACATTTACCCACACTGCAATTTTGTCTTTTTCTAAAAAATTTAATAGTAAAACTTTATGAACACTAAGAGCCAAGAAAAGTCTCTTACGTTTGCCTCTAAGGAGCCAAATGTTATGGTATTGCAAAAAGCGTGTGATGATACGCTTGTAGACCTAGAAGCATACTTTCAGCAATGCCGTCAGAGTTATGACGACCGCAACAACATCTGGCCTGGGAAGAACCGAGACCTTCGCAAGCATGGCTCTGATGCGTTTCCTTGGGATGGTGCTTCGGACTCCGAGGCGCACGTTATTGATTCCCGTATTAATAGCTATGTAGCGTTGCTTATTTCTTCTATGGTGAGGGCCAACATTCGTGCTTATCCCGTAGAGTTTGGGGACATGTCACGCGCCCGAGTGGTTAGCTCGTTCCTGAAGTGGATGGTGAGTAGCTACATTCCACGGTTTAAGAAGGAGATGGAAGCCTCGGCCAACCACCTACTTGAGCGCGGTATGGCTATCACTTATGTTGGATGGCAGCGAGAAGATCGCACCTACCTGCAACAGCTTGACCTTCAGCAGTTAGCTCAGGTTGACCCACAGCTTGCTGAAATGGTTATGGATGGGTCTGGGGACGACGAGCTTATTGCAATGATGCGTTCCGTCTATCCTTCGGTAACTGACGCTCGCGCCAAGAAAGCATTGAAGGACTTGCGTAAAAAAGGAGTGGCTGAGATTCCAGTTAGCCGCAGGCAGGTTGATTGCCCCCTTGTGCAGTCTCTGACACCTGATGGCGACTTCTTCTTCCCTTCCTACACGACCGACCCGCAACGGGCTCCTTATTGTTTTTGGCGCACCTACTTTACGCCACAGGAGCTAAAGAACAAAGTGTCTACGGAAGGCTGGGATGCCGACTGGGTGGATTATGTCATTGAGCACTATCGCGGCGTAAATGTTGACACTATTGGCAATGACAACACCCATCGCAGCTCTGCGTTGTGGGACGACATGGGATATAATGCTGACGAGCTGATTGAGGTTATTTATGGCTATCAGCGGTTGATTGACCCTATTGATAACTCTGAAGGCATTTACTGCACGGTGTTCCATCGTGAGCTTTCTTCTAAGATTGAAGAAACAAAGCCCTACGCTAAGTTTGAATTGATGAATGGCTACGAGGATTATCCCGTGGTAGTCACTCGTATTAGCGAAGCGTCTAAGCGTCTTTATGACGTCCAAAGCATGGCCGATGTTTTGCGTGGGATACAGTGGCAGGTAAAGATTGAGCGGGACAGCCGCATTGATCGCAACTCAATGGCTACGATGCCGCCGATTATGCACCCCGTTGGCAATGCTCCTAGCGACTGGGGGCCTGGCCGGTTTGTTCCATATCGCCGTGGTGGAGAGTTTCAGTTTGGTCCACAGCCACAATACAACCCAGGCTCTATGGAAATGGAGCAAACGCTCCTAAAGGTTGCTGATGAGTTGGTTGGTCTTGGTCAGGCCGACCCAGCATCTGCTACTAAGCGGCAGTTTATTTTGGACAAGTTCTTGGCTCATGTCCAAGAGGTGATTAAAATGTCCTTTAAGTGCTACCAACGGTTTGGGCCAGACCAAGTGTTTTTCCGTGTCACCGGAGTGGTTGACCCCATGGAGTTTGATAAGGGTGATCCTGATGAAAACTACGACATTGTGATTGGTTACGATGTGCTTAATGCTGACCCCGAAACCCAAGAGTCAAAACTTAATCAGCTTGTTAGCTTGATTCAGCTTGACCGGAATGGGCGGATTAACCCAGACGCGCTTATTGATATTGCGGCAAATGCTATTGATCCCATTGCAGCAGACGCCGTATTGCAGCCCGTAGAGGAAGCCCAGCAGCAAATCGTGAAGTTTGTTACGGATGACCTAACCAAGATTTTTGCTGGCATTGAAATGCCTGCTAGGCCGAATGGTGCTCAGATTGCATTGCAGGTTATTCAGCAATACGCCCAGCAGCCCGACGTTGCTCAACGCTTGCAGAGTGATGAAGCCTTTGCGGCGCGGATTGAAAAGTATGCTGCCCAATACACCTTCCAGCAGCAGCAGGCTCAGAATGCTCAGATTGGTCGTGTTGGAACTGCTCCAGCCGCTATGGGTGATGTCAACACTCAGGCTGTTGGTTATTAATTAATACATTAAATAATGCCGCTAGAACAATCACTAGACCACCTTTCTCACGTTTCTCAGTTTGCTGACTTTTTGCAAGCAATTAAGGATGAGCGTGAATCATGTATTTCTGCACTATTTGATGCAGAAACTGAAAAGGTTCAGCAAATCTCTGGGCAGATTCTGGCATACGACCAGATCCTTAAAATGTCTAACGCCGAAAGTATATTGTTTCGGCACGCAGAAAAGACACGCTAAATGTTTTTCAATACATGTGGCGGAGGATTACTCCGTGAGTATTGAAAAATAGGGTGCTCCTTAATTACTAGCTCCCCAAATGGGTATAGCTTTGCGTGCCTATCGTCGTTTTTAATTTTAACGCGATCCATTGTTTTAGCTGTATTCCAATGCTCAGGGGCGGTCCAGTCGTGGGGTGATTGTTTTGGGTTATTAGAACTCATTCATAAAGGTATTATTTTTTTGTTTTTTTGTAAAGCAATAAAAATGACTGTTATAATGTCATTATCGCAAATCGCTCAGGCGTATAAAGAGAGCGTTGATAACTATGTCTAATGAAGTCCTAACACCCAACGCTGCGGGTGAACCAAGTCCAGCGGAACAGTCAGATAATCTTGCGTTTGGAATGTATGCACTCCATCGCAAAGGCGGTAATGGAAAACCTTCTGGTGAACCTAAAGTGTTTACTAAGGAGATTAATACAGAACCCCAAGAATCGGAAGTTAAGGCAGAACAAGTGGAGGAGGAAACTGCTCCAGAGCCTCAAGACGAATCTAACGCGGAAATCGTCAACGAGAATCAGCTTGAAAGCCAAGACGAAGAAGAAGTTCTTTCTAAGAGCGAGATCGACCTAGAATCCATGTCAGAGGCCGAGCTTCGTGAACTAGCCGAAAAGCTAGGGAGCCGAGCAGTAGCTAGATTTGGTGAGCTTACCGCAAAGCGTAAGCAAGCCGAGGAACAGCTTAATGCCTTGAAGCAGGAAATGCAAAGTCGTGAAAGCCAAAAGGATCCCTTGGAAGTTAAGAAGGTTGAAAACAACCCCTTTTCTGACATCAATTCCGTTGAAGATTTGCAGGCAAAAGCCCGCGAAATTGACGAAGCTATTGAATGGGCAGAAGATGTTTTGTGGAACAACGACCATCTGGCAGCAGATGATGTTGTTGCATACAATGGCGACCAAGAGATCACAAAGGCTCAGGTGCGAAAGGTTTTGCGAGATTCCCAAAAATCCCGTAAGACGTTTTTGCCTGCACGATTGCAGGATTTACAGGCTAAAGAGCAACGCCTTAATATGAAGGCGCAGTTTTCTGAGGCTATTAAGTCCGAGCTTTCTTGGATTGATGGAGAGGATAATGATGTGCGAAAGCAGTTTGAATCCCTTCGCGAAAGCCCCTTGATTAAGGAGGCCGTAGAGAAGGTGCCTGAGCTGGAACCGTATATGGAATACATGATAGCTCACGCTGCTAATTCCATTTATAATCGGAAGCCAGTTAATCAGTCAAAGCCTAGCGCAAGAATCACTCCTCCGTCTATGTCGATTAGTTCCACTGCTCAAAGCGAGCAGCCAGAACCTCGCGCTGCTAAGGCAGTGAAAGACGTCCAACAACGATTCTCAACTTCAGGTGCTACACAGGACTTTATAGCTCTCCGCACTCTTCAACACTCTAAGCGTAAATAATTTTACTTTATAATCATGTCTGATTTTTCTAATACCTACGATACTACCAATCCAGGGTCCGGCGTCTCCAATCGTGAAGACCTCACCGACATCCTGACCATCCTCGCTCCTGAGGAAACTCCTGTTCTTTCGTCTGCTCCCAAGAGCAAGGCAACCGCCACCTTCGTTGAGTGGACGGTTGACTCGCTGGCTGCTCCTGTCACCACGGGCGTTGCCGAGGGTTCTGACGTTACCTCCTTCACCGACAAGTTTAGTGGCCGCGCCCGTCTCGGCAACTACGTGCAAAAGTTCCGCCGTGACTTCATGGTTTCGGACCTGCAAGATGCCGTTGAGTCCGTTGGACCGGCTAAGATTGCTGAGGCCGAAGCTAAGTCTGCTCGTGAACTGAAGCGTGACGTGGAGGCCACCCTCTGCTCCGCCAATGATCGCACGGCTGAAGATGGTGCTGGCACTGTTTATGGTCTGCGCGGTCTTGGTGGCTGGATTGACTCGGCTGGTCCTACGGATGTTCCTGCTGCTTACCGCACCCCTGCGGATTCTATCCACAGCACAGGCTCTCTGACCGAAAGCGGGTTTAACGACCTCATTACGTCCATCTATCGGGTGACTGGCAGCACCAACAACCTTACCTTGGTTGCTGACACTGCTCTTCGTCGGGTTATTGCTGACTATGCTCGCACCTCTGGATCGACCAACGCGGTTTACCGTCAGGTTACCCAGGCTGCTGATTCCAAGACCATCAAACTCTCTGTTGAGATGTATGAGTCTGATCACGGTATGGTGAGCATTGTTAACATGAACCCTGACTGCTCCCCTGACACGACGAACAAAGACACGGGTTACCTCATCAATCCCGACTACTACGGCGTTGCTGAGTTGATCGGTCTTGGCTCGACCCGCCTTCCGAATCTTGGTGGCGGTGAGCGTGGTTACGTTGACACCACCCTGTCCCTGTTGGTCAAGCACCCTGGTGCTCACGGTAAGATCACCGCTATTGCGTAAATCTAACTACTAGACTTACATGTTATAATGGGGCTATCCTTCGGGGTAGCCCTATTATTATGCACTTAATTACGTCATTTCCCAAGTATCACGACGGAGAAATTAATCGCGCCTTGATGCGTGAGCTTACTACAGGACTAGAGTTTAAAAAAGAAATTGAACGCTCTAAGGAGGCGCAGGCCGCAGAACAGGCAAAAGAGTTGGTGAATCAAAATGAAGTGCCTGGGCTTGGTCGCTGTATTGGTGTGATCCCCGAGTGGGAGTTTTTCCGTATGCAGCAAAAATATGGGCATAAGGAAGTTCATTCTAAGGAGTTTATGAAGTATTACCAAAAGAAGTTCCCACATCTTTCTCCTAACAAGATATGACAAATCGGACGTATAGTGATCTCTACTCCTTAATTAGCTCGCTTTCTGGGGTAAGCAACTTTAACCCTAGCGAAAAAGGAAGCATCCTTAACTTTGTTAATCGTAGAGCTTATCAGGCTTATCGACAGAACAAAGTTTGGCCGCGTTATATTGTTGGGGCACAAGCACGGCCAGCGGTTGGTAATGTTATTTCTACGACATTTACCCCTGCTTCCAAAAACATTGAGACTGCTTCCCGTGCAGATAAATTAGTTACAATTAGATGCACCGCGTCTGTTGATTTTGTAGAGGGAATGTATGTTACTGTTTCTGGATTAACTGGTTCTGTTGATCCAAATGGTAGCTATCAGGTTGTATCAGTAAGCACAGGATCAATCAATAACGATACGTTTACATATAATCTTGCAACGGGAACTGGTGTTGAAACTTACACGGGATCTGGGAGCGTGATTGCTAATAGCGTTCCTGAGATTGATAGCTTTAATCGTATTTGGAGCAGCAACCCACTAAACATTAACTCTGCTATTGAGTATGAGTTTTGGGTTGGTAGTGATGGTGCTAATGTAATTAATAACTATACGGACCTTGGCGGCTTTTGGGTGGGTTATTTGAAAAAGTGGGAAGGCCCATATACGGATTCATCCACTAACATTCCCTCGGAGTTTTTTGAATACATAGCGCACGCGGCATATGCAGACTTCTTGCGTATGGATGGTCAAATTGACAAGGCCATTGCAGAAGAGAATGTGGCGCAGCAATACCTTTTGATAGAATTGGATAAAGCAGAAACCCAGAGAAACAATAACGCTTTATATCGTCGAATTTCAACTTACGTTTCTCGCCAATCACGTTAATACTATGCCTAATACCTTTTCAGTTAATCTTTATCCTGTTCCCACTGAAGGTGGAACGGATGAACGCTTAGTAGTTTCTTCAAGTGTTGTTGAGTTTGCAACAACTTGGTATGACGAAAATACGAAGTTTGTTTATGTTGATGTTCAGGGTAGCGGGGACCATAATCATATTATGGTTACCTTCGATGGGTCAGACCCCTCTGCGTCTAACGGGCATATGTTTATGGCTGGATTCCACGGCTTTTGGTCTGCTCGCCAGGCCGATTCGGCTAAGATGTTCCACGGTAGCGGACAAGATATGGTCGTGCAAGCTTCACCCTTTACTGTTTAATCTCATGCCTAACGCAAGAATTGTTAATACGCCTTCTCAGGCAATCCCCCAGAATACTACCACCCACCGGCAGAACACAATTAGTTCTACGGCGGAGCAGGTGTTGGATTGGACACTAAACTCTGGCACGACGCATGTGCTTGTTCAGGTTAATGATGCTGCGATTCGTGTAACGATGGATGGCACCACTGATCCTACCGCTTCACTTGGCTATCGTATGCCCGCAGGAAGTTCTGTTTATTGGACGCGGGAAATGGTTTCCAAGGTTAAGGCTATTCGCGAAGCAAGCACGGATGCTGTCCTTGAAATGCAAGAGTTGAACTATTTGTAAAATGGACGTTTTTAAGACCCTTATTCTGGATACACCAGACTCCCTAGACAATATTTCTGGCGTATTGCCCGTTGTTAACGGTGGAACGGGGGCCGACAATGCGCCTGATGCCCGTGTTAATTTGCTTCCTGATTATACGGGAAATGCAAATAAAGTGCTTTCTTTGAATGGCACGGCTACAGATGTGGAATGGACGTCTAATGGTGCTGGTGATGTAGCTGGACCAGCGTCATCTACGGATAATGCTGTTGCTCGTTTTGATAGCACAACGGGCAAGGTCATCCAAAATTCTGGGGTTACAATCAGTGATGCCAACCTGCTTACGGCTAGTCAGGTCAATTCGACTGGGGCGATCATCGCGGCGGGCTCAGGGTCGTTTGGTGACGACACGGACATCACTGGCGATTTGACGGTGACGGGCGATGTATCAGCTACAAAGTCTCTGCTGTTCGGCAGCAACGGAGCATATGCAGCCGGGTCAATCTACTCCGATGCGAATTGGGGCATGATTCTGCGGGCAAAGACTAGCTCGCCTACCACAGCGGATTTTGCGTTCCAAAACTCGGCTGGCACCGAACTAGGACGATGGAGCTCCTCCGGCCTTGCCGTGACGGGTGCAGGTAGCTTCACAGGCAACGTCGGCATCGGCCTAACGGCACCCGTAAACAAGCTCGAAATCGTCGGCACTAATGCTGCGGCAGCTACATCTGGGTCTGCGGCGAACGGGGCGATGCGCCTTTATGGATCTGGCTCTGGTGCGGTGCTTGATTCTGGCATTGGCGGAGATGCCGGATGGTTGCAGGCGCGTATCTATAACAACTATGCGAGCCAATTGCCGCTTCTCCTAAATCCCAACGGTGGCAACGTCGGCATCGGCACGACGGGACCAACCGCTCGGCTCGAAATAACTGGG
>ERZ891134.2416-NODE-2416-length-10889-cov-13.118700_pt1 | contig 10889 bp, 5 predicted proteins | sample MGYA00520888_ERZ891134 | MGnify/ENA primary metagenome ERZ891134 (study PRJEB32303, sample SAMEA104408692) | aquatic metagenome | biome: Brackish water; feature: Coastal; material: water | place: Baltic Sea | collected 2014-10-23 | depth 10 m ... | reverse complement strand
ATCAAACTGACTGATTACAAATATCATCCACCTTCTAGCAAAGTGTTTGGAAATGTTTTCTATTTCAACTGACCTGGAATATTATTTGTATTGTAAGTTATCCAATCAACATTGAAATACTATTTTGTGGGTTACTCGGTCAATAATGAGCACGGAACCACTGTAGAATGACGCGGAGGTTATGGGCGAATGGTATTCATAATTGGACGTTCATATCAAACTGACTGATTACAAATATCATCCACCTTCTAGCAAAGTGTTTGGAAATGGATTCCAAACACCAGGTGGCGCTGATAAGTTGAACAAATAATTTCCACAAGTATATCCAAAGACTGCGAGATTAGTACTGGATTTTATTCTTTACTTTGATTCTGGCTTCCCTAGTGATGGAGACAGGTATAGTAGCTATTTAGCTGTAGAGGTATAGACTTGTTAGTAGCGCCTCTTGAAGTCTGCCTTGGCCTGCCCAGTGCACTGTGTAATTGATGAAATGCGACCTTTTTATAGGTTTTATTGTCCACTCCAATTTCAAGTTTGAAGCTTTTCTAGTGACATAGTTACGTGTTATTAAAGTACATGCATAATGATTGTTTTAAAGAACTTTTTAAATATGTCTAAATATGATTGTTTTTACGATATTATTCAATAGGTGTATCTTGGGCAATTGTAAGGACCTCATCCTCGGGTTGTGCAGGATCATCATGAGAGTTACCCTTAACCAAAGAGAAGGAACTAGAACGAAAGGAAAAGGGATGACCCTGCAAGAATTTGGGGGGGCAATGTAAACAATTTACAAGGCAAATGCCTAACATAAAAATGACAACAACGGTAACAATAAATATAAATACAGAATTGACAAGAACGGTATGTGATCCAAATAAGCGGACACCTGTATCAGGGCTAGGGTTGATTGTCATCCATGGATTTGGGGCTTCTGGGGACATAACTTTCTTATTATCTTGATCAAAGGCCACAGTCACCTTCACCCATTCTGAATTCAAAACGAAGATAGGTTTGGTTTGATGTACCAAGGTAGATTTTTGGGACTCTGGTGATTTGGGTTTTAAAGTGAATCGGGGAGTGGTAATGGTACATTTTGATATTTCCTCAAAATTAATTAGTCCATGATAATTGGCATAAAATGTTTTGTTAGGGCATTGAACCAATGATTCTGTCGGTTTTTGAAAGAATAAGAAATTAAAGGATCCGAAGGAGTACCTGACCTTGGGTGCTGCGATTTTTAAGGAACAATGGCGGGTGTGGTTAAAGAGTAAGGACACCTGGCAGGTGGGATAGTGGTTAATTCGGCAATGACATAAAAAATTATTATTAAAGCGCTCGCAAACCCTCTGCAAGGAATCCATGGGCACGAAAACATTCTTGATGTCTGGAAATAAACCTGGTTGAGTTGCCACAATACCATCCATAAAAGACCACTGCACACTTTGGTCCTTATGTATCCATGGAATATTTATGAACTGATAAGCATTCATAGCCTCGGTTCTATACACTATTGGGATACTTAGTAGTGCATACCAGGTTGTTTCAGTCGCAAATGTTGTAACACTACATTTTAATATATCCACTGGTTGATTAACAATAACTTGTAGTCCAAAGGTGTCTGCCAGCCTTTGGGTCTTGTCAATAAGACTTTGGGATTGTAATGGGTCCAGTAAGTTGTGCGTGAGTTTGCCTTGAACCAATGGGGTAATGGAATTTAAGAGTTCCAATATACCATCATTGGCCAAACTCAACGCGGAATTGATGGAGGCGATCATGTGGAGTTCATCCACATCTCTTGAAAAATCAACTTCCATCCAGTGAATGATTTCATCAATGTGATTGGTGTAATTCTCGAATTTTGATTCCATTCTTGAAGTATTAAAAGCCAATTTGTCCAATGATTTCTGTATTTTATCGAGACTACGTGGGGAAGAGAATATACTGACAACTCCGTCTACCACAGTTTTGAGGGCTTTGTTGACATCAAATTGAATATCAAAATTGATTTCACGTCGGTGCCTGTTGGTAGGTCTAGGGTTTGGTTTATGGCGGGGTTGAGAATCTTGGTTGTTTAAACCTGGCATTCTGTATTGTTCTGTGACTTGATAGAGGTCAGTAGTAAGAATATTTAGGTTATGTTGAACCTGATGGCGTTTGAGGGTGAGGAAATGGATATTCCTGTTCGCTCCTGTGTATTTAGCCATGATTTGTCTTGCCTTATTGTATTGAAGGAAATGGTCGGTGAGGTTGAGGGCGGATATGCCTCTGGCAATGGCTTTATCAACATTTAAGTCAATGAGTACCCCGGCGAAATCAGCACGGGGGTAAAGCTGTCCGATTTCCACATATAAAGTGTTCAATGGTGGACCTTTAGTATGGACTTCCTTGACATTGGACCACAATATGATTAAGACAATTGCTCTTGTTATTGACAAAGCTACCATGGTGGAAGTAATACGCTGCAGGTATTGCTTGCCCAAAGTCAGTCTTCGAGATGAATACCAAGATAGAATTTAATTCTAATGGACAATTACTATCTCCATTAGAGGCCAGTCCATCCCCTCTAGCAACAATTTCTACACTGATGACTTGAGGTGGAGGATGAACGTCTTATAGCCACTGAGATTTGACTTTGGGCCGGCTTGGCTTCAGGAGGCAGGCTGCAGTGGCCAATCCCTGCCCTACTATAGATTTTATAGAGCTGCCGCCTGCAGGACCAGCTGGAGGCTGGCCTTGGTGTTCATTAGGTGGCATTGGTGGTGATTTGCCGTCTGGGGGCAAGCGTACCCGTCCTGGCGGTGGAAAATGACAACTGACTGATTGTAGAGTAGGACAACTTGCTGCTTTTAGCTTTGTTGATGTTTGATGTCCAGGACCAGACCGATTGTGTCCAGAAGATTCATCTTCTGAGTCATAAGACTCATCCTCTGTAAATGTATCTTGATGATCATTAAGAGTTCTGTCAGCCGCTGTATCTCCTCTCGTGGTGGGTTTTTGTGGAAGAAATGTTCTTGTGGGAAAGTCAGGTAAAGATTGGAATATTTTATAATGGCAAAGGACCGCTTTGTGGAATTGAAATATGGATAGTTTTTCCAAATGAAAGAATGAATTGTCTGGGGAGGTGTTTAAGGTGGGATCAAGGATAACTTCCGCCATAGAGTGTTCCTGATGATCCTGTGTGCCAAGAGTTAAATTGCCGCCTGGGTTCAAAATGACTTCTGGAGGAGGAAGGTCAACGTGAATTCTTGGCTTGACTATGATGGCATTGCAAGAACAATAAACAGTGTCTGCCAAGTCCAATGTATAAGCTAAACCCTGAACAGCTTTTAATTTAAGGTGACCATTGCAATTTTTTGTATGATGCTGAAAATCGTAAAATTGCGAAATATCCAGAGTAAGGTCAGTTTGATTTGATTTCCAAGTACTATCTAAACATGACGTAGAAGATGCTTTAGGTATTGTTTCCATCCAACAAAACATGGGAGATGTACCTTCCTCAATATCTATATTAATATTATCAATGTAACCGGCAACTTTCCTGACCATATCTCTTGATTTGTCTTCATGTGTTTCGCAATGGAATTTTGTTAAATGGTCAATGATACCCCGTAAGTTATAGGCAAATGGCAATTCATTTCCCCGCTTATCATTGCCCATGTCCGATAATTGTTCTGATATCTTGAATGTTCTGGGCTTTTTCTGACAAACATGGCAAATATAGAATTCATTGTGCGCAAGACATTGGAAACTTGGTCTGACTGCTGATATCAAAATTGTTCTTTTACCTCTGTTGACATTGAATTCATTGATATTGCTCATGAATACTGTAGTATTATTGCGAAATGGTATTTGTTTGGGTGATGAATTATTTTCTTGAGACTCATCATTGAAGGATTGATAGGTTCCGGAGCTACTACTATCATTGCCTAAATTTGTTTTTTGTGTTTGATCATTGGAAATTGTTTGAGTCTCCAATTGGTTGTCATTGGTGATCAATGTGATGTTTTCATCAATTACAATGTCACAAATTGGTACACTATTGATTTGTGAACGTTCCACTTCTTTTTGGGGTGTATGGGCCTGTGCAATTAGAGAATCTTCTAATGTTGGATGAATAGAAGGTACAGGATCATGTGGTAGTGCCGGGTTTTGAAGGTGATCTTGAGTTTGGGCATGAACTTGTTCTTGTTTCAAGCGTTGTCTTTCCATTCTTGCACGTTCATTTTGGACCACTACGATTTCAAAATCTGTCATGAAAGAACTAGCAGGAAAATTGTTCCAATGACTCATAATGGCTAAATGGTAGTTGTTATGGTACTGCAAACGATTTGGAACTGTCGTGGCATACAGTTTCCAAGGGCCAATGTGGAATATTTTAAGTTTTTGATTGTGTACTTGTCTTTTGAAGAATTTGATCTTGATATTGGATCCTTTATTACGTCATTAACAACTCAGGTTTCAAGGCTTGACGATATTGGCCTAGAATTTGATTCTGTAATTAGATGTTTTTAATGATAATGGATGTCTTCAATTTCATCTATGACAACGGAATTCCAATTGAATTAGTGTAATTAGAGATTGCAATTGGAGTCTTAATGACCATTGTAATGGATTTATACAATTTCTTGATAATAATAAATGTCCATTATTCATGATTTTAATTCACCAATGATGACGTGTAATTATCTATGATAAAACTGGAATTGACCTATGAAAATCTTTCAATAGGCGGGGGTAAGTTTTTTGTTTTGCTTCTTGTAACCCTCTGGTTTGGGTTTGGACTTTGGACTTGTTCTTTTACTGGTACTGGTTGATCTTCTTCATCATCTTCTACTGTAATGGAAATGTCTGGGTCCTTGTGTGAATTTTTTGGGTCATAAAACTTTAGCCTGTTGACGTGAGCTTTTCTAACTCTTCCTCCTTTCTTCTTTACTAGGTATGTCCACTCAGAAGTTTTTTGAGTAATTTTATATTTTCCTCTCCATGGAGTATAAAATTTTGAATTATGTCCAGGTGGAGGTGATGGAAGGTGGAGTAGAACTTCATCGCCAATTTTGAAACTTCTGGATTTTGCTTTAACATCAAATGAGCGTTTGGAAGCTGCTCTTGCATCCAAATCATTTTGGTGACATAGTTGCTGGGCGTATTGGAGCATCCTCACCCTATCAGCTATTTCCGACTCACTATAGGTGATGGTATCATGGGGAGTCCATGGAAATGATGGGTGTTCCCCGTAAGTGATGAAGTATGGTGAAAATTTAGTTGATCTGTGGATTTTTGTATTTAAACTAAAGGTCAATGCCGGCAAATACTCCAACCAGTTAGTTGTTTGGTTATCACAGAAGCTTTTGATGTATCCTCCCAAGGATCTGTGGACACGTTCAATGATTCCATTTACTGAAGGTGAATATGGTGATATGATATGGTGTTTTGATGCCATAAGGTTGTTTAATTCCTGTAGGACCTTGTTATCAAATTCTCTTCCTCCATCGCTAACTGACTGTCGATAAAATCCAAATTTGCATATCCAATTATCCCATAGTGCTTTTGCTACTGTGATTGCTTCCTTGTTTGGAATGGGTACTAGTTCCACCCATCTTGAAAAGGCATCGGTAATACTGAGGATGTGCCTGAACCCAGAAATTGAAGATTTCAATGGTCCAACCAAATCAAAATGGATTCTCTGGTTTCTTGCTGTAGGTGGACCCCAAGGACGGAGGGGCACCTTATTTTTGGAGTTGTCTCTGTTGTTTTGTTGGTGGCAAATTTTACATAATTTAATATGGCCCTCAATATCTTTTGCCATGGATGGCCAAAAGTACTTAATTGCAATTGCCTCGTAAGTCTTCTCTTCCTTCCAGTGCCCACCTAGGGTTGAACCATGATGATTTCCCATGATCATGGGTTGTAATCTTTCTGGAACCCACAGTCTTTTAACTGGATTGGTGTTGGGACGGTTGAAGTAGATATATAAAAGTCCATTGATTGAGTCTATGCATGATAATGGTCCATATAGTTTAATGATTCCTTGCATAGATGGTGAAGGGGACAGTTTTTGTTTCTTCAGCCATGCTTTCATGATTTTGCAAGTTGCGTCTTCTGATTGTTCATGTTTCCATTGTAGGTCACTCATTGCTGCTGGCAGTGCTTCCATGATGGTTGATGCCGCCACTGCCAAATTACCTTTGATAGCCTCTTGTGCTTGTCTTGATAATACATCTGCGGGCATATCTTGACCTTTGATGTGAATAAGTGTTAATTCCATTGTAGATAATTTGAAAAGTAATGCATCAGATGTTGATTTGTCTCTTGAAGCAGCTTTGACTAATGGCATGTGGTCAGTAAATGCTGTGACTTTGCTGTTTTTTATGTAAGTCATAAAATGTTCTAAACCTGCGACCAATCCACATAATTCAGCATTGTATGCATTATATCTACTTTCAGAGTCCCTAAATTGTCTTGAAAAATAACCCACAGCTTTTGTAACACCGTCCTGAACCTGTGTCAGTATGGCTCCCATGCCTCCTCTAATTGGTGGGTCTGCATGCGGCTTGCCAACGCTTGCGTCCACAAACATTTGGAATGGTAATGAGAAGTCTGGAAAGGCCACCACCGGTCTTGACGCAATAATGCTTCTTAACTTGTACCATGAATCTTGAGCTTCTTGTGGTAAATTTCCTGATAATATTAAAGATCTCCATGGGTGATCCGGACTAGTGATTGCTGATAAAGGTCCTGCTATCAAAGCATAATTGTCAATGAGGTCAGCAAAAAATTGGAAAAGTCCCAGGTGAGATTGTATTTCTTTAATTGTCTTCGGTAAAACCATTGTTTTGATAGCTTCTGCTTTATCAATTTCTGGTGAAATGCCTGCAGATGATAAATTGTACCCCAACCAGGATAGGGATTCTAAACCAAATTGGCATTTCTTCAAGTTTAATTTCATTCCATGATATCTACATTCTGCGAAGACCTCATCCAGTAGCTGTATCATTTCCAAATGTGTTGTTGTTGCACCTACCAAGTCATCTACGTAAGTTATGATATTCGGTATGTGTCTAAAGATAATTTGGCATAGTTTGGAGAATGATGCAGACGCTCCTTTCAAACCCTGTGGCATCCTAGCCCAACTATATTGGGCATTCTTGAAGGGTAAGGTGAATGAAGTAAGCTTTTGGGATTCTTTTTCTAAAGACAGACAATAAAATGCACCTGTAAAATCCAATTTGCTCCATATTTTTGGTTTTAGCCTTCCTACTGCCACCAATGATTCTCTTACATCTTTGATGGTGTATTTGTCATCTTTTGACGCAGCATTTCTCTTTCGGAAGTCTTGGACAAATCGTTTTTTGCCAGGGTGTTGTCCTCCCCTTTTTGTAACCATAAAAATGGGTGTGTTATTGTCACTTGGTTGTTGAATTAGAATCTTTGCTGCTGTAAGGTGCGTTGACATTTCATCCAATGCTTCTTCATCTCCCACTGCAATTTTGAATTGCTTAACAAATACTGGTTGATTTGAGGTGGGTTCGATTTTGTGCTCCCAATGTGGAGTATGACCCACGTCATATTTATGTAGGGAGAATACATCCCAATTTCGCATCATAAGTTTGATATAATCTTTGGTATATTCTTTATCAATTCCAGTTGAGTCGAATTGTGATAGTAGATTATCCCTTATAATTTGAGATGGAGCTTGTATTGGTTTCTTCCTTACACCCGGAGGTTCAAATCCTGATGCTTGTAACAATGATGAAGCCTCTTCAAATTGAGTAATGACCGAGGAAATATATTGTTCTGGGGTAGGTTGAATATAATCCTGGTGATCAGCTGCTATGTTTGGGAGGTCAATTGATGTTGGTGGCATTACTCCTGCTAGTTGTGCTGCCTTGACTGTTTGATCTTTTAGGAATAGTGCCCTTAGAGTGTCTCTTGTGATTTCTACTGGCTCATGATATCCCTCTGAAAGATCATGTGCTACTATGCCTGGAATGGGTCTGTTTTGTCTTAGAATTAACAATCCCGTTGATGAATTTTTTATTGTAATTCTAATAGAGTGATCATGGTCCATGGAATATAATCCGTCTGGAATTTGAGGATCTGGAGCAAATCCTGATGTAAGCATAAAGGTTGTGTTGGGCTTGTGAACCATTGATGTTTGATTTTCCATAATTTTAACATGAATTGTTTTTTGATCCATGAAGGGTATAGAGACATCTTGAGTTGGTTGAACTGCGAAGACTGCCATGTTGTAAGTATTTAATTCCTCCAAAGGAATCTCCTGATCAATAACAGAAGCAAATGCTTCACATATTATTGGTTTTTGGCTGAGGCTTACAGGAAATAACTCATTTGGCAGGAATATGACATTGTTTGACCTCACATCAATGACCGCTCCATGGTCTGCTAGGAAATCTGTTCCCAGGACTAGTTCTGATGATAGGTTATCTTGCATGTGAATATTTATTTTCTTGTTTATAAGTGGGTGTGGTAATTTGTCTACCACTGATAATGTAGCAGTGTAACAACCTAGAGTTTGTTTTCTTCCTCCATGTACGTCAGTAACATTGATGGGGGGTGCATTTGGAATTTTAGCTTTGATGTGGTTAATCAAAGAACTATCTCCTAGGCAAATACTACTTCCACTGTCTACCAAAGCTCGCACTGAATGTTCATTATCAAGGTTAATGTTTATGTGCGGTCTATTTGGGTTAAAGACAAATGGTTTGTTATAGTGTTGTTGTGATGCTGTAGTGACATGTTCTTGTAAGACACTTGTCTGGAGACCTTGTCTTATAACTGGGGACTGGTAGTGCCTGTACTCCGAGCGTACAGGCTGTTGTATTTGGGTGTGCATCATTGTTCTGCTCCTGGCCCTCTTGCCAGTGTTGGAATAGTATGGAATTGGTTCATGTGTTCCTGTGTTTGATTGTGGTCTGTCAAAGTGGCATGGCATGTTGGGTAAGGGCATGGGTGTGACATTGGTTGTTGCCTTTGGGGCATGTTTGGTGGTGCAGACCTATGTTGGAAGTCCTGCATGTGAGAACCTATGGGTCCCATATGTGATTGATGAAACAGGTTCTCCTGGGTTGTCTGTTGTGGCTGATGGAGAGTAGCAGATGAATTATGTTGAGGCCACGGTGGAAGATGCCATAATTGTTGGTGTTGAACTGGTATTTGCATTCCCAGTGGTGCCATTGTTGCTGCTGACGTTTTTGGTATTTCTTGTTTCTTCTTCTCCTGAATGGAAGTACCCTTATCTCTGTCTGGGTGGTAGAGTCTCTTGTTACCTGCAGCTCTGTCTTGTGCTTTAATTGGACAGTTTTGTCGTTTGTGGCTAGGTCCCCCACAGTAGTTGCAAAGTGGGAATCCATGGATTGATCTTTTTAATTGACCCTCAGCTGTTTGCATGTAGTTTGGGTGGTTTCCATCTTCAATATCTCTTGATATTACTGGTCTACCTGTGATTGAGCCTCGGCCTCTGCCTCCTCTTCCTCTTGTGATTCCTCTTGTGATACCTCTTGTTCCTCTACTTATAGTTTGACCCCTTGTAGATTGTTGGGATGATTGTGTGGAACTTGTGAATGACTCATCCTGTTCTTCATCTGTGAGAGCAGAATCCAGATATCGATCAAATTCCATTGCTGCTACTGTGGCAGTTGTAGTTGGTTTTGCAAGGATACAAGTTGCAGTAAACTTTTTTCCTGTTGTAGTTGACCTTTGCCAGTACATAACTTCTTTTTCTATTTCTATGTATGACTTTTTGTTTAGATCAAACTTAGTGTTATCACAGTGGGTTTTAAATTCACTGCAGAGGCCATCAGCAACCAATCTTAACATTTCAGCTTGTCTTGTCTTGATGTTGGATTCTACTTTCACGATTTCAGGTTTGTAATCTGGGGTATTAATGGTACCTTCCGCTGGTTTGTGGTCGACTCCATTTAGCTCCTCTATGGACCACTTCAGGTGTGTGTAGTTCTCGTAATTTATTGCGAATTCATCCATGTAGTTGGAGCATGTTTGTTTTGGTTTTTGGGTTTTGAATGTTGACAGAAATTTGTCTGCATCTGTGAGATTGACTCGTTTTTGATAAAGACCCAATAAGTAAAATTTCAAACATTGGTGTGGCAACACTTCAGGTTGAAATCTGACGGGCATGATTGCTGGTTCTGCATCTCTGCCTATAACTTTTTCCTGGGTGATTACGTGTGTAACAGGATCTTTTATTTCTTCTTTGGCATCCACTCTAGCCTTAAATTTTGTATATGGGACAGCCTCTTGGTGTGGTTGTTCCTTGAAGTGGTTCGAGTGTTTGTACTCTGTACCTGGGACGTCCAGCATTCTCTGGACTTTTACTGCAGCTTCCCCTTTAATGCAGTGTATTACTATAGATGCCATCTCCAATGACGGTATCATGTGGGCTTCTTGGTAAATTTCTGCTTTTTCTAACCATCTAGTAATGTTTTCTGATGGCTTGTCTGAGAATGATCCATGTTGGGCTCTGAAGTTATGTTTGTGTTTTTCAACTGTAATTGCCGCTGGTCCAGATGGTGCTTTTCCATCTACTAGGTCCATGTTGTATATTGGTGTGGGTGGTCGAGCGGGTTTAGGTTTGAGTGTATTTATTTTTTCACTGCTTCACCAATTATTGTCTATGGGCCTGTGTTTGGCAATGTTTTCTATTTCAACTGACCTGGAATATTATTTGTATTGTAAGTTATCCAGTCAATAATGAAATACTATTTTGTGGGTTACTCGGTCAATAATGAGCACGGTACCACTGTAGAATGGCGTGGAAGTTATGGGTGAATGGTATTCATAATTGAGCGTTCATATCAGACTGGCTGATTACAAATATCATCCACCTTCTAGCAAAGTGTTTGGAAATG
>ERZ891134.2415-NODE-2415-length-10890-cov-5.409137_pt1 | contig 10890 bp, 9 predicted proteins | sample MGYA00520888_ERZ891134 | MGnify/ENA primary metagenome ERZ891134 (study PRJEB32303, sample SAMEA104408692) | aquatic metagenome | biome: Brackish water; feature: Coastal; material: water | place: Baltic Sea | collected 2014-10-23 | depth 10 m ... | reverse complement strand
TAAAATATCAGCAGATCAAGAGGCTCATGCCGCAGGAAATAAAAACTCAAGCGGATTATTTCTTGGAGTAGTCTTTGTTTTGTTGCTCTGCGGTATTCTCGCGCTATCTCTTTGGGTTAGTGAACTTTCGCGCGCTTCAGCTAATACAGATGAGTTGGTTGAGTCAAGGCTTGCGATTCTTGAAGAGCAATTACAACTTGCTGATTCCACTTCTACTGATTTTTTAAGTGATATTAATACCCAACTTCAATTCCTAGATAAAGAAATTAAAAAGCTCTGGGATTTAAGTAACAAGAGAAACAAAGTAAATATTTCTAATCTCACACAGGATATGAGCAAGCAATCGGCTCTTTTAAAGGAGATGGCAATAACCCAAACCAATGACCAAAAAAATATTCAAAATTTTAGAGTTCAATTGGCAACCCTCGATAAGCTAGCCAAGAACTTTAAGCAAATTAACGATAGTAATAACGCAACTGAAATAAAACTTGGCGAGCTGAGTAATAATCTTTTGATGCTAGAGGAAACTGTCCAAGCTTTCGATTCTTATAGAAAACAAAACAATGAATTAATGCAAGAGCTGCAATTGCAAATTTCCACCCTTACCCCTATTTTTCCTGAATAATTTAAAATTTAACTTTTAAGTAAAAAGTTTGGGGTTTCTCTAAAAAGCAGGTATATTTTGACTAATTACATTCTTCAATTATGGGGGGGAACCATGAAGAGACTATTAAGAGTATTAACTATTGCAACTTTTGTTGCGATTCCTAATGTTGCTTTTGCACAAGAAGCAGGATTAGTTTTAGAGGAAGTTGTTGTTACAGCAACCAAGAAAGAAGAAAACGTTCAGGATATTGCGCAAACCGTCAATGCGGTATCTGGCAGCACACTGGATAATTATCAAATTAGAGATCTCAGCGAATTAGCTCAGGTTGTCTCTGGTGTTGAGTTCACTCAGATTGATCCTAGAAGAGCGACCATTATTATTCGAGGTCAAAAACTAGATCCAGATGGCGGAAATGATCAGCCAATTCAAGGATATTTAGATGATGTACCGCTCAGAACAGGTGAAATATTCCTTCAATTGTACGACACAGAGCGTGTAGAGATTCTTAAAGGTGCTCAAGGCACTCTTCAAGGCGTAGTCAGTACTGGTGGAGCTTTGCAAATTTTCTCAAGATCAGCTCAAGTCGGTAGCGATGAAAGAAATGGCTATGTTAAAACAACATGGGCAGACAACATGACTTCTATTGTTGAAGCTGCTAGCGATGTGAAGCTTACAGACACTATGTCTTTAAGATTTGCTGGAGTTAGAAATAATAATGAGGGCCAACAAGTTAAAAATATTAGAACAGGCGTCAAACAAAGTAACATGTATGACTCTGGTCGTATCAGTCTTTCATGGGAGCCTTCAGATGACTTAAGCGTTAGATTTAAGTACCAAAACATGGAAACAGATTCAATTTATCCTCAGCCAGTAGCTGGTTCCAATGGCTCTCCTTCATTTGCAGATGCAATTAATGGTTGGATTGGTGGGATTGCCTTTTTCGAGTCATTGGGTTTTGCACCTCCTGGAAGTGCAGCTCAATTGATTTTTACGCACAGGCCTAGCTATTCAGATATCCCAGCGGGCGGCCTAGATGTTGAGGCTGGTGTTGCTTTGCATTATCAAAATCCAAGACAGAATACTTCTGCTGAAATTCATAATCTGATGATTGATTATGATATGGGCAGCCATGCGCTGGCTTTACGATTCTCAGATTCTCAAAGTGACTCTATGGGCCTCATCGATCGAGACTATGCTGGAGCATACACTTACGGCTATCCACAAGAGGTGAGAACAAATACAGGCATTGAAACCATTGAAATGCGAATCTCAAATCAAGACAACGATAAGCTTGAGTACACGGTTGGTTTCTTTTCAAGAGATTCTCAAACTTTTACGCATGCAGATTTAGATGTCTCCATGGACAGGTATGAAGTTCACCCTGGCCTGTTTAAGCCGCTCGTAGGGTTTGAATATAAAACCCCACATCAAGCCTGTTTAGCTGAAAGAGCTAGCCCAGGTTTATTTGCTGCTAAGCCTAATGTGATAACTTGTATGGGTATTCCATTGACCAATAAAACTGAAGCTTGGTTTGCAAACTTTAAATACAATTTGTCGGATAAAACCTTTATCCAATTTGGTATTCGTGAGCAAGAGATTGTTGGGTATAGAGCTCAAAACTTATACCTACCAGTAACTGCTTTGGTTACAGCAGCATCAGGTGGCGGAATGACTATTCCTAGAATCCCAGTGAATCTTCAAAACTCCTTGAATGACTCTACAACTGGTAGTTTTAAGATTGGACATTACTTTAATGAAGATGTCATGCTTTATGTTTCTACTGAAAGTGGCTTCAGAAGTCCTGGCGCTACCATCTCACCCGTTGCAATCAACCCTTCACTAATTACTTTTGAAAAAGAAGAAAGTGACATGGTTGAGATTGGTATGAAAGGTGAATTTATGGACGGCAGACTCAGACTGAATGCTGCTTACTATGACTATTCCTTTGAAGGCTATCAAACTAAGTGGGATAACGTTTCTGCTAGAGCATATACAGCAGCTGGTCCAGGTGTCATTCAGCAAGTCCAAGGTGGAATCTTCAACAATAACGACGCCTCTATTTCAGGCCTAGACTTTGAATATGCCTATGTTGTTAATGCTGATTTAACTCTTGGTGGCAGTTACACTTCTACTGATTCAGAGTTTGATGCTGGGTCTATTGGTTATGCTAATGATCCTTCCTATGCAGGAATGTTAGCTGCAACAAGAGATGTGAGCGGCCAGCCAGTTGGCGATGCTGCCGAATCATCCCTAACATTCTACCTAGATCATACAACTGCTGCCTCATGGGGCGGCGAAAGATATACTAGATATAATATTAGCTGGAGAGATGAGAGAACGAGTGCTATTAATCCTGATCTTTCCATCAAAGCTTTAGTCTTAGCAAATATCATTGTGGGCTGGAAATCAGCGGATGATGTGTGGGATGCAAGTTTCTTTGTGAAAAATATGCTGGATGATGTAGATCTTTCTCACATTCAATCATATTACACAGACTATCATATTCCAGGAGGCGGAAGCTTGCCTTCTAAATTCTATGCTGCTAATACCAATATGGGTAGACAGCTTGGAGCTCAGTTAGTCTATAGATTCTAAGAAATTAGTAATGAATATAAAACGGCAACTTCGGTTGCCGTTTTTTTTGAAGAGACATTAATTAAATGAAACTAGTTTTCCTTGCATTTTACCTGGCTGCTTGGAGCAGTTTGACGTATGGAGCTGAAATTCAACCCTACCAGTATGAAACAAGAGCGCCTTGCCAGGTGCATGTTAAAAATAGAATCCCTTTGTTTGGTGATCTGCATGTTCATACAGCCCTTTCATTGGATGCTAATACTCAAGGCACTCTCAATACGCCAGATGATGCTTACCGATATGCTAAAGGACAATCATTATATCTTCAGCCATATTTAGAGGATGGGACCAGCGAGAGAGTTTCAAGACTCAAGCAACCTCTAGATTTTGCTGCTGTGACTGACCATGCTGAACTGCTTGGAGAGGTAAGAATGTGTAGTGATATTAACTCACCTAAATATAAGAGTTTTCACTGCCGCGTTTATAGAAATTTTCCTAAACTCTCTTATTTCTACTTGAACGCTAAAGCTAGCGTGAGAGGTGAGGCAAGTGTGTGCGGTGATGCGAGAGAATTTTGCCTTGATGCCGCTCAAACTCCATGGCATGAAACCATTGCTGCAGCTGAGTCTCATTATGATCGTACAAGCGATTGTAGCTTTTCATCATTTGTTGGGTATGAGTGGACGGGCGCGGCTTATTCTGGCAACAACCTGCATCGGAATATTATTTTTAATAATGCCAATGTTCCATCAAGCCCAGTCAGTTTTTATGAGGCCCCATCCAGAAAAGAGCTATGGGATCAATTAGATCTAAGCTGCAATGAGAATTGTGACTATGTTGTGATTCCTCATAATTCTAATCTAAGCAATGGCTATATGTTTGAAAAGCCCGATCAAGACGAGCTCTTCATTCAAAGCAAAAAAGAGCCATTAGTAGAGATTTTTCAGCACAAAGGCAGCTCAGAATGTAATATTAGTTTAAGCGATCCATTGTGTGATTTTGAGCAACTTCCCTATAAAGATTTCAGATCAAAATTTCAAAAAGATTTCTCAGCATCTCCCGATGCTAGCTTTATTAGAGAGTCTTTAGGGCAGGGCTTATTGTTTCAAGAAGATTTATCAGTTAATCCATTAAAGTTTGGAGTCATCGCAAGCACGGACACCCACCTAGGAACTCCTGGAGCAGTCGATGAAAACACCTTCCAGGGCCATGGAGGCGCTGGTAAATCTTTCCGATCATCTATCCCCAAGGGTCTGCCAGACGACATTGAATTTAATCCAGGAGGCTTGGCGGTAGCCTGGGCAGAAGAAAATTCTAGAAGTTCAATTTTTGATGCCTTTAAACGAAAAGAGGTTTATGGCACCTCGGGCCCACGTTTCATTGTTCGATTCTTTATGGGGGACGATTTAGAGACCACACTTTGTCAAAATCCTGATGCTATTTCTGATGCTTACGAGCATGGGGTTCCCATGGGCGGTACTTTAAAATCACAAGCTTTAAGCCAAGCCAGACTCTTTATTTCATCTCAAGCAGATGCAAGTCTTCCTGATCAATTTATAGATAAGTTGCAAGTTATAAAGGGGGTTGTAAGAAATGGTGAGCTGATAACCTCCATCCATGATGTTGCAATCACAGACTCTCCTGTTGAGCTAGACGAAGGCACTTGCAGGGTTCAAGGCAAGGGGCAGAAGAGTATGTGTACCGTCTGGAATGATCCTAATTTTAATAACGCTGAAAATGCTTATTACTATGTGCGAGTCGTCGCTAATAAGTCATGTCGCTGGTCCTATAATCTTTGTTTAAAAAATTCAGAATATTGTGATTCCGAGTCTAAGGTAGAACCATCTACCGCTAAATTTATTCAAGAAAGGGCTTGGACCTCTCCTATCTGGCTAGAAAACACTTAAAGATGTTTGACAGATAGTAGAGAAATATGTTCCCCTATAAAAGATGAATAAACTAGCGCTGCAATTATTTTTAGTATTAGCATTGATACCTATCGCTATTTTAATCAGCTCTATCATCATTACCTTGGCCCCGTTGTATTGTTGGGGGCTTGCAATCAACGCTTACAGATTTGGCAATACCAAAGAGCTGTATTTTTGGTTAGCCATGGGGGTGGTAGCCTTTTTCTTGGCTTTATTTATTTTAGGAGTGTTGTAACAGATGATTAAATTCTCTATTTTGTTCTCAGCTGCATGTTTATTTATGATTGGTTGTTATGTAATGTTTAAGCCTGACCTGTCTGATCTAGGCTTTATTCCAGTCCTTGCAACAAACCCAGAGACCTCCTCAGAATTTAGATCCTTGTTTGCTGGATCCTTTATTGCTTATGCTTATCTTTTAACAAGGTTTGTCTTTTCTCATAATTCCATTTCCATTGCAGTGATAATTGCTATCATCATGGGATGGATTATTTTTGGTAGGCTGGTAAGTTTTTTCTATGACGGCTTTAATTTTTTTGGATTCTATGTCTTGCTTGGAGAAATTTTCTTAGTGATTATCTTGTTGCTAGCACATAAAAAAAGAAAAAATGAAATTCCTTATTTCTAGAATCGCTTGCAACAATAAAAGTTCTTAACATTCACTCATTCTGTAATATAATTCTTTTTCTTCTGGGGATGTGATGGAACTGGTAGACATGCTTGGCTTAGAACCAAGTGCCGCAAGGCGTGGGGGTTCGACTCCCTCCATCCCTACCACTAATTAAATAGCTGCATTTAAAATTCGCATAAAGATGTCTTTTTGCTATATTGGTTGTATGAAAAACATACAATTATTATTGATCGGCATTTTTATTTTTGCAGTGAGTTGCTCTCAGGGCGATGACTACTCAACCAGAGCGCTAAGCGCAGACTCTGATTCCGACAACTGGTTACTGCACGGCAGAACCTACGACGAATCCCGTTTCAGCCCATTAAAAGATATCAATGACTCAAATGTTAAGGATCTAGGTCTTGCTTGGTCCTTTGAGACAGGAACAAACAGAGGGCATGAAGCCACACCTATTGTTGTCGATGGCATGATGTTTATCTCAGCCCCATGGAGCGTGGTATTTGCCTTAGACCCAATAACTGGTGAAGAGATATGGTCTTTTGACCCTCAAGCAGATAAAGCCTGGGCTAGAAATGCATGCTGTGATGTCGTCAATCGAGGCGTAGCTGTATGGGGAGATCAGGTTATTTTTGCCACCATAGATGGAAGGTTAATTTCTTTGAATAAATATTCCGGCAAAGTGAATTGGGATATTCTAACCATTGATAAATCGAAGCCTTACACAATCACAGGCGCTCCTCGAATCATTGATGGCAAAATTATTATTGGTAATGGTGGCGCGGAGTATGGCGTGAGAGGCTACATCTCTGCTTATGCTGTAACCGATGGTTCTCTTTTATGGAGATTTTTTACGGTTCCTGGTAATCCAGCCGAACCTTTTGAATCTCAAGCATTGGCGGATGCAGCAGAGACTTGGTCTGGAGGCAAATGGTGGGAAGTTGGCGGCGGGGGAACGGTTTGGGACTCCATGGCTTACGATCCAGAGTTAAATCTCCTCTACATCGGCACTGGTAATGGCTCTCCATGGAATCGTTACGAACGCAGCCCTGGAGGCGGGGATAACCTTTATTTATCTTCCATTGTTGCAATCAATCCTGACAATGGCGAGTATGTTTGGCATTACCAAACAACCCCGGGCGATTCCTGGGATTACACAGCCACTCAGCACATGATTTTAGCTGATATAGAGATTGAAGGAGAGCTAAGACAAGTTCTGATGCAGGCTCCAAAAAATGGTTTTTTCTATGTCATAGATAGAGTGACTGGAGAATTTATTTCTGCTAATAATTATGTTCCTATGAACTGGGCTTCTCATGTCGACCCAGAAACTGGAAGACCTGTTGAGTTAGCCGGCGGTAATCATGAATTGCAACCAGCTTTAACCACCCCCGGACCTCTTGGAGGCCACAACTGGCACCCAATGTCATATAACCCTTCAACAGGTTTAGTTTATATACCTGCCCAAGAGACTTTGTTTGTTTATTCAACAGATACTAATTTTGAATACAATCCTAAAACTTGGAACACAGCGCAGCAAATAGAAATGACCTATTTGCCCAAAGACCCCAATGAATTAGCCATGGTAGATTCTGCTACCCTTGGCTATTTACTTGCCTGGGATCCCAAGACTCAAAAAGAAGTATGGAGAGCTCAATATAAAAGGCCATGGAGTGGGGGAGTGCTGTCCACCGATGGAAATTTAGTTTTTCAAGGAACGTCAGATGGACGATTCATCGCATATGCGGCCGATAGCGGAGAGCTGCTGTGGAGCATGGATACTGGTCAAGGCATCGTAGCCCCTCCTATCAGCTATAAGGTTGATGGGGAGCAGTTTATAGGTGTCCAGGTTGGTTATGGAGGATCCTATGCTCTTATGGGAGGTCTTGAGGCAGCAAATAAGAACCCAGAGAGAAATGGCAGAATGATGGTGTTTAAACTGGGAGGTGAGGAGCTCGAAAAGCCTGTGGCGACAATTGCACAATTAAATCCAACGCTCATTGAGCTGAATCCTGATTCACTAACTATTGCCAAGGGAGAGTATGAGTTTCATGAGCATTGCCAATTCTGTCATGGCACAGGAGCAATTGGTGGCGGAGTTCTTCCTGACTTGAGAATGCTAGATACCGAGGGAAATGCTGCATTTTTAGGCAGCGTATTGGGCGGGGTGCATGGAAGTGGTATGGCTTCCTTTAAAGATGTATTAACTCTAGAGCAAGGCATGCAAATCCATGAATACATTAAATCTCAGGCTATTTTAACAGGGGTTGCAACTGCAGCAGAGCAGTAAACTGTCTTGCTTGGATGCAGATGGTTTATAATGTGCAATGGATAATAAATACGATATAGCTAAAGATTGGCTTCCAAGATACACAGGCATGCCTGTAGATGATTTTGGAGATTACATACTTCTTACAAACTTTCAAAATTATGTGGAGCAATTCTCTTCACGATTTGATGCTGATATTCAGGGAGAAAATCGTCCCATGTCCTCATGCACCAACTCTGATGGCCTCAGCATCATTAATTTTGGGATCGGATCACCTAATGCTGCAACTATTATGGATTTATTGGTTGCACGAAAACCCAAGGGTGTTTTGTTTCTAGGCAAATGCGGGGGTTTAAAAGAATCATCAGAAATTGGAAATTTAATTCTTCCAATTGCTGCTATTAGAGGCGAGGGAACTTCAAATGACTATTTTCCCCCAGAGGTTCCTGCTCTTCCTTCATTTAAGCTGCACAAATTTGTATCAGATAAAATTTTAGATGCAGGCCAAGATTATAGAACGGGAGTAATTTATACAACTAATAGAAGGGTCTGGGAGCACGACAAAACCTTCTTAAAAAAATTAAAAAAGACCACCGCCATCGGTATCGACATGGAAGTAGCGACTGTCTTTATCGTGGGTCATTACAATGAGATTCCCAGAGGTGCTTTATTATTAGTTTCTGATGTTCCCGTGACTCCTGACGGAGTTAAGACAGAAGCTTCGGATAAAGCTGTGACATCTAAATGGGCCGATCAACATCTAAACATAGGGATTGAAGCCATGACTGATATTGGGCAAAGTCGAGATAAAATTAAGCACTTTCGCTATTAGTCATTCTGTCAAAGAAAAACTCTGAAAGTAATTAAATATTGCCTGAGGTTTTTGCTGTCTTGCTGTCCTCATTTGATCATTGACCTCAAGATTAATAGGTTCTCCAGCATGGTTCAGGATGAATATCCTTGGAATACCATCTTGAATTGCTGAGTCAAAAAAATTAAATAATTCTGTATTTCTTTCATATTTACCCACGTCTACATGAAGCAATAAGAAGTGCCTATCGATAAAATTTTTCACACTTGGCAGCTCAAGAACACCTGCCAGATATTTAGCATCAGGACACCAGTTTGCACCAAAAATAATTACAGGCTGCTTGCCTGCTTTTAGCGAGTCTGCAATAAACAAATGAAGCTCCTCAGGAGAGATTGACATTCCTTCAAAGGGTTCAGGGTGGGGAGGTTTAACTTCTTCTATTTGGTCTAGATAAATCATAAAGAATAATTACAGAGAAAAGAAAAGATTTAATATCTTACTAGATAAAGTGTATTCTAATAAGCTACAGATTAAAGACAAATTTTCAGGATTGATATGATTTGGATAATTCGCATTCTACTTTTCAGCTATGCAGTGATTTACTTTGGAATTGGAGCTTGGGCTATCCTTGATCCAGTAAAGGATGCCCTTGAATTAAATTACGCCATTCCATCTTTCATGGATGCCGTTGGGCTTAAAGTAATAACCCCTATTGGCTATTCAGAAATTGCTGGTTTGTATGGTGGGATTAATCTGATTGTTGGGTTGCTGTGTTTGCTTGGTTTATTTAGCAGAGGAATAGCGACCTATGCCCTCTCTCTGCTGGCTTTTTTAACCTTTAGCATTGCCTTGGGAAGATATTTATTTGCATTGATTCCTTCAACACCAACTTTTTATAACACCTTCTTTATTTTTGAGGTCACAACCTTTGTATTGTCGCTCACTTTTTTCTTGTATATGAAATATCTATACAACCCCAGAAAGAAGGCCTATGTAGAGAATGTAACTGCCAACTAAAGCAATGCCAGCAGCTACAAAAAGCGCTCGCTTGAATTTAAATTTGGTTAGAGCAAAAACTAACACAATCAATACTGCGCTTAAAGCTGCAAGAATATAGAAGTCCCTTTGCATCACCATTGGATTGAGTGGTGCAGATCCAAAAAAACCAATAATTGGAATAATAAAAACCAGGTTGAAAACATTTGAACCGATGATATTCCCGACCACCATTTGTTGCTTGCCTTTTGTCAGGGCTGCAATGGTCGCAGCCAATTCAGGTAAACTAGTTCCAAGCGCAATAATAGTAAGTCCTATAATTAACTCTGGAATCCCCAATAACAAAGCAGTATTCTCCGCATAGATGATCGCAATATGAGCTCCTGCGATTAGACCCAATAAACCGATCATTGATAAAAATAGGCTTTTTCTAAACTCAGGTGCATCTGAGCTTTCTTCTCCTGTCATTCCATCTGTTTTCATCAGCATGAACATAAAGAGCATCAACACACCCACGAAACCTAGGCTTTCATCGACGGAGATGGACCCATCAATCAGAGTGAAGCCCAGCAATGCAACCGAAAGACCAAAAGGCAATAAATTCCATAATTGAGTCTGCAATGAAACATTAAAGTACACACAAGCAATTCCAAAGATGAGTGCGATATTTGATATGTTTGAACCTATCGCAGTTCCCAGAGCAATATCATCATTTCCGTTCAACACAGCAGAAATGCCAACAAATATTTCAGGCGCAGAGGTTCCAAATGCGATCAAGGTTAAGCCAATAACAAGGTCACTAATGCCTAAGTGTTTAGCCAATATAGATGCGTGATCAACAAATTTATTTGCGCCCCAGACAAGAATAGAAATTCCCGCAAGTAGCAAGGTAATATTTGTGGCAAGCTCCATGAAAGTATTCTAAAGCTAATGCTATTGAATTCATAATGATTTCAAGAGAACATAAGTATTCAATTCACTACACAAGGATCAGTATGAAAATCACGGAACTCTTTAACGTCTCAGGAAAAATAGCAATCGTAACTGGAGGCTCCAGAGGAATTGGTGAAATGATAGCTG
>ERZ891134.2410-NODE-2410-length-10899-cov-4.167097_pt1 | contig 10899 bp, 6 predicted proteins | sample MGYA00520888_ERZ891134 | MGnify/ENA primary metagenome ERZ891134 (study PRJEB32303, sample SAMEA104408692) | aquatic metagenome | biome: Brackish water; feature: Coastal; material: water | place: Baltic Sea | collected 2014-10-23 | depth 10 m ... | reverse complement strand
GCGATATTATTTACATTTGTATCAACATGAATAACAGTCGCATTTGGGTTAAAAAGTGGACCAAGATGAGGAAAAACTTCAGGCAACAAATAAGCACCTAAAGTAATGCAAAGATCGCAGTCTTGTGTAATTGGTAAACTTGCTTCACCAAACATATGTCCAGTGCTTCCATAGTTCAACAAATGGTCATCTGGAAAATTAATTTCTCCACCATCAGCTGAATAGACTTTCGCACCAATAGTTTCTGCTAATTGAACAATTTTGTCAACGCCACCAGTCCAAGCAACACCATCACCGAGAAAGATAACTGGTTTCTTTGATAATTGAATTGAAGCAACAATCTCATTGAGATCAAAGGTGAATGGGCATGTAGAGAGACTTGGTATGTGAGCTGGAAAGATTTCCTCGGTAACTTCAGCGTCAAGAATGTCTTCCGGCAAGCAGAGATATACAGGTCCACAAGGCGGCGTTGAGGCAATTTTGATAGCTCGACGCACCATTCTCAAGAGACTTGATGGATGTTGCACCATCGCTGACCATTTAGTTACAGGCTCGGCCATAGCAACCAAATCGGCAGCCATCTGGGCGTCCATAGCCTGATATTTAATACCAGCATCACCACCAATCACCACAAGAGGGGATTGACCTCGCATTGCCTGGTACATGTTACCAATGGCATTTCCAAGCCCAGGTGAGCTGTGTATTTGTACGAGTGCAGGCTTAAGTCTTGATCGGGCATATCCATCCGCACATAAAACTGCAATCGATTCTTGCAGTGTGAGGATGTATTTCATTTCTGGAACATCAGCCAATGCGTCGAGAAATCCTTGTTCAACAGTGCCAGGATTACCGAACATATGGTCTAGATCGTTCGCAAGAAACTGTCTTAAAATGGCTTCATGACCTCTCATAATGTCAATTGCAGTGATGATTAATAAAAAAAGGGCATCGAATTCGATGCCTCAATATCGTGTTAGTTACCAGCCAAAACGTTTTAGACCTTTTTCAAGAACTTGAAGTACTAATTCACCTACAAGTGCTGAATCCTGAGTAGAACGTCCGGTCAAGAAAGGATAATCAAGGATAGTGGAAAGGTTTTTACCAACACCACCGTGATATTTACCATCGGGTCCAGTGGCATCACGTAAAATGTATTCAAGTGGATAAAAAGGAGGCCCGAAGTTGGCACTAGTATTCATAGGTTGATCGTCATAGCCATACATTTGAGCAAAACCAGTTCCCTCCTTGTAGTCATACTCACGGGCATGACCAGTAACATTTTTCCCCCAGATAATACTTTTTCTATCGGACCATTCCCTCGCAAAAGCAAGACAAGTCACGCAATAACATTCAGCGGCAATAAGCTTGTCCCTGTTGACATAACCAAGAATTAAGTTGTGCAGCCTTTCATTGTTGACCATGTCAACCATTGGACCACTACCGCCTGGAAGCAAAAGTGCATCATATGGATCAACAAATTGGGTCCAAAATTCTTCCCTTCGATCGTGAAATGCCGCTAGCTCTAAACCAAAATTTTCACCGTTAAAATAGGGCATCAGAGAAATTTTCTCTGAAAGATTAATTGGATTATCTAAAAGAGAAGATTCATGGACCTCAGTTGTTCGTTTAGCGAAATGTGCGTCTGTAACGACTTTATTAAGTGGTGGATCAAGATAACCCTCTTCCATACTCGGTGGTAAGGCTGGGGGTTTCCTGCCAAATGGAGTCATGAAATCAAATGAATAACCAGCCTTATTGAGGACATCAAGAGGGCCAATCAGTTCTTCCCCCCAATAGCCCCATTCTGAAAGGACAACTAAAATTTTTTTTGCCATGAACCTGCTGGGATGTGTTCTGAGTTGATACTCAGTTATTTGAAATATAGACAGCATGCTCCCGTCTGACAGTGATTTTAACGACACTTACGTTTTTTTGTCACAAAGCCAAAAAGAAGATAAAATATAAAAGCTTTGTAAATCTTTTAGTACTCATGCATAAAAGCAAGAATTTGTTGCACAAAACGTAAGACTCATCCTAAAGTAGGTGGTATCTAAGATTATTTACTGTGTTCAATTTACCATCCTTCTCAAAAGAGCATATTGAATCTGAAAATATTGAATCGATTAGTCTGCTAGGAACGGTTCACAGAAGACGATGGAGATGGAATCCATTTGATAAAGCTTTAGACATGGTTCGAATTTCTAAAACACGTTGGCAGATATCGCATCCAGTTAATGGTCCCCAACCGCCTGAAGTTAATGGACTATATACAATTAGATTAGCCATTAACCATTCACCAAAACGATATCTTAAAACATCAATTTCGAAGAATTCTCAAGGAGTATGGGACTTAATAGAAACAGAAGATGGTCAATCAACTTATAATATTAACTTCTCGGTAGACGTCAGCCAATCTATTCTTTTTGAATTTGACTCATCAACAATGAAGTTGACACTAACTCCTAGCGCAGGCGCTAGTAGCTTGCATCACATTGATACTTTTGATTCTTATCAACTTAATGGCTTTCCATGGGATAAACTAGATATGTTTGAAAAATTTGATTGTAGACTCAAAGGTCGTGAATTTTGCCAAATCACAGAAGATTTATGGACAATAGATATTCCACTATCGACTAAAGGAGGGATCGATTTTCGTGCAGATGGAGTATACCAATTCCTAATCTCAAGTAATCATGATGAGGACTTCGGATTTTCGTGTCTTAATGATGGAAAAAATACCTTAGTTCAAGGAACAGGTTTTGGAAGTAGCCATGGAAGAAGTCTACATTCAGGCTGTACAATTAAAGTCTTAGAAGACGGACTCTATCGATTCAATCTTCATGAACCAAGTTCTATTCATCCAAGTTTTACAGTTACTCCATTAGAAGATTCTAATAATAATAAAGAGCCTCTTTACCTAAACGAACGTACATCTTTTCAGTTACTAGGAAGTATCTTTTCAGATAACCAATTCGATCCAACAAATTCAGAAAGAATGATGTTGCCAATCGATGGATCATCTAAGGTTTCCCTGACAACTAATGTAAAGTCTGGTTTTCATGTCATCAATATAGCTATCAATCAAGAGCTATTTCTAGACACTGTTGGGCTTGGATGTTGGATCGATATCGGTGAAGGTTTGGGTTCTCAATCAATTGAATGTTTAACCTGGCATGGCAAACCCCACGAATTAAATATATGCTTTGAACTTGATATCGAAAGCGAATTAGAGTTCATATTTGACCCAAGCGTTGACAGTCTGACAATTAATGTAATGACTGGGAATGCGAAACTTAAACCTGTTCAATCAATTACTGAGATGTCTTTAGTCGGTTCATTTGATGAAAATAAAGATATGGAAGCATGGAATCCAACCTCGGCATTTAATTTAATGAATCCATTAAACCCAGGATCCTTTGAACGTGTAATCCACCTAACTGCTGGACAGACCTATAACTATAAGTATGTAGCAAATAGATCACCATGGGCTCTTGTATATGCAGACTATGAACTTGATTGTCATGGATATGACTTTGCAGGTAGTATTCCAAATGCTGCTGATCCATCAAAGCGGTCCTTAAAAAGATTTGGACAGTTAACTTCTCACGGCAATCCACCTGCTTTAGAATTTACTCCAACCCATACTGGTCAATATCGATTCTATGTTGATATCGTGTTTGGTGGCTATTCAGTAGTTCCATTTAATTAAATAAAATCATACTAGATTGAAGGCGATACAAACACGTTCATGATCTTTTATCAAAGGAATAGTTTCGTGTGGCAAATAGCTCGGGAAAAGAACAACCATTCCTTCTTTCGGTGATATCATACGGCTACCATGGGATGATGGAAAAAACAAATTTCCTTCTTCTTGGTTAGCGGATCTACTTGCTTCGGATAATTTTATATAGAGTACACCGCTCACTATTGCCTCAGGATGAATATGCCTTTTTTGATAACCACCATTAGCTAAGGATACTGCCCAACCACTAAGTTCATTTTGAATAGTCTTTTGGGCTGCTATCTGAGCCAATAATGGTCTAGTACTCATATAATTAAAAATACATTTTTTTAGCCTAGAGCTCAGATCATTGATATATTGATCGCTAGAGCCGTTTAGAATTTCATGGGATTGCTTTCCAAATCTAGTCGGTTTACCTGGACGATCCCATATTAAGCTTTCCTGACTCTTGATATAATCTTCAATTGCTGCCAAGAAAGCATATTTTTCGTCTAAATTATCAAACAAATCGAAAATCTCTATCTGATCAAATGGGGAGACCAATGTAATATCTTCAATGGTAGATGATGCAGCCGCAGGAATATCACTGATTGCAGCCCAGTAAAATATTGGATCAATAATTGATTTGGCTGATTTAAGTTCTAAGACAGCCTTGTTATACATTTTAGCTTCAATTAATCCATAAATACGTGCTAATAGTGAATTATTATTTGATGGTAAATTCTTCATCGCAGCGAGAGCTTCTGGAGCACCAGGAACAATTTGAAGACAACGATTAAGAAATTTATATGCATCATCATTCCGTCCAATCATTGATAAAAATAATGCATAATTAAAATTACTTAAGAAGTGATCTGGATAATTTTGAACAAGTCGTAGGTGAATGGCTTCTGCTCGATCCGAGTATCCAAGCTCACTTTCTACAATGGCCAGCTGCGTAAGGAGATTCGGATTATTAGGACTTAAAAGAGAAGTTTGATCAAGAATAAATTTTGCTTTTCCAAGCTGACCTGACTTGATTAGTTGATTTGAGAATTGACAGGTTATCTCAATACTGAGAGGAAATGAATCATGCAAAAGACTCAAGATCTCACAGGCTAAATTCAAATCGTTATGATTAGCTGCACATTCCCCAATGATATTAGCTATCTGTTGCGGTAGATCTTGTATAGGTTGATCAGAGCTGTATTTCTTGAACAGTTGAATTACCTCCTGATACCTATGACTCATATGTAAGAGCTTGATCAAATTAAAGATTGCTTCTGATGACGAAGGCTTGAGTTTGATCGCAGCTCTGAAAAAATTTTCTGCTTCATGAATTCTGCCACTCATTGCCGCTTGAATACCTTTTTTATTGAACTCTAAAAATTGACTACTCATTGTAAATGGCAATAAAAAAAGGTATGCTTAAAGCATACCCAAGATCATAACTGAGAGATTAGACTTTGGATTATTCGATTACAGTAAATTCTTCGTCTAACTCCGCATCCTTAAGCGATTGAGTGATTACAGGATTAAGACCTTTAAGAGATAATCCGAAAGCTGCACCCCGCTGTTGTTTTGCAAACAATAAGTAGTTCCAACCAATATCATCAACAGTTTTAAGATTCGTCATATCCAGAACCATGGCTTTAGCACCATTAAGCTTCTCCACTTCCTTCTTAAATAGAGGAAGCTTACAGCGGGTAAGATCACCATCCAGAGCAAAGGTAGCAATGTCATTCTCGTAACTGAGTAAATCGGCACTAAAACCAAGTCCAGCTGGCTCAATACGAACTCGTACTCGCACTGGCTTATCACTATCCGGTAAATTAACAATTAGATTCTTTTTATCGAAATCAGTATAGATTTGATCATCTATCCACACTTCAGAAAGTTCAATACTACCTTCTGGCAAGATATCTGGAGCAACACGAAGTTTATTCTCCGGCCAAGCATGAGGACTAGGTTTAAAGAAGAAATCCATGGGCTGTTTGTTGACTAGTAGATTTGTATAAACTGCAGACAAGAAACAAAGTTCAAAAGAATGATATCCAGCCATGGAATGACTACCTTTACCTCGCTCACTACCAAGTGAATAGGGTTGACCATTGGCTAGTACATTGAAGTAAATCCCACCTTCCTCGTAGTCAAGGAACCAGCCATTATAAAAAGCAGAACCTTCTCGGGCATAGTTTAGATATTCAGGCTTATCATCATAAACTCCAGCCATAATGTAATAAGCAAGAATACCCTGTTCTTGTTGCCACCATGCTTTTCTGTCGTGCCAAACACGACGGTAGTTTTCTTCACCGTCCTTAAGTGTGCGTTCCATCATGTCATACCAGCCACCACGTTGTGTGTCGCAGCCAGCACCTGGAATTGCATCGGCAATTTGATGTGCAAATGTTTTATAACTTTCTTTTGGCATCAGACTATGCATCCTTGTAAGGTTCCAAGCAACCTTTAAGTTGTGACCAACAACACAACGTGCTTGATGAATACCCCATTTCAAATCGTGCGACCAATCATCAAAGAACTTTTCATTCATGAAAGGACTATAACCATAATCTGGAAAATGATCGCAAATAGTATCAAAGGTATCCTCTAAGAATCTGGCATAATTATCATCTCCAGTAGCAAGATAGAGATTAATCAAATATGCAGGCGCATGATCACCAACAGAGTTCCAGTTTTTCTTGGCTCTGTTTACTCCAAGTGATTCAGCTTTTGCATCAAAGGTGACAGGGTCTACATGTGAATAATATCCACCATAAGGACCATGATCTTTGTAGTAACGATTCAAAAATGAAATAGTATCGTCGATATCTGTTTTGATTTCCTCTCCACCAACAAGTCTCCAAGTTTGTGTAGGGCCGGCAAGAGCATAGATTTGCTCATAACAAGGAATAGCATTACCACCTTCATCTCCGCCCGCTGTAGAACCCATGTATTTACGAACGCTGCCGTCTTCCTGAATATCAATCTGGCTATACCAATAACAAATACCTTCACTCTTATTTTGATGTCTAAAGTGACGCTGCATGTATTCAGTACCATTTTGCGCAGCCTCTAATGCTCGTTCGTCACCCGTCATCATATAAGCGGATGCAAAGCCGTAAATAAGTCTAGAAATTGTGTCCAAATTCTGTACACCATCCTGTTTTTTGCCTTCAGAACTTAGATCTGTTCGGAAATTCTTAAAGTTTATACTCTCACCCTCAGCAACTTTAAATTGAGCTTCTAGATAAAAATTCAACAACTGCTGAACCTGATGAATCCACCAGTTTTGATCTTCGAACCTTAGATCATCCTTAGAGCGACCAAAGAGCAACATGTGCTTTGCCTCGAACTTAAGGCGATCTGACTCCGGATAGAAAAGACCATACACATGAATAAATCGATCTTCTACAAGAATTTGGGATAGATCTGGTGCCATTTGGAATGGCTCACCAAGATTTCTGACTAATTCTGCATAGGCAGCATCCGTAACTTTAACTGTGAACATCCTTCCGTCAGAAGTTTCGAGCTCAATTTCCCCTTTGCAATCAAACACATCAGGATATGAAACTTTGCGGATGTAACCAGCGATTAAATCTGAAAACGGAAATGTGAGTTGATTGGATGAAGACATTGAATTTTTGATGGTAATTTGGAGTGAAATAGAAGAGACGAAGACTTAGGAAGTAGCCCTCGAAGCCAGAACAACAATACTTCTAGCGGTCAAAGTGTAGGTACCTTCATCGATAGGTACCTGGTCTTCTACCAGAGAAATATCATTGGGTGAAGGAAGAGCAGTGTCAATAGCTCGATACCATCTCAGCCCATTAACTTTAGGAATATCAAAATCAAGCGACTCCCAGTACATATTAAACATCACATGAACATTAAGATCCTGATTACTATCTTGGGCGGTATCGCCAAGGGTCATTGCGAGACAACGTGCCTGAGAGTCATCCCAGCCAGGACTATATAACTTAGTCCCGTGCCAAGCAATATCAGAAAGTCCATACTTATTAGATTCTCCCGAGAAATACTTGCCTTTAAAGTGGTCAATATATTTTTTACGTTTCTGGATGAGGAGAGACCAGAAACGGATCATATCTTGACTATCCTTTGATCCAATTTTATTCCAGTCAAACCAATTAATTTCATTATCATGACAATAAGTGTTGTTATTACCACCTTGACTACGCATAAATTCATCGCCAGCAACGATCATCGGCACACCCATTGAGAGCATATGAGTAACAGCAAAGTTTTTAACTTGCCTTTGTCTTAAATCATTGATCCAGGAATCTTCTGTTTCTCCTTCAACACCGCAGTTCCAACTCACATTGTCATCAATACCATCATTACTACCCTCACCATTAGCCCAATTATGTTTTTCGTTATATGCAGTTAAGTCATAAAGGGTAAATCCATCATGTGCACAGACAAAATTAACGCTATTAGTCGGCTCATGATGTCGGTATTGATAGAGATCTGCACTTCCAGTCAGGCGTCCTGCCAACTCGCCAAGAAGACCGGGGTCCCCTTTTACAAACCCTCTGATGCAATCCCTGTACTTTCCATTCCACTCAGCCCATCGTGCCCCAGGGAATGTTCCAATCTGATAAAGCCCTGCAGCATCCCAAGCTTCCGCAATAACTTTGGCTTGGCCCAAGAGATCATCCAATTCAATCGACCAGACAACAGGTGGATGTTCCAGGGGTGCACCATCTTCTCCACGACTCAGTACAGAGCCTTCGTCAAATCGGAAGCCATCCACATGCATTTCCTTTACCCAGAAACGAAGTGAATCAATAATTAGTTTTTCGCCAACCGGGTGATTACAGTTAAAAGTATTTCCACATCCTGTGTAGTCATAATAAAAATCTTTATTACCATCGGCACCGGTTAAATAATAATATGATGAATTATCAATTCCCTTGAAACTAAACATTGGGCCCTGATGATTCCCTTCATCTGTATGATTATATACAACATCAAGAATAACTTCTAAGCCTGCCTTATGCAACGCCTTAACCATATCGCGAAATTCATTTAGATGTTTTGTTATATCATCATTTATACAATAATCCTGGTGCGGGGCAAAATAGCCCATCGTGCTATATCCCCAATAATTCTTGAGTGTTCGACCTTCGAATTCTTTTAACACATCAGTATGATCAAAACTGAAGACTGGAAGAAGCTCAACTGCTGTTATACCTAAGCTCTTCAGGTAGGGAATCTTTTCAATAAGACCCAAATATGTGCCTGGATAATTAACACCACTCGTCGGACTTTTTGTAAACCCACCGACGTGCATTTCGTAGACAATTGTCTCAGCCATTGGTCTTTTCAGAGGCTGATCGTCTTCCCAGTCGTACGTGTTGACATCGATAACAACACTACGGAGAGATTTATGCAGATTATCGCCTGGAACACACGCGGATCCGCGATCCCATAGCTTGAAGCAATTTCCTTTTGAATAGGGATCGACTAATACCTTCTCTGGATCAAAGCGATGACCATTCCATGGCTCACGAGGACCATCTACACGATAGGCATATCCCATCCCTGGCTTCACACCTTCGACAAATATGTGCCATATATTAAAACTTCTATTCTCAATACTATCTAATGAGATTTCAATAACTGGATCAAGATCATCTGGCTTATTAAATATCAAAAGCCTAACATTTGTTGCACTTGAACTATATAAGGAGAAATTAACTCCCTCAATTTCTACGGTGCTGCCAAAAGGGTGAGGTGAGCCCTGGTACGTGCGATATGACTTTCCAGTTGGCTCTAATGGGTTTCTCTTTAATGAAGAATTGTTTAGAACCTGTGCAGATGCCATGAGTCAATGTAGAAGTTTAAAGAAAGTTGTCTGCGCTTAAAAAGCCTATAGACATTTTACCTTAACCAGGCCAGGGATAATCAATGTTATCGGATGATTAAGATGCGAATGTAAGGGTTGATACATGGAGGCGCTCAAAATACAAGCTTTCTAAAGCCAAAACTTAATACTATTTACTCTTTATCAATTAAATTATGAAAGAGTAAAGTTCTTGTAAATTAGTGGAGTGCGTGCGAAACAAGAAATGCGATGGCAAAACCGACACCTGCAATAAGACCGATCCAGTCTTTAATTTCCTCGTAAGCCTCAGGGATAATTGCTTGAAATGTCATTGCCAATACTCCCCCTCCAGCAAACGCAGTAATGATGCCTTTCATTGCATCGGGAGCTTCCTTCATTAGCAACCAAGCAAGTACAGATGATGCCACGCAAACAGCAACTACAGAAGACCACATCAATAAAATATTTAAACGGGATACACCACTTCGTTGTAGTCCAGCACCACTAGCGAGTCCCTCCGGAATATTCCCCACAGCAACAGCTAGAACAACCGAACTACTAACCAATGGGTTCTCCAAGAAAGTGATCCCAATACTCATAGATTCAGGAATTCCATCTAAAGCTGCGCCAATCAACAATGCAATTGCTGTCTTACGTTCTTGTTGTTGCTCTAAACTCAAATGACCAATACCTCCACAATGTACGGATTGGCGCCGTTTCACTCCTGACCTGGAAACCAAAAAATTACAAAATTGATATGAAATTAATCCTAAAAACAGTCCAATTAATGCATAATAGGGTCCAGAGACTCGAAATGCTTCTTCAACTAAATCATAGGAAAGTAAAGCTATTAGCATCCCAGAACTGAAGGCTAAGAAATAACCTATTACTTTTTTTGATGGTTGAAATTTTAGACCAAACCAAGCCGATATTACGACAGGAACCATTGCCACGAATGACCATATGGCCGCATCAATAGCAGAACCACTCATTGAACTCATGTATTGACAGCAATTATTCTTTCAATTTATCAATTTTTCAAAAGATAGGCTCAATAATCAAGAAAGAATACATATTTAGCTGAAGTGGAAGCAAAAATCACATAAAAATATAAATTAATCAAAATACTAGGCTTAAATAGCTTGAGCTTCCAAGCATCTTCTTTATTTCATGACTTTTAATTAATTTATTTAAAAAAACCAACCATAACTGTGCAGACCAATACCCAATAAGTTAACTCCGATATAGCAGACTGCTATCACGACGAGTCCTATCACCGCAACAAATGCAGGTCGACGCCCCTGCCAACCGCGACTCAATCTAGTGTGCAAAT
>ERZ891134.2409-NODE-2409-length-10905-cov-4.500737_pt1 | contig 10905 bp, 10 predicted proteins | sample MGYA00520888_ERZ891134 | MGnify/ENA primary metagenome ERZ891134 (study PRJEB32303, sample SAMEA104408692) | aquatic metagenome | biome: Brackish water; feature: Coastal; material: water | place: Baltic Sea | collected 2014-10-23 | depth 10 m ... | reverse complement strand
CCAAACCCACTATCTGGTCCAACATGGACGACTTCCAAAGCAAACTGGAAGACTTCCGTGCTGCCGCCGCTAGCCTTGCCGAGATCGCGACTGAGGGTGACCCGGGCAGCAGCCGAGAGCAATTTGTGGCAACGGGCGGCACCTGTAAAGCCTGCCACGACGAATACAAATCGAAGGACTATCTGTACTAGCCTGTACTAACAGGTCTGTTAACTGAGCGCTGTCTTTACCAGCGCTTAGTCAGCCTACCCCTTGTCTCATCAGAGCCTTTTCATTGAATGGGCTCTCTATTGATGCGAGCCCCCGCCGCTGCACGAAGCCATAACGCGCTGCTGTCAGCCGTCATCGCAATCCCCCACAGCGCAACGCCTCGCGTTGAAGACGGGCGCCCCCTCGGTACGCCAGCCACCCCCCTCAGTAATAACTCGGCGCCTCTGGCGCAATGCTAATGAGCCATAAGAGTGTCAAACCAATGGTCACCGCGATCAATGCGGCCAACCACAATGGTTTGGGTCGCGTCTCGCTGGCTTTATAACCCGCTCGCCCGCGTATCATGGCTTGTATCAGCGGCTGTTTTTTTCGCCACTGGTACCAAATGACAGCAAGCAAGTGCAGCACAATGAGTCCCTGTAAGAGCATCCAATTAATGGCGTGCCATTCGGTCAACGTACCGGACCAATCACCCGCCCAATACGCAAAAGGCGCCTCAAATAAAATATCGTCTTGGCTAAACAGACCGGAGGCAGCCTGCGTTGTCAGTAAGGTGAGCAGTGCCAGTACCGACAAAGCCCCCAACGGGTTATGCCCCGCATAGCGCTGGCCCGATCGGAGGTAGCTCAAAATAGCGCGAGGCCCTGCTACAAAGTAGGCGAAACGAGCTGGCTCACTGCCAAACCAGCCCCACAGGATCCGCGTCAGGACCACGCATAAAATGCTGCACCCAACCCACTGATGAAGGGTCATTTCGCCCTGCTCGCCGCTCCACCACATCACACCCACCGCGGCCACTAAGTACCAGTGAATGATCCGCACTGATGCGTCCCAAATAGGATGTGACATGAAATCTGACTCAGTCAGTCGCCCAGTAGCGCTAGCAAGGCGGTTACGGACGCCTCAACCCCCAGTGTTACTGACGCATTGGGTTCAATTTTAAAGAGTGGCGAATGATGAGAAGGGACTGGTTTCCCTCCCGCTCTTTCACGCGCAAAGTCGGCAGCAGGCGTGCCGCCCACCGCAAAATACAAACTCGGGATATAGGGGTCTACGGTAAAAACAGGGAAATCCTCCGCCCCCATCCCTAAGCGCTCCCCAGAAAACACGGTTCCCGCGCCAAAGTGACCATTCCACACCGCCATAATGCGCTCCGTTAAGGCTTTATCGTTTAGGGTCGGGGGCACACTCTCATTCGAGACAACGACTGTCGGCAGACGATCTTCGGGCAGACCGGCGACGCGGCCCATGTTCTCCGCAACTCTGCGAATACCGTCCAGCAACAGGGTACGATCCGCGGGAGACTCGCTGCGAACCGTCAGCTGCAAATGTGCCGAATCAGAAATAATGTTGTGCTTGGTGCCGCTGTGGAACGCACCGACCGTAATCACCCCCGGCCGTCTTGGCGGCAAATTGCGACTGACAACCGTCTGCAGCGCCATCACAATTTGAGAGCCTAATACAATCGGATCGATACCGCGGTGCGGCGATGCCCCATGCGCACCCACGCCTTGAATATAAATATCAACCGTATCGGCGCCGGAATAGGGCGAATCCGTTGACGCCCCCAGCATACCTGTCGGCAATACCGACGCCACGTGAAACGCCATGGCGTAATCGGGCTGCCCGAAGCGCTCCCAAAGATTATCGGCGCGCATCGCCGCCGCTCCCATTACCCGTTCTTCCGCAGGCTGCCCAATCAACATCAATGTGCCGCGCCAACTGTCTCGCTTTGCCGCCATTAACTGAGCCGTCCCCACGAGGCTCGTGATATGCACATCGTGACCACAAGCATGCATCACAAAGACTTCATCGCCGTTGGGGTCAATCTGCTTGGCTTGCGAGGCATACGCCAAGCCCGACTTTTCTTCCACCGGCAATCCGTCCATGTCAGCTCTAAACATCACCAGCGGGCCTTCGCCGTTTTCCATCAGCGCGACGATACCGGTCCCTCCCACGCCGCGATGCACCGTGAAACCCAACGAGGCGAGCTCATCAGCCAATCGCGCCGAAGTTTCATGCTCCATCGTCGAGAGCTCCGGGTTCTGATGAAAATACAAAAACAAGTCTTTGAGCTTCGCTTGGTATAGTGATTCGATCTCTTGCGCCAAAGAATCAGCGTTTGCACTGGTATGAATACTGCATGACAGCAACACAAGCAGGAGGGTGAAAACACGACGAAGCTGGGTCATGATGCGCTCTCTATGGCCGATGGTAAAACGCGATAATACCTCATTAGAGAGCCGTCACAGCCCTTTACGCGTTGCAGATTAATGGCAGTCGGGTTAGTGTCCTCACGCGCTTCAGAGAGCGCCGAACCGAACATCTGCCGATACGGAAATGGAACAACACCGAGTGAACAGCGAAGAAATCAAAACCCGCTTTGGCAGTTATCATGTGCACGTGCTTGAGCAGGATCAGACAAGCCGTCTGGCGAATTTGTACAGCACTCATGACGGTGTGGCAATTTGCCGCACGCTGGCGGTCACGCGATTCTCTCAGCCGATCAGTGCAACACTCAAGGAAGCCGATACGCGCATTCGAGCCGGGCAAAGCATTGGTAATACGCTACAGCAAGCCGGCTTGTTGATGTCACGCGAAGTCATCGTTGAAGCCACAACGCCCTGTGGTCAGCAATTCTCGACATTATGCGGCCAGACTGTGCCACTGGCCTCTCCCGTTTACCTGCGGGTTTACCGCCTGCATGCCGGCGCGCAGCCACAGTTCTTGGCTCCTTATGCCATCATTGCGGAGGCACATCACCCCGAACACACCGCGGTGCATGCCGGACTCATGCCGCTCAATGACATCGACGCCTCACAGTGGGAACCCGATACAAAATGGGCAGTCGACGCCTTAACGAGAGCCTTATCGTAGGACCAGCTTTAAGCCGCAGTTCTGCACTCTCCCTTTTCCGCACGCCCGCTACCCCGTTATCAGAGTGCAGCCATACTCAAGTCAAATCCGATTGCACGAGCGATAGTGATCGCCTCGCCTCTACTCGCCTCGTCTTTCGACAATATCCATAAATTGGCGCAGCGTGTCCCCGAACGACAGTAAGCCAATACTTGCTGATTCGGATCATCAAAGAGCGTCCCTAATCCTTCGAGATCGGGGCCAGGAAAATTCAGCACACTCACGGGGTATCGGATAAACAGCACGTCGGCTTCCCGGCAAGCGGCTTCCATCTCATCCATTCCCGCCTGGCCGGGCGACTCTCCATCGGGTCGATTACACACCACGGTCGTAAAACCCTGCTCCGCCAGGTCTCGAATATCCTGAGGCGTGATTTGAGCTGCCACAGACAACGATTCGGTCAATTTATACACTGACATCTCCAGATCCCTTTTAGTTGAGTGACGCGTTCATTTCGCAATACCAAAACCGTCACCGAGGACCGCCATGATACTTTCTAAGGGCTGCTCAGGCACCTCAACCGGCGCCCCGATAATGCGCTCCGCCAAGGAGAGGTAGATCTCAGAGAGACTTCTCAGCATGCCCGCGGGTAATGCATGTGATTCGGCGAGACGCTGACGTTCCGCGAACCGGCGATGGTCTAACAATAAATCAGGATCATTTACATGGTGCAGCAGCGCCTGACGAAACTCTTCTTTACTGTTCTCGACAACGCGACCAGCACGATAGGCCACTCCATCCCAAATTCTTGAGGAATCAGGCGTGCCGACCTCATCCATATAAATCAGCGTTTCTTGACCTTGTTCATCACGCGCGTAGCCAAATTCGAACTTCGTGTCGACCAACATGAGATCCAATGGGTTCAACCGGTCTGCAATGAGCTCGACACCCTGCTTTAACAGTCTTTCATAATGGTTCACATCGCTTTTCGATTGAAATCCAAACGCCTGCCAATGATCCAGCAGTTGTGCTTTGGACACATTCGCATCATCGGCTTCTGGCACTCCCACCAGTCCCCGCATAACGCCCTTGGTCGACGGGGTCAACAAGGTTTCTATCAGTCTTTGATCACGATGCAATCCATCAGGCAGCGCAATACCGCAAAATATCCGCTCGCCGCGCTCATAAGCTCGCCACATTGAACCCGTAATAAAACGTCGCGCAATAGCCTCGACAAGCACCGGCTTAGCGCGCTGCACAATCCACACCAATGGGTGAGGCACCTCGAGAATATGGCTGCGCGCCAAGCCCGCTTGCTTGAACTCACTGAACCAAAACTGTGAAATGGCATTCAGTGCAGCGCCCTTTCCCGGGACCCCCGCCAACCCCTCGTCGCCATGCCAAAGACAGTCAAAGGCAGATATACGATCACTGATCACCATGACGGCTAACGCTGCGTCAGCCGCCACGGGATACCCCCGATCTGCAATCAGACGCGCACTATCCTCCGGCGTTAGCCAGTAAACGGAACGGACTTTTCCTGAGTGCACCGGTTCGCTGCAGCGAATAGGCAGCGAATCGTTGACCGCTAGGACCTCTGAATCCAATTTCTTTTCCTTACCGACTTGGCTTACGCCACAGTTTTGCCCAAAATGCTCGCCGTTGTCACGGTCTACGTGACGTCTGCCTTGTTAAGGATGTTTTAAATGCGAATCAGTCACCTCTTATCAGCTCATCGGCTCGCACCGCTATTCGGTGCCTGTTTTGCGGCCGTGAGCACAGCGGGCATTGCGCAACCCTATGACACTGAAAAAGGTGAAGAGACAAACACCCTGCAGGTGGAGACCGTTATCGTCACCGCCCGTCGCACTGACGAGTCTGGGTTCGATCTGGCGACGTCATGGGCAGTCCTCGACCAAACCAGCATTGAGCGCGTCGCCGCCCAACATAGCAACCAGCTATTCAATCGCGTCTCAGGCGCCTGGGTGAGCCGCGGCAATGGCCAAGAATCTTTGGTCTCATTGCGCTCCCCCGTCTTAACGGGTGCCGGAAGCTGTGGTGCGTTCATGACCGCAGAGGACGGCATCAGCCTGAGGTCCCCCGGTTTTTGCAATGTTAACCAGCTGTTCGACGCCAATCTATTGCAAGCCGGTCGCGTTGAAGTCTTAAAAGGACCCGGCACGGTGGTGTTTGGCTCAAACGCGCTGCACGGCATCATCAACGTGGTCACCCGTTCTGTCGACGCCACACCCAATCAGATTCGTGTGGAAGCGGGCTCGCGAGACTACTATCGCGTCTCAGCCAGTGGGGTCGTTGGCAGTGGAATCGCCCTGTCAGCCCAAACGAGCCAGTACGGTGGGTATCAAGACGCCTCGGGATATGATCAGCAAAAGGCAACGCTGCGTATCGACCAGGAATGGGGTGGCTGGCAGGTTGATGGCGCGCTTGAAGGCAGCCAACTGGATCAAGAAACGGCGGGTTATATTCGAGGCTATGAAGCATATGAAGACGATCAAGCACGCAAGGAAAACCCCAATCCTGAAGCCTATCGAAACGCCTGGTCTGGCAGAGGCCATATCGGTCTAACACGCGACTGGGGCGATTCATCCGAGCTCACTATCCGCCCTTTTTGGCGCAGTAACAGCATGACCTTCTTGCAACATTATTTACCCTGGCAGGCCACCGAGACCAATCGTCACCATAGCTTGGGGGTGCAGATGTCGGCGCGCGGAACACAGAATGCCTTGAGTTGGCTCGTCGGAATCGATGCGGACCATACAGAAGGCGGGCTTGTTGAAGATCAGGCCGACTTTTTTAGCCCCAATCAACCCGATGGTATTCACTACGATTATGATGTGGACGCAGACACAGTGGCCGCCTTCACTCATCTTGATTGGTCATTGACTGACCGATGGCAAATCGGCGCGGGTGTCAGGCTAGAGGACACCCGATACGACTATGCTAACAATGCGTCAGACGGCGCGGTGTGCGCACCCACAGCGAGCGCCTGTCGGTTTTATCGACCCGCCGATCGAAAGGATAGCTTCAGCGATTGGACAGGCAACTTATCCATCAATCATCACACTGACGCGACAACGGTTTACGGCCAGGTAGCGCGCGGATTCAGAGCACCACAAACCACCGAGCTCTATCGTTTACAAGCGGGACAGATGGCTGCCGATATCGACTCGGAAGAGGCCGAGAGTGTTGAGTTCGGTATCCGCGGCGCCGGCAATACCCTGTCTTATGATCTGAGCGTCTATTGGACGACCAAAGAAAATGTCATTTTTCAGGATCGTGATCGCTTCAATGTATCCGGTGCTGAAACGACTCATCGCGGCGTCGAACTGGCGGCAAGCTGGCGCATCTCTCCCACATGGGCGCTAAGCGGCAATGCCAGTTATGCCCGGCATCGTTACAACAGCGATATTCAATTATTGGGATCGCGCGACAGCATCGACGGCAATGATATTGACACTGCTCCAAAGCATTTTGGATCGCTGCAGCTCACGGCAGACTTCGCCCGCTATAACGTCCCGATTTCGGGAGAATTAGAGTGGGTATGGTTGTCCAAATATTGGCTAGACCCCAACAATCAGCATGAATATGAGGGGCACGATTTGCTAAATCTGCGTGCGTCTTGGCAAGTCAGCCAAGCCGTCGCAGTGTCGTTGGTCGCGACTAATCTGCTCGACGAGGGCTACGCTGAGCGCGCTGACTATGGATTTGGCAGCTACCGTTATTTCGTCGGTGAACCCAGAAGCGCGGTACTCGGCATTACGTTTGCATTATAAAGTAACGCGCGCGCTGCAACGCCGAGACGTTAAGCTAGCACTGTTAGCGGTAGGGTCGTAACCCGATGGCGTCGCGGACGCTCGCCATCAGCGCGCTACTCTGCGGTCGCAAACGCGCTGCGCCAGCCTGCAATATGTTCTCAAGCTGCCTTGGATCGGCCATTAAGCGCTCATAGTTCTCACGAGCAGGGGACAACTCGTCATTCACTCGCTCGAATAGCTGTCGTTTGGCCTCCCCCCAGCCAATCCCATCAGCGAAGGCTTGTCGCATTTGCTGCCTCTCAGTCTCATCTGCGAAGGCGCACCAAATCTGAAAAACTGTCGCGTCGTCAGCGTCCTTTGGCTCACCAGGTTCGAGCAGATTCGTTTTGATTTTATTGATCGATTTTTGCAATTGCTTCGGCGTACCAAACAAAGGAATCGTGTTGCCGTAGCTTTTACTCATTTTCCTGCCATCGAGGCCCTGCAATATCGCTACATGATCGTCTACGACCGCCTCCGGGAGCGTGAAAATAGTACCGTAGTGATGATTAAATCGCTGGGCAATATCGCGGGCCATCTCGACATGTTGAATCTGATCTCGCCCAACCGGCACGCGATGCGCATTGAAAATCAAAATGTCCGCCGCCATCAGAACAGGATAGGAGAAGAGCCCCATCGTCGTTCCAAAATCGGGATCTTCACCTGCAGCCTCATTCGCCTGGACTGATGCCTTGTAGGCATGCGCACGATTCATCAAGCCTTTCGCAGCAGAGCAGCTCAAAATCCAGCTCAGCTCTGCGATTTCTGGGATATCAGACTGGCGGTAAAAGAAGCTATGGTCCGGATCCAAACCGAGTGCTAGCCAAGTCGCCGCAATTTCCCGGCTAGATTGTGCGACCTCGTCTGGATTTTGATTCTTAATCAAGGCATGAAAATCCGCCAAGAAGAGATACGCCTCTACATCAAGCTGTTGCGACGCAGCAATAGCCGGACGAATAGCGCCCACATAGTTTCCCAAGTGGGGCGTTCCGGTGGTCGTAATCCCCGTCAGTACTCTCGTCGTTTTCATGGCGTCATCTCCCTATGACTTACGCGACTCTGCGATAAAAGGCATTCAGTAACGCCACTAATTGTGGCACGTCCGCCGCACAGGCCAACTCCCTAATCGAATGCATGGCCAGGGTCGGGATGCCAATATCGGTTGTCGATATCCCCGTTTCTGTCGCGGTAATGGGTCCAATCGTGCTGCCACACGCCAGGTCTGAGCGCATCACAAAAGATTGCAGATCCACCTCGCAGCGCTCTGCTAATACGCGTAACCGAGCCGCTCCCTCTCCCGTCGTGGCGTAGCGTTGGTTACGGTTAATTTTAATCACAGGGCCATCACCGAGTCTGGGACTGTGTTGATCGTCATGTCGGTCGGCGTAATTAGGATGCGTCGCATGGGCGTTGTCGACGGACATCATCCACGATTGCGCGCGCATCATTCGGTTTAGCCTCGGCTCGGGCGCCAGTGCCGCGAGGGCGTCCATCAGCATGGGCCCCTGAGCACCCACCGTTGAAGCGCTTCCCACCTCCTCATGATCAGTGGCGACGAACAGTGACCAATCAGCCGCATCTGCGTCAATCAACGCGCGCATCCCAGCATAACAACTCAGTAAGTTGTCCAGCCGCGCTGATGCGATAAAGTCGCCTTCAATTCCAATCTGGGTGGGGAGCTGTGTGTCATACAGCGAGAGCTCGTAGTCCATTACCCTAGCGCCTTGCCACTGAGAATCGACTCGGGCCAACTCCTGTGCGAGCCATACCTTTAAATCAAACTGCTGGTGCTCGCCCAACATCACCAAAGGCACCACGTCTTTCTGAGCATTAATACTGCGCTGACTATTCGCCTCTCGGTCGAGATGTATGGCAAGACTAGGGATCACCGCAACGGGTCTGCCCGTATCAAATAACGTGGTTTCTAACGTGTCGTCTGCAGTCAGTACAGTGACCCGCCCTGCCATCCCCAAATCTCGATCAAACCAGGGGTTTAGTAACGCACCACCATAAACGTCTACGCCGAGTTGAATACAGCCATCTCGGCCCTTCACCGGATTAGGCTTAACGGCCAGGTTGGGGCTATCAGTATGAGCCCCTACCAAGCGGAGTCCGCCCTCGACGCTACTTTGCCCCGCCCGCAACGCCATGAGGGAACTACCTTGGTGGACCACAAAATAGCCGTTGCCAGGCGTCATGAGTGCCGCATCAAATTGATCCAGCTGTTCAAAACCTGCTTGCTGCAACGTCTTTGCCATGACTTCAACCGCATGAAAAGGCGTGATCGAGCCGCTCAGAAAAGTGATTAATTCGTCAATCTGTGTTGTCACTCAGAATCCCTCAACTACCCATATCCACAACATAAAGCCCAGTAACAGTCGGTACACCACAAAGGGCATCAATCCTATCTTGCTCACCCAGTACATGAAGCCGCGTATCGTTGCATAGGCGAAGCACGCAGACACTAAAAAGGCGATGCCATAATAAGCGCCCGCATCGGCTGGCATGCTGATGTGATCACTCATCAGCATGACGAATACCGCGCCCGCAATCACCGGCACGCTGAGTAAAAAAGAAAAGCGAGCGGCGACGGTGGGATGGTAGCCCAGAAACAGCGCCGCTGTGATCGTAATACCAGAACGCGAAGTCCCAGGAATCAGCGCGAGGGTCTGCGCGCAGCCAATCAACAAGGCGTCGCGATATCCGATGACAGCATGGCGGCGCTGGCCGCGACGAGAAACCCAATCAGCACAGCCCAATAAAATACCGAATAACAAGGTGGTGGTGGTGATGACAACGACCGTACGCGCCTGATCCGCAATCAACTCCTTGAGTCCAAAGCCCGCCAGCAAAACCGGCACGGTGGCAATCATGAGCGCCCAACACTCTGATCGGTCGAGCCCACTATGGGGCATGAACGCGCGCGCCAAGCCGAAAAGCGCCTGTCGAAAATAAAACACGACCGCGCATAGGGTGCCAGCGTGAACGCTGATGTCAAAGGCCAAACCTTGATCAGGCCAACCCAGGAGCTCGGAGGGCAGCAATAGATGCGCCGAGCTAGAGACCGGTAAGAACTCGGTCACGCCTTGAATCAGCGCCAAAATGACGACCTGCAGCCAATCAATCATGGCGGCGTTGTTCCGAGAGTTTCTTCCAGCCAATCGTTTGCTGCACGTATTGGGGGGATAACGCGTACGCCGGTTGCCTCGCTAACGCGAGCGAACCAGTCGATAAACGGTGTGCCATCACTGCCGCGTCAGGCGTGACGTCAGGATGCTCTGTACTGAGCTGCTGCAGTTGCCCAGGAAAGCGCTCAGCATAAGCCAGCCCCGACCCAATAATGGCGACAGACGACGGCTCAGTCGGCAGTGCCAGTAACTCCGGCGGACAGATGAAGGCAGCGTCTTCAGCGTGAAAGTGATCTTCACGCCACTGACCCCATAGGCCATAGAGCTGACCAATTTGAGCATCAATGGTCGAGAGTACCCATTGCCCCTCTGACAGCAAGCCGAGCGCTGCCGCGCTGTAAACCTGCGCCGATAAAGAACAAAAACCATGAATTGGAAGTTCTCTTGCCCACGCCAGGCCCTGAGCCACACTGACCGCCACCCTGAGACCCGTAAAAGAGCCCGGACCCACCCCGCAAGCGATGACATCCACCGCTGAGGCGAGCGAGCGCCCTGCAAGAATGTCGGTCAACATACCCAGAATATGTCGATTATGGGCTCTGGCGAGCCGCTCATGGCGGGCACGCAAATCGCCCTCACCACACCACGCAAGGGTGCAGGCATCAGTGGCAGTATCAAGCGCTAAAACACGCGGCATGAATGACATGGGCTATAGTTATACAAGAGATGTGATGATCCCATAGAGAGACGATACTGTGAACGCCACACGAGCTTACAGCTTGGGTATTTTGGCCGGTGGTCAAGGACGTCGCTGGCAGGGTCGGGACAAAGGTTTAATCGCGTTTAACGGCAGGCCGCTGCTCGCCGAACTCTGCGCTGCCCCTGCTGCGACTGAG
>ERZ891134.2408-NODE-2408-length-10905-cov-32.403594_pt1 | contig 10905 bp, 10 predicted proteins | sample MGYA00520888_ERZ891134 | MGnify/ENA primary metagenome ERZ891134 (study PRJEB32303, sample SAMEA104408692) | aquatic metagenome | biome: Brackish water; feature: Coastal; material: water | place: Baltic Sea | collected 2014-10-23 | depth 10 m ... | reverse complement strand
CTGCCTCAATTTCTTCTTTGTGGTTTTCTGCATAAACTTCAAGTTCATGAAGTTCTTCTTGTACATGACGACGTTGATTGGGAGAAGTCATGGGGTTGTCAAGGATTTCTTTGTCCTTGGCGATATGTGTTTCGATGTCTTTCATTTAGAGTCCGAACGAGTCCCTTATAAGTGTGAGATTAGTTTTAAATTTGTCTTCACTTCTAGTATATATGTGAGTGAGGTCAGCAATAATGTAGCGTCCTGAATTGTTTGTATCAAGGTTTCCTTGAGAATCGAAAAATTCGATAAAAATTGGATCCGCTGCATGTAAGAACATATTACCAAAAGAACAGGTAACTGTCAAGACCTGACTAGTGAAAATGCCCAATCTAGACACTGATTGGAGTACAGTTTCTTGAAACGCTGACTTATCTTCTTCTTTAGATGAATCTAGTTGAGCAAAAAGATCACTATTGTAAGAGACAATCATATTTCTAGTGGCATATGGACTTTCAACTTGAGGTTGATTATCTGCTTTAGGTTCTAAATCAGCAGACATTACAGGACTATTTAAAGGTCCCATCCAATCGGCACCACCAATCTTTTTCCATTTAGGATATAATTCTTTTAATGTATACTTTCTAGTAGTCATTGTGCAATTAACTACATCAAAAAATTCAATTTGACCAGAATAGAATCCTCTATCAAAGTTTTCTATCATATCAATACTATTTTGAAATTTAGGATTCTCAATTCTATATGCATCTTGAACAGTATTTACACCTGTTCCTGTAGTGTATACTGCTTTATGATTTCTCTGTGCAGCAAGTGTGTCAATAGAAACATAGTTATAAGATAAGTATGTTTCATAAAATAAATATCCTGCACTATAATATTTTTTATTTGGTGCTTGGTCTGTAGATATAAATTTATTTCTTGCCCAGGTTAAAATATCAAGAGGTCTAGAATTTGGAGGAATAAACGAAAGTTTATTTACGCTTTTAGTTGTAATAACAGGTTTCTTAGTATTTTCAAGTTCATTACCAATAATTTCTCCTACTAACATCTCTGAATCATATTCTTTATATTTCTTACAAACTCTCTTTTGCATAGAAAGAACTGCATCTTTCCTACACAATTCAACTATAAATGATTTACCAGTATCAATAACATCTTTACTGTGGATATTATACGCATATAAAGGTCCATTTGTAGAATTATTAGTAAATTCAAACTTTACTCCATTCTGTTCATCAGTGAAAACAACTTCAAACAGTTCCATTCCCATAAGAACATTTGAAATCCTTGTGGTAGTATCCATAATATTAAGAGTAACTGTTACAAATTTATCAAATAAACCCTCTTTATACTCTAACTGTAAAATAGATCCTTTATCAATGTAAACAGAAGATCCATCATTAAATTGTACCGCTACAGAATTAATTGAAAAATTCTTAATTTGATATGGTGATGTCATAATTTAACTTCCTGTTTGTTGAGGTGCTCTACGTCCAATTTGAATAGATGGAGGTGTGAACATAGACATTTCTTTTTGCTGTTGCTGTTGTGCTGGAGATGTTGGAAAGGAAAACAACTTCATTAAATCAACCTTTGGTTTAGCAGATGGAGGAGGTGTCGCTGCCGGTGGTCTAGCACCCATTGCATCAACTCGTCTAAAATGTGCTGCCCATTCTTCTGGTGATGAGTTTTCATCTGGCATCTCACTCAAAGGAACAGTATGTTGTCCAGTTGGTGATTCTACCTGAGGTTTGTTAAAATCTTTCAGTGCTTGTTTTGCTGAACTAATTCTTCTTTCATCATGTGCTTCATGTTCTCCAGGTCTCTCATAATATCTTCTAATTGCAAGAGCTGCCTCTTCAGCAGTTTTTGCTTTTTTAATTTCACGCATAGCACCACTTTCAGAACCTTGCAATTCTGTCATAGAAAATTTCAATTGGGTTTCAAGATCCATTGCATCTGCATCATTATCTTTTGCATACTTAAATAACTCAGATTTTCTACTGCCTAACCATTGTGCAACACCAGTAGCACCAATTGAATTTACTGCTTTTGGATTAAGTGTACTCTCTTGATCATAATTACCAACAAATCCTGCCGCTTGCTCAGGAGTAAATCCTTGTGATCTATAAAAATTAAAAATCTTTTCAGCATTATCATTACCACTAAAATCTGCAGGTCCTCCAGCACCAGGACTAGGACCAAAACCAGGACCATAATATTCACCAGGACCAGGACCAGGAGGTGTACCGGTATCTGTGCCCATTAATGAATTAAGAATATTATCTATAAAATCTTTGATCTTTTTAAATATATCGGATTGCCCACCCATCTCCAATTTCATTCCACTTAGTCCTGTAGATTTAGCAATCTCAGAATAAATATTTTGAATATATGTTCTACCAGATTCTGGCAAGAATGCAGAGAATGGAGAAATGATACTATTTGCAAATGATAAGACACCAGCAGCTGCTGCTTTTTGAGGTAATGTTACTACAGAACTAAGAGGTTTAGTTAATTTAGTGACAAGAGATGATTTTTTGGGTTTTTGAGTAAGTGGAGTAAGTGGTTTATGCTGACCACCAGTAAATTTACCCCCTGTAGCAGCCGCTCTCATCGGCATAGAAGGACCCTTATATCCAGAATCTCCAGGGATACTAGTATCACGTGCTGGAATTGGTGTAACAGGGGCAGGTGTCTGTGGAATAGATTCTCCTGATGAGACAGGTTCTACCGATGCTGTAGGTTCCGTTGGAGCAGGTTCTGGAGATTCTGCAGGAGCAGGTTCTGGAGATTCTGCAGGAGCAGGTTCTAATGGAGTTTCTTTTTCTAAATCTTCTTTAATTTCATTAGGAAATACATCTAAGAAATCCCACCATTGATTATCACCTTCTTTATCCCTATCACGTGTAATAAATGGTCGCAATCCTTCAATTACTAATGGTAATGCTAACATTACAGCACCACTAACCAAAGATGCTATTAAACCCTGTTGAATAACATTCTTCTTCTTCTTTTTCTTGTCTTCTTTTTCCTCAGCAGGTTTTAAATTTTCATCCGAAGCACCTGCAGGTTTTTCTATCTGCTTTTCTCTAAGTTTTGCCTGTAGAGCACCAGTCAGTTTCTTATCAATTTTCTTCTTAAATTCAAATCTTGCCTTTGTAACTTTATAAAGATCAAATAATGCCTCTCTAGTTTCAACAATATTCTTCATAATTTCAGTAAGAGATTCACCCACACCCATTTCTTTGGCATCTATTCTAGCACTCTTTCTTTGAAGTGCCTTTTTACCCTTGGTTTTTCTTCTTTTAGTTTTAGTAGGTTGAGGAAGAGGTTCATTTCTAATTTGATCAAGAACATCATCTAATTTACCATCCAGTTGATCTGGAACTTCACCTTCCCAATCTTCATCTTTTTCAGGAGAAACTGTTTTCTTAGGAGGTTGCTTTGGTCCCTGCATCGCTTGAGGACCAATAGGTTTCTCATATTGGAATTTACCCTTTACTTCCTGCTCTGATTTCTTTTTAAAATCTTCAAACCTCTTCTTATCTGCTGCAATGAGTTCATCAATTGCATCCATAATCTTGTCAGAGGTTTTTTCTAACTTCTCATCAAGTTCTTCAATCTTATCATCAGCAAATTTATTTTCAGGTTTATATACAGAAACTGTTCCACCACTACTATCATTTTTTTCGGCAATCAAACTTTCTGCCATTTCATGCAGTTCAGTATTATTCCTTCCCTGAACAATCTGACTATCAATTTCACTCGACTCTTTATCACTCAAAGAGTTATAGTACTTAGAAATAAGACCAATCTGTTCATTAGTAAGTTGGTCAGCAAGGTTCTTACCAAGTTTGGCTTCGTATGCTTTTCTTAATACCTTAGGATCTCTTGCCATATCAGTTACCTATTAAACCTGAGTGACCCCATGCTGGAGTATTAAATAATGATCTATTCATAGAAGATCCCGATCCAATTGGAAAGGGAAGAACCTGAGGAGTTGATGGATTTTGCTGAGATGCCATCTGTGTCTGTAAAATTTGTGCAAAGATATTACTATCCATATCACTAGGATCTTCACCTACTTCAGTATCTTTATTTATTGACTTAAGATCAACAGTTCCCGATTTAGCAGTTCTAGTATCACCATGACCAGTTTTTAAAACAACATTACCTTCAGCATCTCTCAATATAACATATGCACCATATCCTCCACCTTGACCATATTCTACTTTTCCACCGTCTACTGTTGGAATAAGGATATCAGCATTTTCTGCACTCTTTCCAAATCTGGTCTCACCCATATTTGGAATGAAGTAATCAATACTATCATAATCAGAGTGTACAGAATGTCCATGGGCTGATTGTGCCCTTGATAATAAATCTATTTTTTCTTCCATAGATTTATTTGGATCATAAATTTCATTACTGACTGCACTATTAGAAAATTCAATCTTTCTTCCTTGAGCAGCATATGATGCAGCAAGTTGATCCATCATTTTAATACGCTCTTCCATAGAAAGATTTTTACTAAACTTAGTGTCGATATGATATCCCGTACCTGATCCCATATATCCTTTTGGTGCAGTTTTTAAACCTGTATTAAATGCCCCACCTTCACCAATTACTGCAGGAGTCAGATTAAAATTATCCCTAGTCGCTGCTCTTGAAGGAGCACCAAAGAAACTAGCGACTAGTCCACCAACACCTTTGACTATTGGATTGTCAAGTACATTTTTCTTTAACCAGTAAAATATTTTCTTAATTGGTTCTAAAACACCTTCAAATCCTTCACGAAGAAAATCTAAAATTCTTTCAACAATAGTACCTGGATTAATCGATAGACGTGTAATTCCTTCAACATTATTAGTATTTACAGATGGCAAATCACCTGAAAGAGCAAGTTCTTTAATACTAGATACTTGACTTCCAAGACCTGCTTTATTAATGTAATCTTTTACTGTAGAAAGTAATTGTGATCCTCCAAAATTTAAGAAGTCAAGTGCAGTATCAGATCCAAGAAAATATGCAAGTTTACTTTTAGGAACAATATACTCTTCTTCACCACCATCTCCAACAATAACAAGTTGTGGTGTATTACCAGTAACCATGCCATCCGCTGCCATGGGAACACCAGCAATATCATTACTACCTGCATTCTCCATGGGAGTAACTGCTTTATCAAAACCAGATTTAATATCTACATTTCTCTGTTCTTTATCCTTGCCTGTAATCTGAGAAACCATAGATTCCCAAGATTTTGGAAATAGGTCTCTCAAAATATCAACAACAACAGCAACCAATCCAACTACAGGAAGAGCAGAAATAGCAGCAATAGCAGCGCCCTCATAATCACCTTGTGTCCACCTTGTTACCATATCCCATAATGCTAAAATAGTAGCAAGACCAATAACCAATCTGCCTAATATTTTTACTAATACTTTCTTACCACCTTTTTTTATTAGTTTTTCAGTTATTTTCTTGCCAATTTTACTTTCTATTAAATTTCTAAACTGTTTTGTTCCTGCTAACCAAGCAAAGAAATCATCATACAGTTTTTTTGTTGCACCTTTTACATTATTCCATGTTGTAGCTGCTCCATTTTTAATTGCTGCATAAGTTTTTGGATCAGTTAACACATTTTTCCATCTACCAACTGTAGCAGAAACTGATTTAACTACTTTACCACCAAAAGTTGTAACAGCATCAAGACCACCTAAAAAAGCAGTTTTACCTTGTTTAAGTTTTTCACCCATTCCAGTAAATCTACCAAAAAATCCTCCTCCTCCACCACCAAATGATGGTAATTTAGGACCTTTAAATCCAGCACGACCTAACATATCACGAGCAAAATTTACCCCAGATCTTACTTCATTATATCCACTAACTGCAAATTTTCTTGCTTGAGTAATCTTATTTCCAGCAAATTGTCTTGCTGCCGTTGCACCTGCAGATGCAAATTGTTTTGCTGTATTAAATGCCTTTTGAGTTTGCTGTAGTGCTCTTCTAGGATCTTTAACTATAGTTCTGCCAAATCTCTGTGCTTGTCTAAATGGTCTAGTAAGATTTCTTCTATATCTATTAAATCTTGTCGCAATATTGCGTCTAATCGGTTGAGTAAATCTTCTAAGTTGCCTGAAGGGTTTAGTAAATTTTCTCCATTGTCTTTTAATAGCAACTTTTACGGTTCTTTTAAATCTATTAAATCTTTTACGTAATAATCTACCACGTGCCCTAAGTCCTTTAGGAACTAGTTTCTTAAAAAGTTTCCTAATAAGTGATCTTAATGGTCTAGTTAATCCTTTCAACCAAGAAGATTTCTTCTTTTTGTTTTTAAAATCTTCTTTTAATTCTTCTGATTTTTCACTTCCACCTTCTGAAGTTTTATCTCCATCTAAGTATGGTTTTAAACTGTTTAATCTTTCTTTTTCATACTTAAATATATTCTTTGCAAGTTTTAAATTTAAAACTGCAGTATTTCTAAGACGAAGAGTTTGCTTAACTAATGTGCCAGTTTTAGGTGTTACTTTCTTAGTAGTCGCCTTAGGTTCAGGTGCGTTCTTTGTTACTGCCTTTGAAACATTGACAATAGGATTTGCATCATACACTGATAGGATGATGTCATTATATTCTGTTAATCCTACTTGCTTTGCCTTCATTAACTTTGATGTTTTTGTTGTTCGATTCTTTGTCGTTCCTCTTCCAGATATTGTTTCAATAATGCAATGTAGATGTCTTTTTCCCAAGGAATAAGACCATCAAGTTCAGTTAAACTGTACTTGTGATGTTGCATTAATGAAAAATTAGTTCTGTAATAATTCTCTAAAGAATTATGGAAGAGGCTTATCCGAAAAAATTAGATAGTCCTTCAATAACATACTTTGATTCAACTTTTGTATTTGGATTAGTGAATTTTACTTCATGCTTCAATGAAGGCATGGATTCAAAAAACTTTTGAATATCACTAAACTGCTTACTACTCATATTTTCAAGAAAACCTACCAGTTCATCAACAGTTGTAGTTGAACTGTCCCAAACATCTTCTTCATTATAAATTTTATCAATTGATGATGCGACAAATTTAAAAGTATCATCAATATTATCTTGAGGATTAGTAAAACTTTCCAAACCTGGATATTTCATTTCCACCCAAAGATCATCAGAAATCTGAACTTTGTTAGAATGACCTTTATCAAATTTTACTTTAATATCATCAATGTTAATACTAACTTTTACTTCTGTTTCATTGTCATCTGGACAGGTAAGAAGAAGATCGATAATTTCACCAACTGATTTACCCCTAATATTTAAAAAGATATATTCAATATCAAATGTTGCTAATTTATCAAATTCAAAATCTTTTGTGGTTACACACGCATTGATAATAGATTTGAGTGCATCTGCAATTTCTTGATCATTTTCAGATTCAAGTGCCATAAGAAGAACTTTTTCTTCTTTCACAACAAAAGGTCTATATTTAATTCGCTGTTTTGTAGATGGTATAGTCAGATTATACGTTGGTGTATTTAGCGAGGGTAAAGACATTAATTAAACTCCATATCATAATTTTATTTAGCATCACTGCTTAAGGTCATTTACTCTATTTCTCCTCAAAGTTTCTGTTGTAAAATACTCATAATAAAATGTAGTTTGCAATCTTAATGGTTGATTTGGAGCATTACTTACAGTAACATCATTAATCAAATATGGGTATGCATTATGAAGTCGTGTTCTAGTAATTACATTGTGAGTATCATAACTACTATCTGCTAAAACTTTTGTTCTAGAACTAGTATTTGGTTCTAGTTTATCAATGATAATATCTTTAGTATAATTATTATAATATTGCATCTGCGAATAAATCGTTGGAGTAACCGTACTAGATGTTACACCTAAAGAACTTTCAAATCCAAACATAAAATCAGACCACAATCTCAAGAATTTTAATGGAGTATGATCCATATCCATTAAAAATGCAACATTCATTTCAGAGTAATTCTTGGTATGAGCATATCTAATATTAATACCAGGAACAGATCCTTTAAAATCTCCAGTCGCAATACTATAACCTGGAATATTAACTTCATCTGCTAGAAAACTTAACTTAAGCGCATTATTAACTTCCGTATCATTCTTTCCAAAGAATTCAGGAGAACTAGATCCTGTCATCTTAAATCCTCTATTAAACATAAATGAAGATAAAGTAGAATCCGTATTATTAGTAACAGGATCATTAAGTTCAAATGAAATATGATATTGATTTGAAGACGCTAACCCATAGTCCCCAACTATGTTCTGTCTAATTTTATCAATGTTCATCTAAATAGGAATAGGAACGTATATTTATATTTAGCGACGTTATTATGGCATACAGCGGAAAGTATAGACCTTCTAAACCCCATAAGTATAAAGGAGATCCAACCAATGTCATCTACCGTTCTTTATGGGAAAGAAAATTCATGGTATGGTGCGATGATAATGAAAATGTTTTGGAATGGGGAAGTGAAGAAATCGTTATCCCTTACATTTCTCCTCTTGATAATCGGTTCCATCGCTACTTCCCAGATTTCTATGTCAGAGCAAGAACTAAAACTGGGAGGACGGAGAAATTTATTATCGAGATCAAACCGTTTAAGCAGACAACGCCTCCCCAAAAACAACAGCGTCGTACAAAGAGATATATAACTGAAGTTACAACCTATGCTGTAAATGATGCAAAGTGGAAAGCAGCAACAGAGTATTGTAAAGATAGAAGATGGCAATTTAAAATAATAACAGAAAAAGAATTAAAAATATGAGCATTATCCAAGAGATTAAAGATGAAAATGCAAATACTGGTGCTAAACAGCGTACAGTGGCATTCAACTATCTTTTCGACAACGCTAAAGATGATGTTATGGTGGGTAAGTTTTACTTATTTGAATATGACCCAAAAACAAAATTAAGATTATCTCGTTGGGACAAATATCCATTAGTACTAGTAACCAACATCTATGAAGATGGGTTTATGGGGGCAAATTTTCATTACACTACACAAAAACAAAGAATGATCCTTGCTAAAAAGTTTCTAAATAGTAATGTAAAGATTCCCCTCAAATTACTACATAGATATATTATCAGTAGAGCAGATAATTTATTCTTTGAAGTTCCTGAAGAGGAACTTGTTGAGTTTGCTGCGTTGCCTATAGAGCAATTTTACGATAGTAAGAATAGATTTGTTAGTAAAAAGAAAGTTCAATTAGGATCACGTAAGTAATGGCAAATGTAAGATTACAATATCCAAGAACAAGCGTAGAGAATACTGGACTCTTTCTTACGTTTAGAGCATATGATTATGGTAAGGCACCGACTCCTCCTGGAGCACTACCTGATATTCAAAATCTGATTTCAGGTAGTAATAGTAATAATCAATTTGACGCCAGTAATATTGATGGTAGTATACTCAATATTGGTAAAGGTAATTCACCAGGTTTAAATTCTACGAATAATTCTCAGGCGGCAGAGAATACTGGTGTAGCAAATATTTCACTATATCTTCCTCCTAAAATTGAATACCAATACGGTGCTGAATGGCAAAAAGTTTCATTTGGTGCATTAGGGTCCACTTTTGGTACTGCTGGTGCTGGTGATTTTTTAGGGGCAGCTGCTGGTGGTGCGGGAGCAACTGCAGGTAACTTTTTCTTTGAAAAACTTAGAAATATTGAAGGATTTCAAGCAATTCCAAAAGTTGAAAATGTAACTTTAGATACAGTTATTGGTGCTGCATTTGGACAGACATTTAATGACAATACTCTGCAAACTTTTAATAAAATGCAGACAAGAAATTTTGGATTTGATTACTTGTTTGTAGCAAGAGATTCAAGAGAAGAAAATGAAATTAGAAAAATTATCAAACAATTTAAATTGGGTATGCATCCAGAGTCAGTATCAAAAGATAGAAGTAATTCACTATTCATGAAATATCCCTATATTTGGAGAATCATTCCAAGTGGATATAAGGGTAAAATGAAAACACGTTCTAACGGTGTTACTACTGATGCAAATGCAAATACTCCTTCAGTTAGTGAATTTTTACCTAATACTAAGTATTGTGCTCTTACCGGATTAAATGTTGATTATACACCAGATAATGTAGTTGCATTAACGCAAAATGGATTTGTTCAAGCAGTTAGATTGAGTTTACAGTTCTCAGAACTCACAACTCTGGTCAGACAAGATATTGAAAATTTTGAAGATGCAACCCCAATTAACGAAAGATAACCATGGCGTATTTCGATAAAGTTCCAGAAATCTTATATTTAAAATACGACAAAAATCCACAAAATGGTACGTATATTGCCATTAAGAACATTTTTGCTCGTATTAAACTTGTTGATAATATTATACCAACATCAACTATCTTTGATGATTACTTTGTAAGAGACGGTGAAAGACCAGATACAATTTCTATGGATTATTACTCCGATCCCGGAAATGATTGGATTATTATGATGATTAATAATATTAGAAATTTATATGAAGATTGGCCTATGGCACAAGGTGCCTTTAATTCATATATAGAGTCAAAATATGATGATGTAAGTGCAGTTCATCATTATGAAACTATTGAACAGATTCATGATGACAACATTATTTTGCCTGCTGGTCTTCATGTTGGAGAAGCATACAGATTTGTTGACCCTGAAGGAAATTTAATTAGTAAAGAAGCATCAAGAGGTCCAGTATCTAACTATAGATACGAACTACATGAAAACGACAAAAAACGAGAGATCTTAATATTAAGACCCTCGTTATTAGATCAATTTATTGAAATATTTGCAGATGAAATGAAATTTACTCCTAGTACAGAGTATGTAAGTTCATCTCTTAAAATTTCTAGAAATTAAACCCATTCTGGTCTAC
>ERZ891134.2407-NODE-2407-length-10907-cov-3.797733_pt1 | contig 10907 bp, 10 predicted proteins | sample MGYA00520888_ERZ891134 | MGnify/ENA primary metagenome ERZ891134 (study PRJEB32303, sample SAMEA104408692) | aquatic metagenome | biome: Brackish water; feature: Coastal; material: water | place: Baltic Sea | collected 2014-10-23 | depth 10 m ... | reverse complement strand
CTGGGTCTCGCGGACCAGGAATTCGCGGGCCCGCCGCTCGTAATCGATGAGTACCGGCACCACGTCGCCCACCTGCTCGATCAGTTCCTCCTCGGTCTTGCCAAGCGTGGTCTGATTGGAGATCTGGTAGAAGTCGCCCATCGCCTGCGACCCCTCGCCGTAGAGCCCCCGCACCGCCAGCGAAATCTTGTGGAGGCTGCGAAACACCTTGTCGATCTGGCGAGTGATGACGAGGGCGGGCAGGTGGAGCATCACGCTCACGCGAATGCCGGTGCCGACGTTGGTCGGGCAGGCAGTAAGGTAGCCCCATTTCGCGGAAAAGGCGTAGGGCACGACCTTTTCGATTTCCTCGTCGACAGCGCGGATCTGCGCGAACGCCCCAGCCAGATCGAGGCCGCTGTGCATGCACTGAATCCGCAGATGGTCTTCCTCGTTGATCATCAGGCTCACCTGCTCGCGACCATCGATGGCGACCCCGCGGGCTCCCTGTGCCTCCGCATGCTCGCGGCTGATCAATTGCCGCTCGACGAGAAACTGGCGATCGATCTCCTCGAGGTGGCCGACATCGATGTATTCGAGACTCGCTCCGATCGGTGAGGCGGCGATCCGCTCGCGGAGCAGAGCCTCCGTGTCGAGTCGCTCTTGCTCGGATGCCCGGCTCACAAAAGGAAAATGGGCCAAGTTGCGGGCCAGCCGTACGCGGCTGCTCATCACGATGTCCGACTCCGGCCCGGTGCCGCGGAGCCATTCGCCGATGGAGTCGGTGAGGGCGTCGATCTTCATGGTGTTGGTTCCGACGGTGAGGGAGATGCAGTTGGCGGCCCAAGCCACGTCTCCTCGATCTCCCGGATCAGGTCGCGGCTTTCCTTGGCCTTTTCATAATCCTCGCGGGCGATCGCCTCCTTCATCTCAAGCCGCAGGCCGATCACACGGGTCAGGCCCTCGGTACCATCCGCCGGCATGGGGATGGCGGCGGCCCGTTGGGGCCGCCGCCCGACATGCTCGGCCGCACCGTGAATATTGGCGATGAGGGGCTCCAGCTCCTTTTCGAAAGCGACATAGTCGTGAGGGCAGCCGAGCCGGCCCTGGTTGCGAAACTCGAAAAACGAGATGCCGCACATGTCGCAGGTCTTCTGGTCGAGCACCGAGAGTTCCTCGGCTGTCTGCCCGACCCCTAGTGGTGTGCCCATGCCACCCGGCTTCCCCGGGGGAGCCTCGGCCGCCTCCGACTGGTTGAGGTACGTCCGGGCATGCTCTTCACAGAGGTGCAATTCCCGCACCTCGCCCGTTTCGAGTTCCGTAATATGAAAAACCGCCTGGCGGTCGCAGTGTTGGCACTTCATGGTCGGCACCGGAAACTCGGCCGTGGCAGGGAGGAGAGGGTCTTCGCTCGGCCTTCGTAGGGAATCATAGCGGGTCGGGGCAGGGCGGTGTTATCCTCGTTCGCCATGCCGCACGTCCCCGATCTTGGCCGCTTTTCCACACTCGCCCGGAGCCACGGCTTGGTGCCCGTCTACCGCCGGCTGTTTGCCGACGGCCTCACGCCCCTTTCCGCCTTCGCCCGCATCGATTCCGGTGCCTGTGGCTGCCTGTTTGAGAGCGTGATCGGCGGCGAAAAGGTGGGCCGCTACAGCTTCCTCGGCGCCGACCCCTTCATGCGACTGGAAGCCTGGGGGCCCGTGGTCACGATCGTCCTGCGAAACGGCGCTGCGGAAACCCTCGAATCAGACGATCCCCTGGCGGAATTGGAACGCCGGATGGCGGCCTTTCGGCCCGCCCGGCTGCCGGAACTCCCCCCGTTCACCAGCGGCGTCGTCGGCTATGCGGCCTACGATGCGGTCCGCTACGTCGAGCGGCTGCCCGCCCCGCCGCCGGATGATCTGCACCTGCCCGATCTCAGCTTCGCATTCTACGACCGCCTCATCGTCTTCGACAATGTGACGAAGTCGCTCGACGTGGTCGTGCTGGCCCGTGTCGACGACAACTCTCCCGAGGGGATCGTGGCGGCCTACCAGGAAGCCTGCGGGCGGATCGATGCCACGATCGCCGACCTGTCGCGGCCCGACACCTGGCCGCCAGCGGCCGACATCGGCCCCCGCGGCCTCCCACCCGATTTCCTCGAATCAGCGACGCGTTCGACCTTTCCCCGCGAGCAGTTTCTGAAAGCGGTCGACAAGGCCATCGAATACATCCGTGCCGGTGACATCTTCCAGGTGGTGCTGAGCCGGCGGCTGGAAGTGCCCTTCGACGTGCCGGCCCTGGAGCTCTACCGCACGCTCCGGGTGGTTAATCCCAGTCCGTTCATGTTTTATCTGCGCACGCCCGACGGCACGCTCGTCGGCAGTTCCCCCGAGATCATGGTGCGGGTCGTCGACGGTCTGGTCACCGTCCGCCCGTTGGCCGGCACACGGCCGCGGGGGGCGACGCCGCAAGAAGACGCCGCGTTGGCGGAAGGGCTCCTTGCCGACCCCAAGGAACGGGCAGAGCATGTGATGCTGATCGACTTGGGCCGCAATGACGTGGGGCGGGTCGCTGCCATCGGTTCGGTCGTGCTGAGCGACGTTATGGCGATCGAACGGTACAGCCACGTGATGCACATCACGAGCAACGTGACCGGCCGTCTGGCCGCCGGCCGCACCGCCTTCGACGCCCTGCGGGCCTGCCTGCCGGCCGGCACGGTCTCGGGGGCACCAAAAATTCGGGCGATGGAAATCATCGACGAGTTCGAGCCACAGCGGCGCGGTCCCTATGCCGGGGCCGTCGGCTACATCGACTTCGGCGGCGCCATGGACACCTGCATCGCGCTGCGGACGGTGGTGCTGGCGGGAGGCAAGGCCTACGTGCAGTCGGGGGCCGGCATCGTCGCCGACAGCGTGCCGGAAAACGAATTCGAGGAAACCATCAACAAGGCCAAGGGGCTGCTCGTGGCCATCGCCATGACGTCGGCCCGCCTCCGACCATGAATCTCTCCGAGCACGGTGTCGTCATCGACCAGGCCACGCTGCAGCGGGGCCGACGCACCGTGCTCACCGACCTGACGCTCGCGGTGCCGCCGGGCCGCTCCCTGGCCCTGATCGGGGCGACGGGCTCGGGGAAATCCTCGCTGCTGGCCGGCCTCGCCACGGTCTTGCCGTTGCATGCGGGCGATATCCGCCTCGATGGCCACTCCGTACGCACCGATCCGGCCGCCGTGCGGCAGCGGCTTGGCTTCGTGCCGGCCGGCATCTCGGCCTGGCCGCATGCCCGGGCCGACGAGTTTCTCGAACTCTTCGGGGTGGAGGCCGGCCTCCGGGGAAAGCCGCTGCGAACGGCGGTCGGCAAGGGACTGGCCCTGGCCGGCATCGCCGAACCCGGCACGCCCCTCGATTCCCTGCCAGCCGGCCAGACCCAGCGGCTCCTTGTCGCCCGCGGTCTCCTCCACGATCCACAGGTGCTCCTTCTCGACGCGCCGTTTGCGGGGCTCGATCCCCGTGAGCGGCTCGACCTCGAGCAGGTGATTACCGACATGCAGCTCGGCGGCCGGATCGTCGTAGCCGCCATCGACGATGCCGCCGTGCCCACCTGCTTCACCCACCTCGCGGTGCTCGCTGCCGGCCGCCTCGTCGCCCATGGCCCGGCGGTCGCCGCGGCATTTGAATGCACCCGCGGCTGGGCCCGCCGCATTACCTGCCCGGCCGCCGCCGCGCAGGCCGCGGTCGTGCTCCGCCGGCTCGGGGTCGACGCCTCGGTGATCGACGACGACATGCTCGACTGCCGTCACGATCCCCTGGTGTTGTCCTTCAGCGAATTGATCACCGCCCTTGTCGGCGCCGGCATCGCGATCGAAGCGGCCGGCTTCCAGCCCCCGTGGCCCGCGCAACTCCTCGAATCGATCGCCCCCGACAACGGCCCTCCCTGACGCCGGCGGGGCAACTCAGGCTTCAATCAAGCCGCCTCACCCCAGGCGCGGCGGACTTCGCCGAGGCCGACGACGCATGAGTCGTATTCCTCGCTCAACAGCGCCAGCACGTGGCGGGTCTCCACTGCCTCCTCCGGCTCGAGCGCCGCGGCGAGCCGGTAGGCCTGCTTACCCGCCTCACGGTAGTCGAGCAAGTGATCCGGCTGCGAGGGATGCTGAAAGCGGCGGAGGGCTTCCGGGTAGACACCGCTCCAGAAGAGTGTGTAGTCGCCGATATGCCGATAGTCGGTACGGGCAACCTCGGGGGGCTCATGCTGCACGATCGACAGCATGTGAGAGACGTCGTCGCAGGCCACCGGTTCGGCACCGGGCAGCACGCGAAGCTGATCGTGACGAATAAACCGCACCAGCAACTCGGCCACATAGTCGACCAACGGCGGATCGACGATGCCGAGCCGACCGTGAAAGGCATGCTCGGTCAGGCCGCGAAAAAACCGCTCGAGATCAGCAGGATCACGGGTGGAGAACATGGCAAAAAGCTCCCGGACCGGCCCGGAAACTGCCGGCCACGCGCTGACGTGTTCAACACCACCCGTTATACCCGGTAGCCCGGCCGCGACGCCAGCACAGATCGGATCACTCCGCCGCACCGGCGACCGCCGTCACGAGATCGCGGACATGCTGTTCGATCGCGGCAACCGCCTGCCGCGGGGCTGCGGCCTCGGCCTCGGCCAGTCGCCGCACGAGCGCCGACCCCACGATCACGCCATCGGCGACCGCCGCCACAGCCCGCGCCTGCTCAGGCGTGGAAATGCCGAAGCCCACGAGAATCGGCACGCTCGTCTTCGTCCGCAGCCACGCCACCCGTTCGATGAGTCCCTCGGGAAGCGCCGTCCGTGCCCCGGTCACGCCCGCCACCGAAACGCAGTAGAGAAATCCGGTCGACTGGCGGGCGATCTGTTCGGCCCGTTCCGGCGGCGTCGTCGGCGTGACGAGCCGCACGAGGGCCAGCCCGGCCGTCGCGCAGGCAGCGCCGAGGTCGTCAGATTCCTCGATTGGCAAATCGGGCACGACGAAGCCAGCCAGCCCTGCGGCCACCGATTCGGCGACAAACCGGTCGATGCCGCGGCGGTAGATGATCGAGTAGCTCACCATCGCCAAGACGGGGGTCGCGATCTGCCCTGTCAGGTCTTTCACCGTGGCGAAGAGGCGATCGAGCGTCATGCCCCGGGCGAGCGCCCGCACGTACGAGGCCTGAATGACCGCCCCATCGGCGATCGGATCGCTGTAGGGCACCCCCAGTTCGATGAGCGTGGCGCCCGCCCGATCGATGGCAGCGAGCACTTCGGCGGTGGTGGCCGTGTCGGGATCACCGGCGGTCACGAACGGGGCAATGGCTTTGCGGCCAGCAGCGGCGTTGGCGGCAAACTGCGCTGCAATGCGGGCGACGCCGGAAGTCGAATTGGAGGGGGCGGCCACACTCATGAGGCGATCTGTTCGCCGGCGGCAGAGAGTCCCCGCAGGCGGGCGATCTCGGCGGCGTCTTTGTCGCCACGCCCCGACAGGCAGACCACGAGGATCTCGTCGGCAGGGCGACGGGCCGCCTCGTCGACGGCCCAGGCGAGCGCGTGCGACGTTTCCAGGGCCGGCAGGATTCCCTCCTGACGGGCCACCGTATCAAAGGCGTCGAGGGCGGCGGCGTCGGTGACGCTCGTGTAGCTCACGCGGCCTGCATCCCGCCAATAACTATGTTCCGGACCGACGCCGGGATAGTCGAGCCCGGCCGACACCGAGTGCACGTCGGAGGTCTGGCCGTCGTCGTCTTGCAGCACATAGCTCAGGCTGCCGTGGAGGATGCCGGGGCTGCCGAAGCTCAGGCTGGCGGCGTGGTCGCCGGGCTGCCCCGAGCGGCCTCCTGCCTCGACGCCCACCAACCGCACCTCGGCATGGTCCACAAATGGATAAAACATCCCGGCGGCGTTGCTGCCCCCACCGACACAGGCCACGACGGTGTCCGGCAGTCGGCCGAGTTGGCGGCGGCATTGCTCGACTGTCTCCCGACCGATCACCGCCTGAAAATCGCGGACGATCCGGGGGAAGGGATGCGGCCCTACGACCGACCCGATGATGTAGTGGGTGGTCTCCACCGAGCCCATCCAGTCGCGCATGGCTTCGTTGATCGCGTCGCGGAGCGTGCGGGAGCCCGTTTCCACGGGTCGCACCTCGGCCCCCATGAACCGCATGTTGCGGACATTCGGGGCCTGCCGCCGGACATCCTCCGCCCCCATGTAGACCACGCACTCTAAGCCAAACCGAGCGCAGGCCGTCGCCGTCGCCACGCCGTGCTGGCCGGCGCCGGTCTCGGCGATGATCCGCCGCTTGCCCATCCGCATTGCCAACAGCCCTTGTCCAAGCGTGTTGTTGATCTTGTGGGCACCGGTATGGCTGAGGTCTTCACGCTTGAAATAAATCTGGGCGCCGCCGGCCAACGCCGTGAGCCGACGGGCGAAGAGCAGGGGGGTCGGACGGCCGACAAAGGCCGCCAGAAGGCCGTCGAGTTCGGCATGAAACGCGGGATCGGCCACAGCCTCTCCATAGGCACGCTCGAGCTGGTCGAGGGCCGCCGAGAGCGTCTCCGGCACATAGCGGCCGCCAAACCGTCCGAAGCGGCCGAAGCCATCGGGCACGGCGGAAAGGGGAACAGACGCGGAAGCGGTCGCCATCGCAAGAAAGCCTGGAGGAAAAATCAGCCGCGTCTCCGCGGACAATTCTGATTGTAGCCTCCACGCCCGCAGCTACCATCTCTGCGGCTTCTTGGCCCACTCCGTCATTCCTTCCGATGCCCGAACTCCCCGAAGTCGAGACAATGCGCCGCGGAATCCTCCACCTGGTGGGGAGCCGGATCAGCCGCGCGGAGTTCCCGTCGGGCCCCAAACGACCAATCAGCACCACGCCCGCTCCGGCTGCCATCGTCGCTGCCCTCCAGGGAGGTCGGCTGGCGGCCGTCGAGCGGTTTGGCAAGCGACTGGCACTGGAAATCATCTCGTCGACCCGCCGGCGGTGGCTGGTGATCGAGCCCCGCATGACCGGGCTCATGCTCGTCGCCTCGCCGCCGACCGCCGATCACGTGCGGCTGATCATCCACCTGCACCGGGCAGGGGAACGACGGCGGCAGCCGCTCGTGTTTTGGGATCAGCGCGGGCTCGGCACGGTGCGGCTGGTCGATGCCCACGGTCTCGAGCGGGCCTGCGGCCGGGCGATCCTTGGGCCCGACGGGCTGGCGGTGACGGCCGACGAGATCGCGGCAGGGCTCGCTCGGTCGAGGCGGGCCATCAAGGTAGCGCTACTCGATCAGCGGGCCGTCGCGGGCATCGGCAACATCTATGCCGCGGAGATTCTCTTTCGCACCGGTCTCGATCCGCGAACTGCCTGCCACCGGTTGTCGCGGCAAGCATGGACACGACTGGCTGCCGCAACGCGGACCGTGCTGGCCGAAGCCGTGCGGCTGGAGGGATCGTCGATCGGAGATGAGCTCTACCAGACGCCCACCCGTCGCCCGGGCCGGTTCCAACACCGCCATCGTGTCTACGGTCGAGCTGGCCAGCCCTGCCCGTCATGCGGCACGGCCATCCGCCGGATCGTGCAGGCCCAGCGATCCACCTTTTTCTGCCCGCGGTGCCAATCCCGTACCGGACGCCCCGTTTCCTGACGCCAAACCAGCCGCCGGCAGCGCGTGGCGGGAGCCATCATCGGCAGTCTGCTACGATATCGATCGATAAACCGTGTGCGGCGTCGGCCCGCCTCTTCCCTGGAGGATCACGCAATGATCACCCCCACGCTCCCTGGCTTTCCCGCGGCCGAGTCGCGGCGACGGTTTCTCGCCCGCTCGGCGGTGCTCGCCGGGGGCCTTGCGGCCGCCTCGCCCGGGCAGACAACGGCTGCTGCGGAACCACTCGCCCAATCGGCCGAGACGCTGGCCGGGATCTTGCATGCTTCGCTTGCGGCCGAGCAGCGTCGGCAGATCTGCTTTCCGTGGGACTCCAAACACCCCAAGCATGGCCTCTTGCGCACACGCGTCGCCAACAACTGGCAGGCGTCGGCGCCCGACGTAGCGAGCGACTTCTACACGGCCGACCAGCAGCGGCTGATCCGCGACATCTTCGAGCACCTCATCCAGCCGGAGTGGCATGCCCGCTTCGACAAGCAGCTCGAAGACGATGCCGGGGGATTTGGTCACTCCCAGTCGGTCGCGCTGATCGGTGAGCCCGGCTCGGGTCACTTTCAGTTCCTGCTCACCGGCCGCCATATGACGCTCCGCTGCGATGGCGACGCCGCCGAGCACGTCGCCTTCGGCGGGCCGATCTTTTACGGACACGATGCCGGCGGCTTCAACGAGGAGCCCGACCACCCCGGCAACGTCTTCTGGCCTCAGGCGCTCGCCGCCAATCGCGTCTTTGCCATGCTCGACGGCCGTCAGCGGAAACTCGCCCTGGTCGACCGCATGCCGCGGGAAAATGCGATCGCCTTCCGCGGCCCGGCCGCCGGGAGGCGGGGGGTCGAGGCTCCCGGCATTCCCGTGGCGGAACTCGCGGCCGATCAGCAGGCCGAACTCGAGAAGGTTTTGGCGATCCTCTTGGAGCCGTTTCGCACCGCCGATCAGACCGAGACGAAAACCTGCCTCGCGGCCCAGGGAGGGCTCGCTGCCTGTCGGCTGGCGTTCTACCGGCAGGGAGATCTGGGCAACGACGGCGTCTGGGACAACTGGCGGCTGGAAGGGCCGTCGTTCGTCTGGCATTTCCGGGGTGCGCCGCATGTTCACGTGTGGGTGAACGTGGCCGACTCCGCCACGATCCCGACCAACGCCTGAACCGCCAGTGGCTGCGTCACGCCCTCCACCCGACTGTTGCATCATTGGTGGCGGAATCATCGGCCTGTCGATCGCCCGCGAGCTGGCCGGTCGGGGGGCAACGGTTCGCGTGCTGGCCCGCGACCGCGACCGCAGCACATCCTCCTGGGCAGCGGCCGGCATCTTCCCGCCGGCTCCCCGCCATGCCCACGAGACACCAGGCGAAACCCTCACCGGGTGGAGTGACAAACTCCACCGCCTCTGGGCGGCCGAACTGCTCGACGAGACCGGCATCGACAACGGGCTGGAGAGGTGCGGGGGCCTCCATGTCGCCAGGGATGCGGCCCACCTCGCCACGCTCGAGGCAACGGCTGTCTCGTGGCGCGACCGCAACGCCAGCTGCGAGATGCTTGATGCGCGAGGCGTCGCTACGGTCGAGCCGGGCCTCGAGAATGCGGTACGGCGCGGCGTGATCGTGGGAGGGCTGTTTCTTCCCGACGAAACGCAGATTCGCTCATCCCACCATCTCGAGGCCGTCCGCCAATCGTGCCTCCGTCGCGGCGTAGAGATCTCTACCGGCGTGACCGTGACCGCGATCGCAACGGGCGACGACTGCCTTGAACACGTCGAGATCACCACCGCTGACGGCGGCCGCGAAACCGTGGGCGCCGCGACCTACTGCCTGGCCGCGGGCGCCTGGTCCGGGGCCCTCGCCGGGATTCTCAACCTGCATGTCGAGACGAAGCCCGTCCGCGGGCAGATCGCCTTGCTGAAATTCCCCCGGCCTGTGGTGCGGCGGGTGATCAATATGGGCGTCGATTACCTCCTTTCCCGGCGCGACGGGCGGCTGCTGGTCGGCTCCACGCTGGAAGATGCCGGCTTCGATGGCAGCACGACGCCCGAGGCGATCGAACGCCTCCGCGGGGTGGCCGCGCTGCTACTGGGGGACATTTCGACAGGCAGCATCGAGCACGCGTGGGCCGGCCTGCGGCCCGGGAGTATCGACGGCCTGCCATCGATCGGCCGCCTGCCGGGATGTCGCAATGGCTTTATCGCCGCCGGTCACTTCCGGGCCGGCCTGCATCAGTCGACCGGCACGGCTGTGGCGATCGCCGACCTTGTGACCGGCAGGCAGCCGCCGATCGATCTGACCGGCTTTGCTCCCGACCGGAACCGCACCGCCCGCGATCCCCTCATGCCGCCGTGACAGCCAGCCGCCCGTGCACCCGCTCGATCACCGCGGGCGTGAGCGGGGGCCCGGAACGATCGGCGGCGACCACGGCTGCCAAGCCGGCCAGCCGCGTGACATCGGCCGCGATGCCGCCGGTGATTTCGTGGATGGTGTCAGCGACGGCCAGCGTGACCGCGGATAACTCGGCCTCGTTGTTACGCGGGGTCAGCATGTCGGCCACCAGCTGCCGTGTCTCGCCGCGAGAGCATGGAGTGAGCACCGCCCGCAACCCCAGATGCCGCTCCAGCCGGGTATCGCGGGAGACGAGCGTGAGGAGCCGACCCGATCCGGCCAGGATAATCCGCATCTCGGGCTTGCTCGCCCAGCAGCGGCTCATCACGGTCGCCAGTTCACCCTCGGCGGCATCATCAACGGCGTCGATCAGCAGCACGTCGGGCCACTCTCGGGGAGGTGATTCCTGCAGAGCCTGCCAGGTGACGATCCGGCAGGCGTGGCCCGCCCCCGCGAGGATTCGTGCCACAGTCTCGACCACGAGCGACTTGCCGGTGCCCGGTGGACCACAGAGGACCGCCGCGGCGGCCGGCTGCTCGGCCGCATAGGCGAGTTTGGCCACAGCCGCCTCCTGCACTGCCAGAAGACGGCGCGACGAGTGGTTGGAGATTCGATCAGGTGCCGGCATGGTGAGGCTCCTCAAACGTCAACACTTCTCCGAGCAGCCGACAGCCAGTCTGCTCGATTGCTGCGACTCGGGCAGGGGAGGGGGGCTGGGCCGCCCGCCGCACCAGGATCACGGCATCACAGCCGACACTCAGGGTCGCCAGCCGGTCGCGTCGAATCGGTCCCGGGGGAAACCAGACACCGGCATCCACGATCACCACCGGGCGATCAGGGACGCCATTGAAAAGTTCTTCCCCCGCCTCCGCCAGCGGTCCTGAGGTAGCCACCACCTGCCATCCCCGCGCCCTGAGTGT
>ERZ891134.2405-NODE-2405-length-10910-cov-52.500599_pt1 | contig 10910 bp, 10 predicted proteins | sample MGYA00520888_ERZ891134 | MGnify/ENA primary metagenome ERZ891134 (study PRJEB32303, sample SAMEA104408692) | aquatic metagenome | biome: Brackish water; feature: Coastal; material: water | place: Baltic Sea | collected 2014-10-23 | depth 10 m ... | reverse complement strand
ATTATGTTGAGTGTTAAAATTTTTTCTCTCTACCCAGATATGTTTCCGGGTCCATTAGATGTGGGGCTTTATAAAAGAGCTAGAAAGAAAAAAATTTGGTCTTTAGATGTAATCAATATTAGAGACTATGCAAAAGATAAACACAGAACAGTTGATGATACTCCATTTGGGGGCGGGAATGGGATGCTGATGAGAGCAGATGTTGTTGCTGAGGCTTTAGATAAAAACATTAAGAAAAATAAAAATAGCAAAACTATTTATTTATCTCCGAAGGGAAAACAGTTTGATCAAAATCTTGCTAAAAAATTTAGCAAATTAAAAAACTTAAATATTGTTTGTGGTCATTTTGAAGGAATAGATCAAAGAGTTTTGGAAACAAGGAACATAGAAGAAATAAGTATGGGGGACTTTATTCTCTCTGGGGGAGAAACAGCTTCTTTTGTTTTTTTGGATGCTATTTTACGTCTATTACCTGGTGTTCTAGGAAATAAATTATCAATTCAAGAAGAAAGCTTTGAAAATAATTTATTAGAATATCCGCAGTATACAAAACCGCAAAAATGGGAAAAAAAAAGCCCACCAGCGGTGCTTTTATCGGGAGATCACGCTAAAATTAAAGACTGGCGTTTATCGCAATCTGAGGCTATAACACGTCGCCTAAGACCAGATTTATGGCAAAAATACATAAGTAAGAGCAAAAAATGAAAAATATTGAAGATATAAATAAAGCAGCGGTAGCAAAAATTCTAGCAAGTAAGAAAATAGTAGATTTTGGACCGGGTGATACCATTAAAGTTGGTGTTAAAATAGTTGAAGGAAAAAAAGAGCGTATTCAATATTTTGAGGGTGTTTGTATTGCCAAAAAAAATAGAGATATTAATTCTTCATTTACAGTAAGAAAAATTTCTTTTGGTGAAGGAGTTGAACGAACATTTGCTTTATACAGCCCTGTGGTTGACTCAATTAAAGTCATTAGATCAGGAAAAGTAAGAAGAGCTAAATTATACTATTTAAGAGACAGAACAGGTAAATCAGCAAGAATTGCTGAAAAGATTAAGAAAAAAATTGGTATTGATGTAATTGCAAAACCAGTTGAAGAAGTTGCTACTCAAGAAACTCCAGCAGAGGACACTGTTAAGACAGAAAAAACAGAAGCTCCAGAAACTGCAAAAGCTGAGAGTAAAGAAAAAAAATAATTTTTAAATGGCCAAAACCTTATACGACAAGATCTGGGAAGATCATATGGTTCATCAACAAAGTGATGGCACGGAGCTATTGTATGTTGATCGACATTTAATCCATGAAGTAACAAGCCCACAAGCGTTTGAAGGGTTGAGAATTAATAAAAGAAAAGTAAGAAGACCAGATTTAACTTTAGCAGTAGCTGACCACAACGTTCCTACTACTGACAGATCAAAAGGTATCGTTGACGAAGAGTCAAAAATACAAGTTGATACGTTAAGAAATAATTGTGAAGAATTTGGTGTTGAGCTCTTTGACATGAATGATAAGAGACAAGGCATAGTTCATATCATTGGACCTGAACAGGGGTTTACCCAACCAGGGACAGTAATTGTTTGTGGAGACAGTCATACTGCAACACACGGAGCATTCGGAGCTTTAGCTTTTGGTATTGGAACATCTGAGGTTGAGCACGTTTTAGCGACTCAAACATTAATTCAAAAAAAATCTAAAAATTTTAGAGTAAATGTGAATGGAAAATTACCTATAGGCGTAACCGCTAAAGATGTAATCTTAAAAATCATTGGAACAATTGGAACAGCTGGCGGCACAGGTTATGTAATAGAGTTTGCTGGTGAAGTTATTCGTAACCTATCAATGGAAGAAAGAATGACAGTTTGTAATATGACCATTGAAGGTGGTGCTCGTGCAGGATTAATTGCCCCTGATCAAAAAACTTTTGATTATTTAAAAGGTAAACCTAAATCTCCTAAAGGGGAAAACTGGGATAAAGCACTTGTTTTTTGGAAAACATTATTTTCAGACAAAGACGCAAAATTTGACAAAGAAGTGAACATTGATGCTAGTGAAATTGAACCATTAGTAACGTGGGGAACTTCACCGCAAGATGTGGCAATGATCTCAGGAAAAGTTCCAAATCCAGAAGTAGAAAAAGACGAAGAACGAAAAGCTGCAATGAAAAGGTCTTTGGAATATATGGGCTTAGAGCCAAATATAAATATTACAGATATTAAAATTGATAAAGTTTTCATTGGAAGCTGCACTAATGGAAGAATAGAAGATTTAAGAAATGCCGCGAAAATAGCTAAAGGAAAAAAAGTTGCTAAAAACGTTAATGCTATCGTGGTGCCAGGTTCAGGTTTAGTTAAAGCTCAAGCAGAACAAGAGGGATTAGATAAAATTTTTATCGAGGCAGGTTTTGAATGGAGAGAGCCAGGCTGTTCAATGTGTTTAGCAATGAATGCTGATAAATTAAGCCCGAAAGAAAGATGTGCATCTACATCAAATAGAAATTTTGAAGGACGTCAAGGTAGAGGCGGAAGAACTCACCTAGTAAGTCCAGCTATGGCAGCTGCCGCAGCAATAGATGGTTGCTTAACCGATGTAAGGAAGTTTCAATAATGGAAAAGTTTAAAGATTTAAAAAGTATCCCGGCTCACTTACCGCTTTTGAACATTGATACCGATATGATTATTCCTAAGCAATTTCTTAAAACTATTAAAAGAACGGGTTTAGGAAAAAATTTATTTTATGAAATGCGTTACGATGAAAAAGGTAACCCAATTAAGGAATTCGTTCTTAACAATGATCCATTTACAAAATCAAAAATTTTATTAACTGGTAAAAACTTTGGCTGTGGTTCTTCTCGTGAGCATGCACCTTGGGCTTTATTAGATTTTGGTATTCGATGCGTCATCAGCCCAAGTTTTGCAGATATTTTTTATAATAACTGCTTTAAAAATGGAATTTTACCCATCGTACTGGATGAAAAAACAATACAAGAATTATCAGAGTATTCTAAGAGAAGTTCAGAAATTGAGATTAAAATTCAAGAACAAGAAATAGTTTATGGAAACAAAGTAGCAAAATTTGATTTAGATTCTTTTAAAAAGAAATGTCTAATTGAGGGTATAGACGATATTGGTTTATCTCTTGAAAAAATTTCGAACATTAAATCTTATGAGGAAAAAATATCCAATCAAAAACCATGGTTAACTAATAATGATTAAAGTCAAAAAACGAAAATTGTTATTATTACCTGGAGATGGAATTGGACCAGAGGTTATTGCAGAGGTTAGAAAAATAATTGAATGGTTAAATAAAAATAAATCTCTAGATTTTGAAATTGAAGAAGCTTTAGTCGGTGGATCCTCTTATGAAAAGCATAAAACGCCAATTACAGATGAGGTTTTTTACCAAGCACTAGAAAGTGAAGCCGTCATATTAGGTGCAGTTGGTGGACCACAATGGGATAATTTAGAATTTTCTAAAAGACCTGAAAGAGCATTATTAAAATTAAGAAAAGAGTTAAAATTATTTGCTAATCTTAGACCGGCAATATGCTTTAAACAGTTAGTCGATGCATCTTCATTAAAACCAGAAATCATTTCTGGCTTAGATATTATGATCGTAAGAGAATTAACCGGAGGTATTTATTTTGGAGAGCCAAGAGGAATTTCTCCTATCGAAAATGGTGAAAGAAAAGGAATAAACACACATACTTACACTACTAGTGAAATTCATAGAGTTGCGAGAGTGGCGTTTGAACTTGCTAAAAAAAGAAAAAATCAAGTTACGTCTTGTGAAAAATCAAATGTAATGGAAGCAGGTTTACTTTGGAAAGAAGAGGTTCAAGCACTTAGAGATAAAGAATTTAAGAATGTTGAGTTAAAACATATGCTTGCTGATAATTGTGCAATGCAACTTTTACGAAATCCAAAACAATTTGATGTCATTGTTACAGATAATTTATTTGGAGATATTTTATCAGATGAAGCAGCAATGTTAACAGGATCACTTGGTTTACTTCCTTCTGCTTCATTGGGAGCAAAAGATAAAAATGGAAAAATGCGATCTATGTATGAGCCAATTCATGGTTCAGCACCTGATATAGCAGGTAAAAATATAGCTAACCCAATTGCCAGCATCTTAAGTTTATCTATGGCTTTAAGATATTCTTTAGATTTAGATGCAGAGGCAAATTTACTAGATACAGCAGTACAACAAGTTTTAGATGACGGTCTTAGAACAAAAGATATTATGTCTGCAGGAAAAAAAGAAGTTGGTACATCTGTTATGGGTGATGCAATTATATCTAAATTAAAATAAATATATAAAAATGAATTTTGCAATAGTAGGCGCTACAGGAAATGTTGGTCGTAAGACGATTGAAATTTTAGAAAAATCTAAACTAAAAATTGATAATCTTTATCTTGTCGCTTCAAAAAAAAGTGCAGGAAAAAAAATAAAGTTTAAAAAAAGACTAATAAAAATTGAAGCCTTAGAAAAATATGATTTTTCTAAAGCAAAAATTACTTTTTTTGCCGCTGGCAGTGTTATTGCAAAAAAATGGGCTCCAATTGCAGCTAAACATACAATTGTTATTGATAATTCTAAACAATTTCGAATGGATAAAGATATTTGCTTAATTGTGCCAGAGGTTAATGCACAAGCACTAAAAAACTTTAGCAAAACTAATATTATAGCTAATCCAAATTGTTCCACGGCTCAACTCGTTGTGGCTTTAAAACCTTTACACGATAAATTTAAAATCAAAAGAGTTGTAGTTTCTACATACCAAGCTGTATCAGGTGCAGGCAAGGCTCCAATGGATGAATTGTTCAGTCAAACAAAAAGTTTTTTAAATGGAAAAAAAGTTAAATCAAAATATTTTACAAAACAAATTGCTTTTAACCTTATTCCTCATATCGATAAATTTGTAAAAGATGGTTACACGAAAGAAGAATGGAAAATGGAAAATGAAACAAAAAAAATACTTGATCCAAATATTAAAATGACAGCCACTTGTGTTAGGGTTCCAGTGAGAACTTCTCATTCAGAGTCAGTTAATATTGAGTTTCAAAAATCCTATAATTTAAAAAAAGTTAAAGATTTATTAAAAAGAGCTCCTGGATGTAAAGTCATAGATACTCAAAAAAATGGTGGGTACATAACTCCATACGAAGCTGAGGGAAGTTATCTAACCTATATTTCAAGAATTCGAAAAGATAATTCAAATAAAAAAGCTATTAATTTGTGGGTTGTTTCAGATAACTTATTAAAGGGTGCTGCATTAAATACAGTTCAAATTGCTGAAGTTTTAGTTAAAAAGTATATTAATTAAAATGTACGAAAAAAATCCATTATCACCTCACCTGCAAATTTATGGGTGGCAAATATCATCATTGCTTTCGATTACTCATAGAATTGTTGGAGTTATAAATGCTGTGGCGATTACTTTAATTTGTTTTTTTGTTATCTCTTTATTTTTTGGCGAAGAAAATTTTCAATTTTTAAAAAATATCTTGCAATCTTTTGCAGGAAAATTTTTGATCGTAGCTTTATGTTGGTCATTTAGTTTTCATGCCTTAAATGAAATTCGACATTTAATTTGGGATTTTGGTTATGGTTATGATCTAAAAACATCAAGAATAACTGGTGTGATCACAATTATTGGTTCTTTTGTTTTAGCAATCAGTATTTACTTAATAGGAAAAAATTATATTTAATATGCATCACGCAACAAAAAAATGGTTAATCTTGAAAATAAGTTCAGCAGTTCTAATACCGCTGATGTTCTGGTTTATTCTAAATTTTGTTTCTATTTATAATGGAAACTATGCTGATATTGTTGGTTTTTTCTCAACTACAGTAAATTCGTCCCTTTTTTCATTGTTTATAATATTTGCCTTTATGTTTTTTGCTTTAACCATTAGTGAAATATTCGAAGATTACATCCAAGATGAAAGTCTTAAAAATTTTTCAACTAAAATCTTATATTTTTCTGCTATAATAATTCCCATAATAACAATTTTAACTTTATTTAATCTAAACTAATGAGCTCTTATAAAATTATAGATCACGAATACGACGTTGTAGTGCTTGGCGCAGGTGGTTCTGGACTTAGAGCTGCAGTTGGTTTGTCTGAAGCAGGTCTTAAGACAGCTTGTATCTCAAAAGTATTTCCAACACGAAGTCATACTTCAGCTGCCCAGGGTGGAATTTCAGCGGCGCTTGGAAACATGGGTGAAGATGATTGGCGTTGGCATATGTATGACACCGTTAAAGGATCTGACTGGCTTGGTGATCAAGATGCAATAGAATATTTATGTAAAGAAGCTCCAAGAGCAGTTGTAGAACTTGAAAGATACGGCGTACCTTTTAGCAGAACACAAGATGGAAAAATTTACCAAAGACCTTTTGGTGGAATGACAAAAAATTATGGTAATGGAATAGTTCAAAGAACATGTGCTGCAGCAGATAGAACAGGTCATGCTATCCTTCACACACTTTATGGTCAGGCTTTAAAACATAATACGGAATTTTTTATTGAATATTTCGCTCTAGATTTAATAATGAAAAATGGTGAATGCAAAGGTGTCATCGCTTGGAATTTAACCGATGGAACTATTCATCGATTTAGATCTCACATAACTATTATTGCTACAGGCGGATACGGTAAAGCTTATTTCTCAGCAACATCAGCTCATACTTGTACAGGTGATGGTAATGCGATGGTGCTTAGAGCTGGTTTACCATTACAAGATATGGAATTTGTTCAGTTTCATCCAACAGGAATTTATGGTGTTGGATGTTTAATCACCGAAGGTGTTAGAGGTGAAGGTGGATTTTTAGTTAATTCTAAAGGTGAAAGATTTATGGAACGATACGCTCCAAACGCTAAAGATTTAGCTTCAAGAGATGTTGTTAGTAGATCTATGGCTATAGAAATCAATGAAGGACGAGGAGTTGGTAAAGAAAAAGATCACATTCATTTACACTTAGACCATTTAGATCCAAAGGTGATTGAAGATAGACTTCCAGGTATTTCTGAAGCTGCAAAAACTTTTTCAAATGTCGATGTAACTAAAGAACCAATCCCAGTTGTTCCAACCGTGCATTATAATATGGGAGGAATTCCAACCAATTATAAAGCTGAAGTTTTAACTCTTAATGGAAGTGAAAAAATAGTTCCTGGATTAATGGCAATTGGTGAAGCTGCTTGTGTTTCAGTTCACGGTGCTAATAGATTAGGATCTAATTCATTAATTGACCTTGTTGTATTTGGCAGAGCTGCTGCAAAAAGAGCTGCAGAATTAATTAAACCAGGTATGCCACATGAAGAAGTTTCTCAGAGTGAAACAGACAAGTGTCTAGATAGATTTGATAAACTTAGAAATTCAAATGGTGGAACAAAAACTTCCGAATTAAGACTAAAGATGCAAAAAATTATGCAGTCTAAATGTGCAGTGTTTAGAACAGAAAAAACTTTAAAAGAAGGTGTAGATGAAATTAGAAAACCATTAGAGGGTATGCAAGACTTATCGGTTAAAGATAAATCATTGGTTTTTAACACTGATCTAGTTGAAACATTAGAGTTTGAAAATTTAATCTCCCAAGCATTAACTACTATGGACTCTGCTTACAGCAGAAAAGAAAGCAGAGGAGCCCATGCTAGAGAAGATTATACAAAACGTGATGATGTTAACTTTATGAAGCATACACTTGCATGGCAAGAAGGTAATAAAGTTACGATTAAATACAGAGATGTTCACGCAAGAACATTAACAAATGATGTTCAGTATTTTCCTCCTAAAGAGAGAGTCTACTAAGAATGGTTCAGTTTAATTTACCTGAAAATTCAAAAATTTTGAAAGGTGAATACCATAAAGACAAAACAAATTCTAAAAACATTAAAAAAGTAAACGTTTATAGATGGAATCCTTCTGATGGTAAAAATCCTAGGATTGATACTTTTGAAGTTGATATGGATAACTGCGGTCCAAAAGTTTTAGATATTTTATTCAAAATTAAAAATGAAATAGATCCCAGTTTAACTTTTAGAAGATCTTGTGCCCATGGAGTTTGTGGATCTTGTGCAATGAATATTGACGGAGTTAATACACTTTCATGTATTAAATCACACACAGACATTAAAGGTGAATTAAACATTTATCCGCTTCCCCATTTAAAAGTTATCAAAGATTTAATCGGAGATTTATCTGGATTATACAAACAGTATGAGTCCATCCAACCATGGTTAAAAACAAAACAAACCGGAGAAGAAAAACAAGAATTATTACAAACCCCACAAGATAGAGCTAAACTAGATGGTCATTACGAGTGCATACTTTGTGCTTGTTGTTCAACGTCTTGTCCAAGCTATTGGTGGAATGGAGATAAATATTTAGGCCCTGCTGTTTTGCTTCAAGCTTACAGATGGATTAATGACAGTAGAGATGATGAAAGAAAAGAAAGATTAAAAAAAGTTGCAGATGAGCTAAAGTTATATCGTTGCCATACCATCATGAATTGTACAAATTCGTGCCCAAAAGGCTTAAATCCAGCTAAAGCAATTGGATCGATTAAGAAAATGCTTGCAACAGGCTAAAACCTTAATTAATTCCTTATATCGATGAATATCATTGAGCACTACGTAAACGGAAAAAAATTTTCAGGTTCTTCAAAGAGAACTTCAAAAGTTTTTAATCCTGCAACCGGTGAACAAACAGCCGAAGTAAGATTAGCTTCTGCTAAAGACTTAGATGATGCGGTTCAGGTAGCAAAAAAAGCATTTGTTTCTTGGTCAGCCAAACCACCATTACAAAGAGCTCGTATAATGTTTAAGTTTAAAGAATTAATAGAAAAAAATTCTGAAGAACTTACAAAAATTATTGTTTCAGAACATGGAAAAGTTTTTGAAGACGCTAAAGGGTCTTTGACGAGAGGCTTGGAGGTTGTGGAATTTGCTTGTGGCATACCTCAACTTTTAAAAGGTGAATTTACTGAAAATGTTGGAACAGATGTTGATAGTTGGTCAATGAGACAACCTCTTGGAGTTTGTGCTGGTATTACACCATTTAATTTTCCTGCAATGGTTCCTATGTGGATGTTTCCTGTTGCAATCGCTTGTGGGAATACTTTTATATTAAAACCATCCGAAAAAGATCCTTCTTGCTCGATAAAGCTTGCAGAATTGTTATCTGAGGCTGGTTTACCAGAGGGAGTATTTAATGTTGTTAATGGAGATAAAGAGTCTGTTGACGCAATAATTAATAATAAAGATATCTCAGCTGTCAGCTTTGTAGGATCAACTCCTATTGCTAAATATATTTATGAAAATTGTGCAAAGAATGAAAAAAGAGTTCAAGCTTTGGGTGGAGCAAAAAATCATGCAGTAGTTATGCCTGACTGTGATTTAGATCAAGCAGTGAATGGTTTAATGGGTGCAGCTTATGGTTCTGCTGGTGAAAGATGTATGGCGCAGTCGGTGGCAGTAGCCGTTGGAGATATTGGAGACAAATTAGTTAATTCTTTAGCTAAAAAAGTAGAGGCATTAAAAGTAGGTCCTGGAATGGATAAAAAATCTGAGATGGGACCTTTGGTTACCAAAGAGCATTTAGAAAAAGTTAGAGGTTACGTTGATCTTGGAGTCAAAGAGGGAGCTAAGTTAGTGGTAGACGGAAGGAACTTAAAGCTACAAGGATATGAGAATGGCTATTACATTGGTGGCTGTTTATTTGATCACGTAAAAAAAGATATGAGAATTTATAAAGAAGAAATTTTTGGTCCAGTGTTGTCAGTTGTAAGAGCAAAAGATTTTGATGAAGCATTGAAATTAGTAAATGACCATGAGTTTGGTAACGGTGTAGCAATTTTTACAAGAGATGGAGATGCAGGCAGAACGTTTGCAAGCAAGGCACAAATAGGAATGGTTGGAATTAATATTCCAATTCCTGTTCCTATGGCTTTTCACAGTTTTGGTGGATGGAAAAGATCTTTATTTGGAGATCAACATATGCATGGTCCTGAGGGTGTTAGATTTTACACTAAATTAAAAACAATAACTTCAAGATGGCCGTCAGGATTAAGATCTGATCCTGAATTTGTTATGCCAACTATGAAATAAAAGGGAGATAAATTTTATGAGAAAAAAAATATCATTAATCGGAGCAGGCCAAATTGGTGGAACTCTAGCACATTTAATAGCTCTAAAAGAGCTTGCTGATGTAGTTTTATTTGATGTTGCTGAGGGAATAGCTAAAGGAAAAGCCTTAGATATTGCTCAATCATCTTCAGTTGATGGGTTTAATGTAAATATTTCAGGTACCAGTAATTATGAAGATACAAAAAATTCAGACGTTATTATTATTACAGCTGGAGTACCAAGAAAACCAGGGATGACAAGAGATGATCTTCTTGGAATTAATTTAAAAATTATAAAGCAAGTTGCTGATGGAATTAAAAATACTTCACCAAATGCATTTGTAATCTGTATTACAAACCCGTTAGATGTAATCGTGATGGCATTACAAAAATATTCAGGTCTTCCAAAAAATATGGTAGTTGGAATGGCAGGTATACTTGATACATCAAGATTTAAATATTTTTTATCACAAGAATTAAAAACTCCAGTTAGCAAGATCAATTCTCTAGTTTTAGGGGGTCATGGAGACACAATGGTTTCAATGCTTAATCACACAACAGTTGATGGAGTGGCAGTTTTAAATTTAGTTAAAGAAGGTAAATTAAAAAAAGAGGTATTAGATAGCATTGTTGAAAGAACTAAAAATGGTGGTGCTGAAATTGTAAAATTACTGGAAAAAGGATCTGCATTTTATGCTCCAGCAGCATCAGGAGTTGAGATGGCAGAAAGTTATTTAAAAGACTTAAAAAAACAACTTCCTTGCGCCGCATATTTAAATGGC
>ERZ891134.2402-NODE-2402-length-10925-cov-4.078933_pt1 | contig 10925 bp, 9 predicted proteins | sample MGYA00520888_ERZ891134 | MGnify/ENA primary metagenome ERZ891134 (study PRJEB32303, sample SAMEA104408692) | aquatic metagenome | biome: Brackish water; feature: Coastal; material: water | place: Baltic Sea | collected 2014-10-23 | depth 10 m ... | reverse complement strand
ATTAGTTTGACATAGTATTAGAAGCAACTGCTGCTGTGTCGCTAGTAGAAGTACTAGCGGAACCGGCACCGCTCAATAATTTAACATATTTTACCACTCTCCAACGGTCAGTAGGTTCTAAAACAGAAGCATGACTTCCCATATTATTTTTACCGTAAGTTAAGGTGTGATAAATTTTTCCTTCTTCTAATGTTTTGATATACTCGTCAGTATAACCCTTCCATGCGGGTTTCAAAGCAGAAACCTTCTGGAATACTTTTCCGTCGTTATTTCCTTCGGCACCATGACAAGCTGCGCAATAGATATTATAAAGGTATTTACCTCGTGTATCTATTTGATCAAGTCCTGCGGGAGCTGTTATTTGAGTTGCAGAAGCTTCATAACCTTCACCTGTATTCGCCAATGGATAAATGTGGGCTGACTTCCCAAGTGCAATAGAACCAGCAACGGGTTCACGCATGCTCATGCCATAAGGGTTCAATGTGAAGGAATCGGCTTGGTTGTAAGGCTCATATCCTTTGGAATAATACATGTCAGGGGCGTATTCCCATCCGGGATCGTTACCGCGGCTTACGCAACCAGAGGATGCGAAAAGTACGGCTAGGGATGCCCATACGATATTAAGTTTATTCGTCATTGCTTTAATTAAATTACGGTTTGAATACCATTGTGGAACTCACGGGTTTCCACTGCACCCTTTTCTTTCATCAAGTCTATCAAACCTTTTTCATCCATGCCCTCACAGGTTTCAATTGTCATTATCATGCGATCGTCTGTTTGACGGTCATCTAATAAATCGTTTTTGATACCGTGTAGCATACGATTTCTAAGGAAGAAGAATATTCCCATTCCAAAGGCTGTACACAAAATGGTACCTTCAAACATTACGGGTATCCATGATGGAGAAAAACGCACAGGTTTGTTACCTACGTTTACGGGCCAATCCTTCACGTACATGTACCAAATCATTAAGAACATGAGTGAAAGTCCGGTTAGTCCGCAGAAGAAAGCCACACGCGCTAAACGACTGCGCTTTACTCCTATTATTCGATCGAGTCCGTGGACTGGATAGGGGGTAAATACATCATGGATGTGTATACCTTTATCTACAACGGCTTGCGAGGCAGACAAAAGAGCATCTTCGTCTTCCCATACACCGATGAGCATTTTATTTCTGTTTCTTAAACTAAGATTTTTATCTACTAATCCCATAATCTTACTTATTATTCGCGGTTGCGAAGGATGGTTTTAACTTCAGACATATTAATTACAGGTAAGAACTTTGCAAACAAGAAGAAGCATGTGAAGAAGATACCGAAGGTACCCAAAAACAAACCTACTTCTGTCAAAGAACCTGAATACATTACCCAGCTACTTGGCAAGTAATCGCGGTGTAGAGAGGTTACGATAATTACGAAACGCTCAAACCACATACCTACATTCACAACAATACTCATGATAAAAATAAACCATGGTGTTGTACGAGCCCATTTGAACCAAAAGACCTGAGGTGCGATAAGATTACAACTCATCATACTCCAGTAAGCCCACCAATAGGGTCCAGTTGCACGGTTAATGAATGCATACTGCTCATATTCTACTACCGAATACCATGCAATAAAAAATTCTGTTAAATATGCAATACCCACTAGTGTACCCGTTACCATGATGATTTTGGTCATAGCTTCTAGGTGACCAATGGTAATGTAGTTTTCATAGTTCATTACTTTACGTGCCACAACCAATAAAGTCGCAACCATTCCGAAACCAGAGAAAATCGCACCGGCTACGAAGTAAGGAGGAAAAATGGTAGTGTGCCAACCCGGGATCACCGAGGTAGCAAAGTCAGCAGATACAATGGTATGCACCGAAAGTACCAAGAGCGTGCTGATACCCGCCAAAATAAGCGATACCAATTCATAACGCGCCCAAGAACGGGTGCTACCTGTCCAACCCATTGAGAAAAAGTTATACCAAAACTTAGCCGTTTTAGTTTTCACTTTATCACGAATGGTTGCGATATCAGGAATCATACCGATGTACCAGAATAACAACGACACGCTGAAATAGGTTGAAATCGCAAATACGTCCCACAATAGAGGAGAGTTAAAGTTCACCCACAAACTACCGAAGGCGTTCGGTAAAGGAAGTGCCCAATAACCTACCCAAACACGTCCCATGTGAAATACAGGGAACATAGCCGCGCAGACAACCGCAAAGATGGTCATCGCTTCTGCGGAACGGTTAATACTCATACGCCATTTTTGACGGAATAGTAATAATACTGCTGAGATTAGGGTACCGGCGTGACCAATACCTACCCAGAATACGAAATTGGTAATGTCCCAACCCCACATCACAGATTTATTGATATTCCAAACACCTATTCCCGTCCAAACTGTCCAGAATAAGCTTACTCCAAAGATGCCTAAAAAGACTAACGAAAGGGTAAATCCAATTTTCCATGCACTGGAGGGCTGGTTCAAAATGGGACGAGAAATGTCTCTGGTAACGTCTGCGGCTGTTTTATCGCCCGTTACCAATCTTTCTCTAATTAATGAATCATGTATCATTCCTTGTGGGGTTAAATAGTTTCAGTATTACGAATTTTTGTCATGTACTTCACAGAAGATTGCACGTTCAATTCATCTAAAACGCTGAATGCACGCTCATTTCTATGTAATTTGCTGATATCGCTATCGGGGTTATGAAGATCACCAAAAACAATCGCATTAGATGGACATGCGCGCTGACAAGCTGTTTCAACTTGTACATTCTTCATGTTGCCACCTTCGCGTTTAACTTTAAGTTTTGCCTCCTGAATACGCTGTACACAGAAAGAACATTTCTCCATTACACCACGGGTACGCACTGTAACATCTGGATTGATAACCATTTTACCCAAGGGGTTATTGAAATGGAAATCAAACTTGTCGTTGTCGTTATAACGGAACCAGTTGAATCGACGCACCTTGTAGGGACAGTTATTTCCACAATACTTAGTACCAATACAACGGTTATAGGTCATTTGATTCAAGCCTTCTGATGAGTGTGACGTTGCCAATACAGGACATACTGTTTCGCAAGGTGCTTGAGCGCAATGCTGACACATCATGGGTTGGTGAATGACGCTCACATTTTCCCAATGCTTATAGTCGCCTTTGTCGGCAGAATCTGCATCCGCAATGTCATTTTCACGCGTCATCGATTCTTTCTCACTTACGAAAGAGTAATAACGATCGATACGAATCCAGTGCATTTCACGACGTAAGCGAATCTCATCACGACCTACTACAGGTACGTTATTTTCAATAGAACAACTTACGATACATGAACCACAACCGGTACATGCGTTTAGGTCAATAGCCATTCCCCAAAGATGATTCGGAGAGCCGTCTTTACGGTATTCCGCTTTTTCCCAAATCGTATAAATATGGGGTGCAGATTTCTCATTACCTGCATTTGGATTCTTTTTCCAAGAGGTAAAGGTACTTTCACGCACTAGGTCACGACCTTCAATACTATGGTGGGTTTGCGTTTGAGCTAAAACGTATTTTTCTGAACCTTTAGTAATTTTAACATCACCAATAACTACATCACGTGTGGTGTTCATGAAAGGATACGCATTCACCCCAATTGGAGCAAAGCCTTTTTCAATACTTCCCCCAACCTTACCTGCATGTGTATGTCCAAAACCAACCGCTAATGAAACCGTATTATTGGCTTGTCCGGGTTGAACAAAAGCAGGTACGTTTTCATATTTAACCCCATTGGCTTCGATATTCACCGTTGCATCTTTATCGATACCCAATTTTGCAGCAATTTGCTTTGGTAATGCCACATAATTATCCCAACAAACTTTACTTACGGGATCTGGTAATTCAAATAACCATGGATTATTTCCTTGGGAACCTTCTCTCACACCTACGGATTGGTATAATACCAAATCAATGCCTTGCGCTTGAGATGATTTATTAATAGAAGCAGCTAAAGCAGAAACGTTTCCAACGTATGAAACCATTCCTTCATTCTTTGTGGTTTCTGCCACACCCATTTCAAGGGCTTTTTGGAACTCTGCTGCACCTAAAACGCCTTCCCAGTAGCTTCTAACAAAGAGATAGTAAGGAGAGGCTTCTAACTTTTGAGATAGAATTCCTTTATCTGCCAAAGGATCATTTTCATTAGCAGGAATAGAACCGGCCCAATTCAATAATGATTCTTGTGCTTGACGGGTATTGAAAACAGGAGCTATAGTAGGCTGTGTAAAATGAATAATTCCTTTCAATGGCTCCGCATCTGACCAACTTTCCAAGAAATGATTGTCAGGAGCTACAAACTGACAAACGGCAGCCGTTTCGTCTTTTGTTGAGGCAAATGAAATCGATAATTTGGCTTTTGCAATCGCAGCAGCCCATTCTTTGTTATGATTGAAGACAGGATTTGCACCGTAGAAAATCACACCGGCAATCGTTCCTTTACTTAATCCTTCAAATGCAGCTTGAACACCGGCATCGCTACCTGAAAACTGATTCGAATGATTTACTAAGTCGATAGTACTGCTGTAATTATCCAAAAGCATATTAACAGCATTCACAACTTGTTGAACTTCGCTGTTATTGCTTCCAGAAATCACTAACGACTTACCTGCATTCTTTAATAGCAATTTAGCAGCTTTCTCTATTGAGTTACCTGCTAATTCCGCATTCGTAGGAACGGGAATTTGCGCCAAGCCTTTTGCTTTTGCTAAATAGTTATATAACGTACCCACATATGCCAACTCTTTCGAGGCTTGCATTGGGAAACGATGATCGGCATTGGTACCGGTCATTGATAACGTACTTTCAAATTGAATATGGACACTCATGCCACCTTCTACATCCGGACGGCGGTGCTTAGCATAATCTGCTTGAAATTCAACAGGAGAAATCCAAGTGCCTAAAAAGTCTGCACCAAACGATACGATAGCTTTGGCGTTATCAAAACGATAGTGCGGAATTGCTCTTTTACCAAAATCTTTCTCGTTGGCGTCTAAAATACCATTATATGATACGGCATCATAGCCAACATGCTCCACATTAGTGTAAGCTTCCTTGAAAGAAGCAATAGCGCGTAGTGTTGAGGGACTGTTAATGCTATTACTCAATAAAACGACTTTTTTACCCGTAGCTTTCATTACGGCAAGCTTTGACTTTATTTCACCATCTAATGTTGACCAATCTTGAACCTCTTGGTTTTTCATTAAAGGATTTGCCAAACGCTCGGTATCGTATAAAGATAAAATACTTGCTTGCCCGGTTGCGCATAATCCACCTTTAGATATAACAGAATCGCGACTACCATCTAATTTAATGGGTCTTCCTTCGCGAACTTTTACTTCCACTCCGCAACCTACAGAACAGCTTCCACAGGTAGAACGATAGTAGTTGGCTACCCCAGGAGTAACATCTTCGGGCTTAACCAAATAAGGCACTGCATGACGCACATTGGTCTTGTAACAAGATGCCAATGCTACGGCTGTTACACTAAAACCGAAATACTTTAGAAAGTCACGACGGTTGGAGTTTAATTCAAATCCTTCATCGGACAGAGCCTGCTCTAGGGGGAGTGCCTCTCCAAACTCACGCTTTTGGTCTGCCAAAAACTGTGGGTCGCGATTAAGCTCCTCCTCTCCTTTCCAATACTTGATATTATTCGACATGTTAGCTGTTATTAATAGTGACATTTAGCACATTCCAATCCACCATTCATGGCAGGGGTGATTTTCACCTTACCATCGGGACCGAAATATTGACTATGATTTTGATTTTCTTTAAGATCTTTCTGAGCCTTATCATGCAAAGCAGCATAATAGTTATTGTTGGCAACATCGATACCTGTATTACGGTGACAATCGATACACCATCCCATTTGAAGGCTGCTCCATTGTTGAACTTTCTCCATCTTCTCAATTGGACCGTGACATGATTGACACTGCAGCTTACCAACCACTACGTGTTGTGAGTGATTGAAATAGGCGTGATCTGGCAAATTGTGGATACGCACCCATCTGATTGGTGAAGGGTTATCGCCGAATTGCTTACCTGGCAACTCTTCTGGATTGTAGTCCAGAGCGGCATATATCTTCTTGATTTCTGGAGAGATTTCACCGTTGTATTTTTCCGTAACTTGAACACCTTTATGACAGTTCATACATGTGTTTAATGCTGGAATAGAGGCACTTTTAGATGTTTCAACTGTTGAGTGACAATACTTACAATCTATCTCCAATTCACCGGCGTGAAGCTTGTGTGAAAATGCGATGGGTTGAGTGGGCGCATATCCTTTCTGAACCCCTACTTCTTCAATCGCAAATTTGTATCCATAGTAACCCAAAGGCAATGCCACTAAAGTTGTAACGATTAAACCTAAAACAGTTGGATTCATTTTGGCTAAAGAAGCCGGCAACAGACGTTGTAAGTAGCTGCCTTTGGCATTCAGCTCAGGATATTCATCTGGATTGGCTTCGGCAGCAATTCTTTTCAATGTATTTCGCACTCGGGCCAAAACAATTAAAACAATCGCAAAAACTGCGACTAAGATTAAAAGAATGTATTTGGTCGAAGGGTCTGATACGGGTGCATCTGAAGCAATAGCTGGGCCGTCTGTTTTTGGAGCAGCGGGTGCAGGTGCTGTTTTAATGTATTCTACGATGTCTAAAACCTGTGCAGGTGTTAGATTTTCATAGATATTCATCGCAGCCCCACCATAATCATTGTAGAGTTTAATTGCTTCCGCATCTCCACTTTCGCACAGCTTTTTATTATTGCGAACCCATTTTATCAACCATTCCTCAGAATGTCTTTCATGTACGCCTCGTAGAGCAGGACCTACGAGCTTTTTGTCTAACGCGTGACAGCTACCACAGTTGTTGGCATCGTATAATTTTTTGCCTTCCTCTGCGTTAGGGGCGCCCTCCGCGAAAATTGGAGCTGTGATGGCAAAACTTGCCACGACTGCCCAAATTTTAAATCGATTAATGTTCATATCTAGCTTACGAAATCGTCTATCGCACCGCAAATATACCACCCATGCCCATCCGATTGAAATAAATTGTACACATGATTTCCAATTTAAAACGGCTCTAAACAAGTTGTTTATCTGAGTGCATTCCAATTAATTAGTAATTAATTCTTTATATACTTGTTAATTATTGTGTCATTTTTTACGTTCTATGTCCACCAAATTCGACTATTGAATGTCGTTTTCTGCGGGATTTGTGACAAAAGTTGCGGTATTCGATTGGATAAAATGTCGATATGCTTCATAACTTGCCAAACATAACTGAGAATAATTCTGGCTGCTATTTCCAAAGGCTCCCGCTCGAGTATGCCATAAAGCTGTAATCAAAGAATTTCCATCAGAGGCATTCTTGTTTAATAGAGCTGCTTTTCTCACATTACCGCCACCTGCGTTATATATGTGTAGCGCTAGCAATTGAAACCATAGTGCATCCTCCTCTATTTCCAAATTCAGTTCTTTACAAATTCGTTTTGCGGAAGGAATACAATAATATTTAAACAACTTTGCCGCAGCCATAGCCGATTTATCAAAAATAACCCGTTCGTCTGCATGTCTATTTACCTTCAAACCGTACTTTTTCGCTACAGAAGGCATTAATTGGAAATGTCCTCTCGCTCCTGCCGAACTTACAGCATTTGGATTATTAGGACTTTCGATTAATAAAAGTAATTGGGCGTAAATAGGATTCACACCATATGAATTAAAAATTCGCATACCCTCAAATAGATGGGGACCTATTTTTGAATAATCAAAAAAAGTACGTCTACCTCGAACAAATTTTATGCTCGTTTCGCCTTCGGAAAAGCAAATTCCACGGTATAGTTCACCCAAACATTTCAAATTTCCACCGATTTCAATATCTCTTACCACATCTTTATGCACTATATCTACAACAGACCTTGTATTCTGATCTACTACCAAAAAGGAATCTGCACTTAACTGGATATCTTGAACCCAAAATGATATTTCTGGTTGATATAGTAACCAATTATTTTCTGCACTATTTTCGATGGGTAGAATACACACCGTTTCGCTTTTCTGAATCTCAATGCATTCTGTAAGGTCCGTGTAGGACACGTTTGTATCTAATGTCTCTGCACTATCGATTTGCGCAGTGAAAAATGGGAATAAAGAAATCCAGAAAAAAGTCATCGCTATCGATTACAAAATTTTATCAAATAATTACGGGCTACCATTTCACCTAAAATCAAAGAGCGTTCCCAATCGGCACATGCGTTCTGCTTGTCTCCTTTGTTAAATCTCGCGATTCCCCTACCCAAATAAACATATCCTAAACCCTCTGATTTTAATTTAATTGCCTTTTCAAAACTCCTCTCCGCACGGTCCCAATCGCCTTTCTGTAACAATACATGTCCATAATCGCCATGAAACGTTCCATTTTTAGGTTCAATCTCAATAAGTTCTATTACATATTTTTCACAAGTAGGCAAATTGCGCAAATAGAAGTGGTTATCAAATCTAAGTTTTAAAGCTATAATATTCTTTGGATCGGTAATAAGAAAACGTTCGATATCATTTAGTGACTTTTGATGATCTGCCGCACTAAAATAGAGAAAGGCTCTCTTATAGTACCAACTGGGATTGTCTGGGTCTTTTTTGATTACTTGAGAGAGCAACTCAATTGCATTTCTATAATTACCTGATTCCTCAAGAAGGGATATTTGTGATTCTAACAAGGAGTCCCCCCCTATTCGATTTTCTATTAACCAAGCACCATCAATTGCCGCCTCTTCATACTCCTTCATATATAACGCTAACTGGTAACGTGACCACCGGGCCGAAGTATCTTTAGGATAATATTCTAAATACTTACTAATATCGGCCAAAGCAAATTGAAAATTTCGTGTTTCCTTATTGGCCAAATGACGAAACAAATACGCATCTTGCAAATCTGGATTTATAGAAATGGCTTTGTTGAGATCCACTAGAGCTGAACTAAAATCCTTTAATTGAATTTTAGACATTCCCGAAAGGTACCAATATTCGGCCTTTTGTGGATATTGAGATCGCAATTGATAAAATACTTTCTTGGCCTCATCATATTTTTTATCGTTTAGTGCTTTCAGTCCTTGCTCATAGCGAGCAATCTCTGTTTGAGCCGAAACCAAATGGGTATATCCTAAAAAAAACAATGCGAACCCCAAACTATATGCCTTCATTTTTGTCATTACAATTAACTCTGTAAAACTATAACGCACAAAACGCATTAGTGAGCCTCGTTATACACATTTTAGGAGATGTCCAAAATCATTTAGCTTTGAACCGTGAATATTAAATCGAACCCACGATACCAACACTTATATTTAGTACTCGGATTTTTCTTTCTAACCAACGCTATTGTGGCCGAGTTTATCGGAGCAAAGATATTTTCCTTAGAAAAATCATTAGGTATTTCACCGTTAAACCTCTCTTTAATGGGCGATACGTTCAATCTTGACATGACCGCTGGTGTTTTATTATGGCCTTTTGTCTTTATCCTTACCGACGTAATTAACGAATATTATGGTCCAAAAGGAGTAAGGCGATTATCGTACGTCACTGTTTTTATGCTCATATATGCATTTGTAATGGTGCGTATAGCTATGGGACTTAAGGGATCTGATTTTTGGTTGTTTTCCGCAACTAATTTAGGTATATCCAGCATGAAAAATGCCTTCAATAGTGTATTCGGACAAGGATTAATGATCATCCTAGGCTCTCTTGTCGCCTTTTTGATAGGTCAAATTATAGATGCCTTTGTTTTTGAGCAAATTAAGAAAAAATCAAAAAATCGATTCATATGGCTCCGTGCCACCGGCAGTACGGTGGTAAGTCAATTTATAGACAGTTACGTGGTATTGGTAGTGGCTTTCTATTTTGGGGGAAATTATTCTCTTAAATGGGTATTACAGGTGGGAACCATCAATTACCTATATAAAGTCTTAATGGCAGTATTACTCTTACCCTTATTATATTTCCTTCATAACGTAATTGATCGCTATTTGGGTAAATCTAACCAAACCACATAAATACAGCGGAAACAATAATTAAAACACTTGTTATCATACCGGCATTGTGTTCCAATTTATGGGAGTTGAATTTATTCATTCCTTTATGAAAGACCCACACACCTAACAGAATACTTGTGACGGTGGTAATTGTATATACTAAAGTAAGCCATACAAAAGCAGACCATCCCAATGGAGCGATAGCAAAAAAATAGCCTTCAATTTCCATACAGGGAGATAAAAACATTGCTAGTAAAACACTACCAAATATCCATTTGGAATTTTTAGATGGCTTCCAATGAAAATGTTTATGCGTATAATGTCGGTATAGAAACACCAAACCTAATAATAGCAAAATCACCGCCGATAATTTTTCAAAAGGCAAATCGAATGGTAATTGATTTATTTGTGATAGTGAAACTTCTTCCGCAATGGAACCAATAAAACTCAAATGTGCCGTATAAAAGATGATCAGACCAATTAAAATTGTTCCTACTACATGTGCAGATGCCGCCCATAGTGAATATCTAAACAATTGCGCTCCGCTCCAATTTTGTTGTTTGCTCAATGCTATTAAGGGAAGCCAATGACTTGGTATTAAGCCATGCAAGAGGCTAATAACAAAAGCGGCGGTGAGCTGAGATTCGAGAATATTCATTCTTTGTAGATCGTTGTAAATTCAAATAAATCGCGGGTGCAAAAGTAAGTAACTAAACCTTCATATAAACAAAAAAGGCTCCGTAACCGGAGCCTTTTTTGTTTATTATGATAAAGATTACCCTTGAGCTTCTTTAATCCATTTGGACCACTGCTCATTTGAGATCTTAGTATCCTGCTCGGCTAATTCAGCCGCTTTTT
>ERZ891134.2401-NODE-2401-length-10926-cov-3.726336_pt1 | contig 10926 bp, 5 predicted proteins | sample MGYA00520888_ERZ891134 | MGnify/ENA primary metagenome ERZ891134 (study PRJEB32303, sample SAMEA104408692) | aquatic metagenome | biome: Brackish water; feature: Coastal; material: water | place: Baltic Sea | collected 2014-10-23 | depth 10 m ... | reverse complement strand
TAATCATTTATGGGAATTGTAATAGATAGGTTGCAAGCAGATCGAGAGATGTATCTGCTTCAACAACAAAGATTGCCATCAAGAGTTGCTGTAGCAACATCTTTAAGAGATGCATTTAGTGGTCCTGCTACACAGGCAACAAGCCAAACACTTACCAGTATAAATGCTGCAAATAGTTTAAAGAGTCAGATTGTTACTATAGGTGGAAATACTGGATTAACTACAAATCGTTATGGAACCAGCACTGCCAATATAACTTCCCAATATGGATCTGTTGTAGTATCTGTTGGTTCTACTTCAGCAAGTCTATTGGGAATTGCTGGATTAGGAAGCGAAGCTATTGCATATGGTATTGTTAAGACAGATGAAGCAAAAGTATATGATTATCCAAAAATATCTGGTGGTGTTTATGGTTCTGATTTTCCTTTTGTTGGAGAGGGTTTTGTTACCTTAACAAGTTCTAATCTTGGAGCAGGAGTTAGCACTAGACTATTCCAATCTGGAGGTTCTGAAATCGGTAAAGTTTTTGATATTATTGGACCAGCGGTAGATGTTAGTTCTTTGGTCAGTCAATATAATTCAACTTGGTCTACTGTTGATGGACAAGCAACGGCCTCAACATCAGCTCAAAGGGCAAAGGGTGATTATGAATTGCAAGTTTGGGGTCTTAATCGACAACTTGAGGAAAATACTGAGAAACTTGTGGAAATTGAAGAAGCAATTGGAATCTCCTCAAACCCCGTTTATGGTGGACCTTGGTAGGGGAAGTTGACAACCCAGAACGAACGTCGTATAATGTATGGGTAATCAGTTGAGGGGTCGCCCAAATCTCAGTTTAGATCTCTTAATGGTTACATCTGCGAATGTGGTGTAGCGGTAACATCCCATCCTTCCAAGTTGGTGTCACGGGTTCGATCCCCGTCATTCGCTTCCCCTTCGGGGGAACTAAATCAAATACCCACTCTATATGAGACCTGAAACTCGCAAAGCGATGGAAATGTTGTTTATTGCTAAGTGGAATCTTCCTAAAGCAGCAGCACATTGTAACCTGACTAACAAAGAAATGAAGATTACTTTTAACGAGTACTGCAATCTTCATCCCCCCACTTATGGGAGCGTGGTGGAATAGGTAGACACAACAGACTTAAAATCTGTCGGGCGTTATGCCCATGTCGGTTCAAGTCCGACCGTTCCTACTGGGAGGAGTACAAAAGGGATTGAGTGTAACTCTCCGCCTCCCTCAAAACTAAATATTAAAAATGGAATAGGCATATGAAGCTTAGACTTACTAAGTCCTATTATTGGTACTCTCCAGAAGAGACAATAAAATATGTCGTAACCATGTACTTTGTAAATGGAATACCCTTTACTTGGGATGATCTAACAGAACAAGAAGAAGCAAGTACGTTGCCATATACTGAGGCGAATAGTAATGTTAGAGTCTTTACTCCTGAAGATTTGTTTAGATCATCTGGTTACCTAATAATGGAAGAATGTCATCCATGTTTTTTTGAGATGGACTTGGAAAATCCAGAAATGTTATCTGAATTGGAATGATATATGTTTGATGCAAAAGTATATGATTATAATCATTTGGATTATTACTTGAGTGACACTGTTCTTAATTGTGTCAAAAAGTATTATCCAGAAGTTTCCGATCTATCTTTGCTTCATAAATCTGTACCCTCTAAAAATATTGGGGAACTTGTCAAATTAGTAGGAAAGGATCTAGTAGATACTGATTTCTACGTGAGGTTTGATGAGATAATTGCACGATATGTTGCACCACTTTTGCCGACAGATGTTTTGGTTCAAAAGTTTGGCAACATTAGAATAACTGTACCAGATCAAGACAGAACTGGTACAGTTTTGCCTTTTCATCAAGGAAGATGGGTTGGTAATGGACTTGGACTTAGGACAATATGGTTGCCATTTACCGATGCATATGAGAGTAATTCTCTTCAAATAATTGATATAGACACGAGTAGAACAATAACAAAGCAATCTATATCTGAAGATTGGTCCTATGAAAAACTTCAGGAGGTGTGTCAAAAAGTTTGTCGCCCAGTAAACATTAAAGATGGGCAATTCTTATTGTTTACTCAAGAGAATATTCATGGAGCAGCACCCAATAAAACTGGCAAGACTCGTATGAGTATTGACGTTAGGGTTTTACTTCGTGATGGTCAACCACATAGGAAATGGCCAGGGGCATATTTTAGAATCTTGGGGGACACTAACATTCAATCGCGCAATATTGCAATTCGTGATGACCAAAACGTTGTTATGTATGCTGAGTATGAGGGATTTAAAACAAGACATATTGATTTACACTTCCAAACTTTGACAGTAAGAGAATATTGTAATAGGATGGGGTACACCTTCCCACATCAAACAGGAGATAACGAAGGAAGGAACCATGCTTATTTGGAATATCTTATAACAAAAGGAAATGTAGACCATATTTTAATGTTTAGTATATTCTCTCTTCCCGATAATAAGGAAAGAAGACAGCATATTATGAATTTAGCATTAGAGTATAATTGTGTGTTACATTTTGCGAATGAAGAATTTGTCCTTGACAATCATGATATACTAGATAAGATTGAATATCTAAGAAACTTTACATCTGATTGGAGTAACCCAGTATATGAAAATTAATCTATGGTATTGCGAACATACAAAACAATGGCGTTGGACTCTTACAGATGATCATCGACCTATTATAAAGATGGAATCTGGGCAACAACCATTCCTAAGAGACGCTATGAATGATGTAGCCAATACTGTAGAGTATATGATGAATTGTATTCAAAATGAGTAATTTGTTATGAATAAATAAATCATAACAGCAACTAGTGTAATAAAATGGGTCTTAGTCGCTTAGATAATTTTCTGAAAAATAGTAGAGGCGATATCCTTTACGTTGATCCTTCAAGTATTGACTCAACTGATAGCATCGAGAACCAAGGCAACTCTCTTGTTAGACCTTTTAAAACTATTCAGAGAGCACTCCTTGAAGCAGCAAGGTTCTCATATCAAAAGGGACTAGATAACGATAGATTTAGTAGAACAACTATCATCGTCTATCCTGGAGAACATTTAATTGACAATAGACCTGGATGGATTCCTGTACATGATAATCCAATATCAGGAAATAACTGGTTAATCCGCAGTGGAGGAACCTCTAATGACCTTACCCAATTTACATTAGACACTAATTTTGGTATTGACGATGTAGAGAATGATCTCTATAAAATGAACTCCGTATATGGCGGTGTCATTATTCCTCGTGGCACATCTATCGTTGGTATGGACCTTCGTAAAACGAAGATTCGCCCTAAGTTTGTACCAAATCCCTCAGATAATAATATTAAACAAACTTGTTTATTCCGTGTAACTGGTACTTGTTACTTCTATCAGTTTACATTCTTTGATGCTGATCCAAACTCAAAAGTATTCAGAGATTATGGGACAACAGAATACGTCCCTAATTATTCTCACCACAAAGTAACCTGCTTTGAATATGCTGATGGTGTTAATCCTGTTGGATTTAATGATACATTCTTAAATTATACTTCTACTAGAACAGACCTTGACATTTATTATGAGAAGATTGGTCTAGTTTATGGACCTTCTAGCGGAAGAGAGATTCAACCCGATTATCCAAACACTGGTATTGACATTCAAACCAAAATTGATGAATACCGAATTGTTGGATCTAAGGGACAAAACGTAGGTATTAGTAGTATTAAAGCGGGAGACGGTACTACATCAAATACTACAATTACTGTAGATCTTGTTGAATCACTTGCTGGTCTTGATGTAGATACTCCAATTAGAATCGAGGGAATTCCTACAGGTGGTTATAACGGATCCTTCGTAATTAATTCTGTACAAAGCACTACTAGAATTACTTACCTCGTATCTACTGCTCCTAGTAATGCTCTTCCCAGCATCGTTGCTGGAGCACCAACTCTTAACATTGTTGTTGACTCAGTAACATCAGCATCTCCATATATCTTCAACTGCTCACTCCGTTCTGTTTACGGTATGTGCGGTCTCCATGCTGATGGTAGCAAGGCGGATGGATTTAAGTCCATGGTTGTTGCCCAGTTTACTGGAATCGGTCTACAAAAGGATGATACTGCGTTTGTAAAGTATAATGCGGTATCTGGTGTTTACGAAGACAGCACCGCTGTAAGCAATCTTCATACAAATACTTCTGCCGTCTACAAACCAACTTACGAGAACTTCCACATTAAAGCATCAAATGATGCGTTCTTACAGTTGGTTTCTGTGTTTGCTATTGGTTATGCGAACCATTTTGTTGCTGAGTCTGGTGGTGACCACTCAATCACAAACTCCAACTCTAACTTTGGTGCAAAAGCTATTGTTTGTAGTGGATTTAGAAATGATGCGTTCCCAAGAGATGATACTGGTTATATAACACACATCCTTCCACCACAAAAACTTGGTGGAGATGAGGTAACAATCGAATTTACTGCAATTGATGTTCAAAAAACAATTGATGTTGCAAATGACAATAGACTTTATCTTTATAATGAGACCAATCAAAATACCCCACCAAAATCAGTATTAGAAGGATATAGAATTGGTTCTAAAATAAATGATGAGTTGAAAATGATTATCAACGTTGGTACTCAACCAGAGACCAAAGTTGCTCGCATTATCATGCCTGAAACTCAGGGAACAGGCATTTATGAAGTATCCTCCACAAAAGTAGCAACTGTTGGTAGAACTGCCATTGGTATTAATAGTATTACTTCTAATATCTTTACCCTTACCTCTCCTCACCAATTCCAAAGTGGAGAATCCCTTCGTATTTTAAGTGATGACGGAGAACTTCCTGATGGACTGGATCATAACAGAGTCTATTATGCGATTACTGCTGGTATTAATAGTGACCAGATTAAGTTAGCACAAACTCTTAATGATACAATTAGTGCATCGGCAGTTATTGTAAACAGCAAAGGCGGCATTCTTCAATTTGAATCTAGAGTATCTGATAAAAAGTCTGGTGGCATCGGACACCCCGTTCAATATGATTCTACAATTGGACAATGGTATGTTGCCGTTGCTGATAACAACCAAATTTACAGTTCTATCGTTGGTCTTGGAACTGCTGCTCTTGGCGCAGCAACACCAAAGACGTTTATTTCAAGAACACCCGATAATAGATCTCTTGAAGATAGAATCTATAAGGTAAGATATGTTGTACCTAGAGATTCTACTGTTCTTGGAAGACCTCCAGAAGATTCATTTGTTATCCAGGAATCTAGTCAAACAATTGGATTCTCTAATGCTGAAGTTGCGAAATTTAAGAGTGTCTCTCCCTCCATCTTATCAAATACGTCCGAACTTAGAAACCCAAGAATCATTCATAATGCTGTTTGGGACGCAATTGTAGGTATTGCAACATTAAAGACAGAAACTCCTCACCAATTATCCATCGGTTCTAAAATTCAAATCTTTAACATTGTATCCACAGCGAACACAACTGGACTCGCTTACACTGGATTTAATGGAGTATTTGAGGTTATCGGTAGAGAAGATAGAAAGTCATTCTCTGTTGGTTTAACAACCAATCCTGGTCTCTTTTCAAATAATACCAATCTTAGAACAACTGATCTCCCTAGATTTGAAAGGAAAGAATTTAATAATACCTTATTTGTTTACAAAAAGGAAGAAGTTCAAGAGTATATTCCAAATGCAAAAGATGGGGTTTATCATTTAACCTTAATTGATGCATCTACAAAACCACAGGTAACTCCATTCCAAGATTTAAGGTTCTCTCAACCACTGAAAAATCTTTATCCCCAACTTGATAGAGATAATCCATCATCCGATCCACCACAAACTAGGACATTTGCTCTTCCCACTCCTATTGGTCTTACTGAAGTAAATGACCCCAAGAATAACCTCACAAAAGAAGTTATTAATAAGGGTGTTAGAGACTATGTAACTGGATTCTCTGTAGTTCAAATTGAATCTTCTTCTGGAACAGCACATACTGTTACAACTGATGCTGATCATGGATTAAATTATATTACAAAAGTTGGCATTACCAGTGCTGGTTTAAATTATGGTGATGGTTCTGGTAGCGTTCAAACTCTTTATAATGCAGAATTAGTAGGATTTGCTGGATCAACAACGGGTAAATATGCAACTGCTAACGTTCAAATTGATTCTGCGGGATCAATTATTGATGTAAAGATTATAGACGGAGGATCTGCATACGGCATTGGTAATACTCTTGCAGTTGTTGGACTCGGAACTACAACTGGATTCGTTCAGGGTTATGTTACCGTTCAACATATTCATAGCAGTGTTGGTGATATATTCCGAGTTGATGGAATTAGGGATGATAGGTTTGCGGATTATAATAATCTTTATAGAATTACTTCTATCCCGACAGGTGAGGACACTAAAGTCAATGTATCTTCAGCAAGCACTGTATACTATAGAGAACAATTCGCTGCTCCAGCAAGTATAGTTGGTGTTAATACAAGCGGTCTTACTAATATTAACTCTGCAGTATTGTCGGATGTTACTGCTTATTTGACTGGCGAGGCAATTGGTATTAGTTCTGTCGTTTATGATAATCAAACGGGTATTGCAAGTATTACTACTCTCAAGTCCCATGGATTATTAGTTGGAAACAGTATTGTTATTGGTGGAGTTCCTGCTCTAGTAATTAATGGTCATTGGAGTGTTGATACTGTCTATAACGTCAGCAGTATTGCTGTTAAAGTTGGTGTTGGTACTACTGTAGTTACCCCAACTGGTGGTGGATTCATTTATCCTACGGGCATTAATGCTCAAGATGCTCTAATTGATTTTGCTGATGAAGCAGCGTCTTCTAGACTCGTTCCTTCATATGCTGGCATCAGCACTACATTATTTGCAGCACTGAACGATCCAACCCTCAATACACTTACAGTTACAAATGCAACCCATATGGGTTGGGATCTTGGTGATTATATTATCATTGATAATGAAATCATGAGAATTAGTGAGTCAGTATCTACAGATAGTGCAATTGATGTATTCCGTGGTCTGTTTGGATCAGAAAAACAAGTTCACCCAGTAGGTTCTGTTGTTAGAAAAGTAAACTTTAAACCAATTGAATTTAGAAGAAACTCTATTGTTCGTGCATCTGGACACACATTTGAATATCTTGGATTTGGTCCTGGTAACTACTCAACCGCTCTTCCTGAGAGACAGGATAGGCAGTTCAAGCAAGTTGAAAGATTACTGTCTCAATCTGTTGCAGTAAATGGTGGTACACCGTTCTACAACGGTCTTGATGACAGAGGTAATTCATATACTGTTAATAAGTTTACTAGTGGATCTACGGGTCAAGACTTAATTACAAATGCACCAGTTCCCACAGTAACTGGTGAAGACATTACAAGTGATACTGGTGCTGTTGGTTTTGATGTTGATTCTACCGAACAACTTACTGTAAACCGAGGAATCAAAGTTGATGGTGGAAGAGAGAATGACATTATCTCTGAATTCAATGGTCCTGTTATCTTTAACGAGAAAGTAACTATCAACAGTCCTGTTGAGTCAAATAGTTTACTTCTTCAGGGTGATCAAACAATTGCTAGAGAATATACTGTTGGTATCTCCACCCCTCAAATTGCAGGTAACGTTGGTAATGTTATATATGATGCAGAACCAAATTCTGGTGGAGAACTTGGATGGGTATATACCAGAGATAATAACTGGAAGAAGTTTGGACCAATTCAATCTAATCCAGATAATTATTATGTTGGTCTTTGGAGTGGTTCCTTTAAGGGAGATGGATCTGGACTGTCAAACGTATCTGACGTTTGGGTGTTTGACGGTGTTGGTATCTCGACAACTGCTAACGTAGGTATTGAGACGACATCTGCAAAAGTTGGTTATTCTTTATATGCTAGTGGTCCAGTTCTGTTTGAGAATAACGTTGAGTTTAGATCCCAGTCTATTCTGTGGAACGTTCCAGGTGGATTTTTAGTTAATACTGGTATTACAACGTTTAACCAACAGGTCAACTTTAATACAATCAAAGCAATTGGTATCTCTACCTTCCAAAACGATGTTCTAATCACTACTGATGCTGCAACAACAGGAGATCTTGCAGGTAATTATTTAAGATTCTTGCAGACTGACCCAGCACTTAATGCATCATATGAGTATGGTGGACTTAAGTTTGAGGGTAATGATATTGGTAACAGTGGTGTCCGTGGTTACATTAAGGGTGTATCTGAAGGAACCTCTGGTCAATTTGGATTGATCTTTGGTACACAAGGATCGGGAGCATCTAATCCTCAAGAAAGACTAAGAATTCAGAATACTGGTAATGCAATCTTCTCTGGTACTGTTACTGCAAATTCTGATGAGAGATTAAAGGAGAACGTTGTTGGAATTGGTAATGCTTTGAGTAAAGTTCTTGATCTTAGGGGTGTTTACTTCAATCGTATCGGTCAACCAGAGCGTGAGATTGGTGTTATTGCACAAGAAGTTGAGAAGGTTCTGCCAGAATTGGTACATGAGGGACCAGATGGTGTCAAGTCAGTTGCATACCAGAATATGGTCGCAGTTCTGATTGAGGCGATTAAGGAACAGCAGGAGCAAATCAACGAACTCAAGGAACGACTGGACAATCTTTGAACTGGACGGGGGGGTTGACAACCTCCCTTTTTTATGGTGTATAATACCTGGGTAGTTCACAAGCATAGCACTTGCTCAACATTTACATGGACACCCTCAAGGGTGCTACAAACAGTTTTAACCTTGGCGAGACCCACTTTACCTGGGAACATCGTCATCGTGATAGTGATTATGGCAAAGCAAAGCAGGCACTAACACAACTAGATTCTGAGTATGTTCGTGTATCTTGGTGGGAGGGTGTGTCTACTCGTGATGATCGTGATGACCACCATGATGACATAATTCATGTGTGGTTAAAGACTCTTCCAGGTATGAAAGGAATTGGTAGGGAGACTTTTGAGTTTGATCCTAATCTCTATACTCTTGAGATCATTTCTCAGATGATCTATGAGAAGTTCTTTTCTGGTAAAGAGGAAGAATATCGTGTATTTAAACCTCGTCCTTATCAAAATAAATTCCTTGATACGATCAATCGTGCATGGAATCAGAAAAAATATCTAGAATTCCTTCTTTTTGCTAAGTGCCGTGCAGGTAAATCTGCAATGGTCCTTAAACATATTGTAGATAGTAATTATAAACTCTCTATCGTCTGTTCTCGTCAAAAATCTCCTGAGGGATCTTGGAAAAAAGATTCTAAAGAGTTTTTTCCTACAATTAAATATATTTCTGTCAAGGATCCTTCTTGGGAGGTTCAACTTGAATATTGGATGCGCCGTGATGTAAATATTGTCCTTTGGGGTACGGTTCAAAGTATCATTAAGCGCCTTGACAAGATCAGTAATGTTGATTTTGTTGCCTTTGATGAAGCACATATTGGTGGCACAGCAGATCAATTTGTAAAGGTTAAGAATGCACTGAACGCTCGTACCTGTTATATTTCTGGTACTGCTCATAAACTGTGCTGGATGTTCCCTGAGGAAGATCAGAAGTTTGTTTATACCTATTTTGATGAGCAACTTGATGTTCAAAGGGGAGTTTTTGAGGGTACAGACAAACGCCCTAAGATGAATGTTGCTTTCGCAAAATATCAAACCGCAGCATATCAGCAATTATTCGGTGATGATCCTGATGCAATGAAGAATATCTTTACTATGAGGGGTAATAAGTTTCTTCATGAGACCCTTGTTCGTGAGTTTATTTACAACTATTTTGGTCCTCAGCGTGAGATCCGTATTGGAGGTCGCCTCCTTGAAGGAACTTATCACATGATGGCGTTGCCCAGTGTTAAAGCATGTCATGCATTTCAGAAGTTGGTTAATTGTTATTATCCTGCCCTTGTCGTTACATCTGACACTAAGAATGATCAAGATGATATCAATCGTTTTCTGGATGAACACTCCAAAGCACTGATTATTACTCAATCTGCAAATGTTCTTGGTGTGACTGCTAAGAAAATTGATACTGTTATTAACTGTCGCGGTGGTGAATCTATTGAGTTTTGGACTCAATTTGCTTTCCGTGGTGGTTCAGGTGATCATGACTGGTGGGTTATTGATTTTGATGCTCAGAGGTGTCTTCGTGCTATTCACACTGCTTTCCAACTTGCATGTGATAATAATCCTTCTCTTTCTCAATATAGTGTTGTTGACTTCACCAACATCCATGAGTGGAATGATGGATTCCAGATGTTGTCTAAGGAGATGCTTGAGGATGCTCTTGCTGCAGATGTAGAGGGAAGCATTTCTACTATTACTAGTATCGTAGAATCCCTGGACCTTAGTAAGATTAATGATTTTAATCTAAATCTCAAAACCGATCTTACTACTGTGATGAAAGAAACTCAACTTAATGATAATGGTGCAAACAATAAAAGTTGCGTTATTCAGGAGACTGAGCGTGTAAAAAAGTCTGATGACCTTGATACTCTGAAGAAACAGACTATCAAGGCACTGCTTGAATCTATTCCTTTGACCATGTTTTACATCATCCGAAATGGTCAGAATGTATATTCAATCAATGATGTGATTGGTTCTGAGATTTATCCTTCAGTTACTGGTGATCATGAGGGTATTCTGGATGAGGTTATTCGTAAAAATCCACACAGCATTGAACTTCTTACTCGTCGTATTGGTATTGTTTCCAACAGCATTCAAAAAAGTATGAGGGATTCTGTATCCAATACGATTAATGAGTTGTCCGTATCCTCCCAAACGCAACAAAGCATTCCTGTAGAACTTTTTGATTCTATGCTTGATGACTGTAAGGATATGTCCCAAACTTACATGTTTGGTGATCCTAGTG
>ERZ891134.2400-NODE-2400-length-10934-cov-7.907620_pt1 | contig 10934 bp, 5 predicted proteins | sample MGYA00520888_ERZ891134 | MGnify/ENA primary metagenome ERZ891134 (study PRJEB32303, sample SAMEA104408692) | aquatic metagenome | biome: Brackish water; feature: Coastal; material: water | place: Baltic Sea | collected 2014-10-23 | depth 10 m ... | reverse complement strand
CCGTTGAAGCCAAACCGGGTCGGGATGAACTCGCCCACGATCGCCACATCCGACGCCTCGGGGATCGCGCCCTCGAGGCCAACCGCCCAGTAGCAGGCGTTGACGAGCATCCGCCGGGTGCCCTCGGCGACGAGGTCACTCGCCGCCCCCATCGTCGTCGTAAACACGCGGCCCTCGGGCCCGCCGTCAACCGCATAGCTCTTCACCCAGGCCACGGGCATCATCGGCTCGTTTTTGGGCCCCTCCACCGGCTCCGCATCCGGCGTCATACCTGCGAGCACCTGCCCGAGCACCAGCGGCTGTGAGTCGCCCGGGAGCGGCAGTCGCACGCCATACACGTCGGTCGGCCCCCAGATCTCACCATCGGCGATGCCCCGCAGGATTGGATGCCCCTTCGCTTCCGGAGCCACCAGCCCGCGGGTGCTCTCCTGCCCGTGGTGGCCGTGATGGCTGATCCACATCTCTCCCAGCACCAGCCGGCCAAAGCCGCCCTTCCAGGCCTCCTTCTCTCCGCCGTAGCCGTTGTTGTAGTGGGCATATGTCGGGTCGGCGATACCGGCAAAGGCGTGGGTCGCCGTCCGCATGCCGACAACAGGCTTGCCGGCCTTGAGATAGGCGTCGACATGCCGCATCTGCTCCTCGGGCAGCTTGCGGAAGCGGGTGGCGATCACCATCAGATCGGCGTCGCCGAGCGCCTCAAGGCCAGGGATGTTCGCCTGCTCGTTGGGATCGATCTCCCCGGTTTCGGGATTGATCGCAAACACCACCCGGCAGTCGAAGCCATGCCGGTGAGCCAGGATCTTGGCCAGCTGCGGCAGGGCCTCTTCGCTGCGGTATTCCTCATCACCGCTGATGAGCACCACCCGCTTGCCCTTGCCTGGCCCCTCATGGCCCTCCACATCAAGCCACAGATCCGCCCCGGCGGCTCCCGCCAGCGACATCCAGCCAAGCACAAGACCACAGCCGATCGCCATCAACCGACGACGAAACACAGAAACACGCATCAGAGATTCTCCCCAAGGAACGCCCCACCATCGCGGAGGCTCAGGAGAGAATACCGGTCACCACCCGGCCGTGCACATCGGTCAGCCTGAAGTCGCGGCCCTGAAAGCGGAAGGTGAGCCGCTCGTGATCAAGGCCGAGGCAGTGCAGAATCGTGGCCTGCAGGTCGTGCACATGCACCTCGTCGCGGGTCACATGAAAGCCGAGGTCGTCGGTCTCGCCGTAGGTGACGCCCCCCTTGATGCCGCCGCCGGCCAGCCACATCGTAAACGCGTTTGGATGATGATCCCGGCCCTGGCTGCGGCCGAGCACGGCGCTCGCCTCCACCATCGGCGTGCGGCCAAACTCGCCGCCCCACACCACCAGCGTCTCGTCGAGCATCCCCCGCTGGGCAAGATCCGCCACCAGCGCCGCCGACGCCTGGTCGGTCTTCCCACAGTTGTTCTTCACGTTGCCCTCCACGTTGGAATGGCCGTCCCAGCCCTCGTGGTAGATCGTGACAAACCGCACGCCCCGCTCCACGAGCCGTCGGGCAATCAGGCAGGCCCGGGCAAAGCTCGCCTCTTCGGGCGTGCAGCCGTAGAGGGCGAGCGTCTCGGTCGACTCATCGGCAAGGTTCATCAGCTCCGGCGCCGACACCTGCAGCCGGTGGGCCATCTCGTAGGAGGCGATCCGCGTGGCGATCTCGGGATCGCCGTCGAGCGACAGCCGGCGGCTGTTGAGCTCACTGACAAGCTCCAGCGTGTCGCCGGCGAGCTGCCGGTCGGCCCCCTGCGGGGAATCGACGTTGAGGATCGGCGGGCCTGCGTTGCGAAACCGGGTTCCGGTGTAGAGGCTCGGCAGAAAACCGCTCGACCAGTTGGCCGCCCCACCGCTAATCCCGCCGCCGGTGCTCATCACCACAAACGCCGGCAGGTCTCGGCTCTCGCTGCCCAGCCCATACGTCACCCACGACCCCATGCTCGGCCTGCCCGGCTGAGCGAAGCCGCAGTTCATGAAGATCTGCGCCGGAGCATGGTTGAACTGATCGGTACGGCAGCTCTTCACGATCGCAATCTTGTCGACAACCTTCGCCAGGTGCGGCAGCACCTCGGAGAGCTCCGCCCCGCTCTGGCCATGCTTGGCAAACGCAAACCGTGGCCCCAGCACACCCGCGTCGGGGCGGATGAAGGCATACCGCTGCCCCCCGATGACCTCCGGAGGAATCGGCTTGCCCTCCATCTTCGCCAGGGCCGGCTTGTAGTCGAACATGTCGAGCTGGCTGGGGGCCCCCGCCATAAACAGCTGGATCACCGCCTTCGCCGTGCCCGGGAAGTGCGGCGGCCGGACAGCCATCGCCCCGGCGGCGGCTGGCAGCTCCGCTCCTGCCCAAGCGGCCTGGGTCGCCTCTGCCAGCAGCCCGGCGAGGGCAATCTTCCCCACGCCAACGCCACACTCCTGGAAGAAGTGCCTCCGCGTGCGGGCAAGCCCCGCCGCCTCACGAGCCATCACACTTCCCACACCGTCGGCTGCTCGTCTCGGCATCTGGTTGCTCATCGCTTCACGATCGCCTCATCAAGGTTCATCACGGCCCGGGCCACGAGCGTCCAGGCGGCCTGCTCCCGAATCTCCGCCGAAACGTCCGCTGCCCCGGCCTCACCGGCTGGCTCGAGCCCAGCCAGGGCACGGGCATCGAGCTCCCCCGCTTCCAGCCGCTGCCGCTGACGGGCGAGATAGCCCAGCAGCACGCTCGCTTCCTCGTCGGTAAACGACCGCGAGAGCAGCCGCTGCCCAACCGCAGCGAGCCGGCTCGTGTCGTCATCGCCAGCGGCCGCCACAGCCTGCCCGAGCGTCCGCGCGATCTCAAAAAACATCGGATCGTTGAGGAGCGTCAGCGCCTGCAGCGGTGAGTTGGAGATCTCCCGCCTCGGCAGGCACGACTCGCCGGTCGGCCCGTCAAACGTCGTCGTCATGGCAAACGGAGCCGTCCGTTTCACAAAGGTGTAGATGCTGCGGCGGTGGCGATCCTCCCCTTTGCTCGCCGTCCACGACGGTGAGCCGTAGGCCACCTCGGTCACACCCGCCGGCTGCGGCGGACGCACTCCCGGCCCATACATTTTGTCGGAGAGCAGACCGGCGGCCTTGAGCATCGCATCGCGGATCAGCTCCGCCTCCAGCCGCACACGCGGCCCCCGGGCGAGCAGCCGATTCTCGGGATCCCGTGCGGCCAGCTCCGGCGACACCGTCGAGGCCTGCCGGTAGGTGGCGCTCGTCACCATCAGCCGGTGCAGCTGTTTGAGCGACCACGCGCAGTCGTCCATCAACACCACCGCCAGCCAGTCGATCAGCGCGGGATGGCTCGGCGGCTCGCTCTGGTAGCCAAAGTCTTCCAGCGTTTTCACGAGGCCGGTGCCGAAGAAGGCCTGCCACTGGCGGTTGACGGTGACCCGCGCCGTCAAAGGGTTGTCCCGCGACACCAGCCAACGGGCGAGCGCCAGCCGATCCGCAGCGGCCGGCTCAGGCAGCTGCGGCAGGAAGGCCGGCACCGCCGCAGGAACCTGCTCCTCAGGCTGGGTGTATTCACCGCGGTGATGCCGGTGCGTGACCCGCGGGTTGTCGGCCGGCCGCTCCGCGAGCACGAGCGTGCGTGTTCCCTGCCGCAGCGAGTCTTCCAGCCGGCGAATCTCGGCAACCGGCTCCGCCAGCTCCGCAGTCGACGCCAGAAACCGACGAAACACTAGCTGCTGCTCCGCTTCGCTCCGCTGCTCGGCCGGCACAGCCAGGGCCACCTCTTCGGCCGCGGTGTGGCCGCGAGCCTCAGCCGACTCCGAGTCCGTGACCGACAGCCGAAAGCAGCCCAGCGGGCAGGCGTAGTGCCGCTCAAACCGCATCGTGATAGCCAGAGCCTGGCCTGCCGGCACCGGCTCCACGAGCACAAACACCGCCGCATGGGCCCTGCCCTGCTGGCCGTTGGTCGTCCAGCCGCTCGACATCTCGCCGTCAAACGCGCCCGCCGCTCCGCTCTCCTTCCCCGCAAATGCTTTCCCCGCAAACGACTCCGTCGCCGAGACGATGGTCACCGGCTTTCCGGCACAGCTCAGCTCGAGCTCCGAGAGAAAGAAGTCGCCCTTGGGCCCCTCATAGGCGGTCATGCCCGGCCCGTGGGCCGGCAGGCTTGCATCGGGCAACACCTCCAGCCGCAGGGCCCGCACCGGAGAATCCCCGGCGGGCAGGATCAGCTCGTAGACGTCGCTCTTCGTGGCATCGCCACTGCCGAGCACGGTGCCATCGTCACGGACCACCAGATGCGGCATCGTCGACGAGACCAGCCGCGGCGACCGCACCTGCCAGTCAACCGCCGCCTGCGACTCCGCCCGATTCCAGTCTGCGAAGCTCTCCGCGAGCGACTTCCGTGCCGCGTGCTGTGCCGGTTCCGACGCCTCGCCGTCGTCTGCGGCCACAGGCCACTTCGCCGGCAGTGCCTCCCAGGCCGCGTCGATCTGCTGCTGAATCGACTCCAGCCGGGCGAGCCGCTCATCGCTCGGAATCACCCACTCCGGCTCATCGGCGTTGTTGAGCAGGGCCATCAGGGAGTAGTAGTCGGTCTGCGTGATGGGATCAAACTTGTGGGTGTGGCACTGGGCGCAGGCCGTTGTCAGCCCGAGCCAGGCCGTTCCCGTGGTGCCCACCCGATCGACCATCGCCAGATAGCGAAACTCCAGCGGATCGATCCCACCTTCTTCATTGATCATCGTGTTGCGATGGAAGCCGGTGGCGATGATGTCGTCGACGGTCGCCTCAGGCAGCATGTCGCCGGCGATCTGCCGAACCGTAAACGCATCGAAGGGCATGTCGTCGTTGAGCGCCCGGATCACCCAGTCGCGGTAGGGCCAGATCTCGCGGGGGCGATCCTTCTCGTAGCCGTTGGTGTCGGCATAGCGGGCAAGATCCAGCCAGCGGCGGGCCCACCGCTCGCCATACCGGGGGCTGGCAAGCAGCCGATCAACGAGCCGCTCGTAGGCATCTTCTGAAGTGTCCGAAAGAAAAGCCTCGAGTTCCTCCGGACTGGGAGGCAGGCCCACGAGATCGAGCGACACCCGTCGGCAGAGCGTCGCCCGGTCGGCCTCGGCAGCTGGCGACAGCCCCTCCGCCTCCAGCCGCGCGAGCACGAAGCGATCGATCGGGTTTCGCACCCAGGCCGCGTTCTCCACCCCTGGCGGCTGCGGCCGCTGCGGTGGCTCAAATGCCCAGTGGGGGGCATACGCCGCGCCTGCGGCAACCCACTCCGTGAGGATTCGCTTCTCATCGTCGGTGAGCACGACCTTCGTGTGGGGCGGGGGCATCACGAGATCAGGATCGGTGCTCGTGATCCGCGCGATCATCTCGCTCTCGTCGGGACGGCCAGGCACGATCGCCCGTGTGCCGCTGTCGAGTTCGCCAACGGCGGCCTCACGGAGATCGAGGCGAAGCCCCGCCTCCTGGTTCTCGTCGTCGGGCCCGTGGCATTTGAAGCAGCGGTTGGAAAGCACCGGCCGCACATCCCGGTTGAAGTCGGGGGAAGGGCCGCCCTCTGGGTGTGCCGCGTATGCGGTCGCCACACCGCCTGCTAGCAGCACTCCGGCCAGCCATCGCGGCACGCCGCTCCACAGACGCTGGCCTGAGTCGTGCCAAAGTTTCGATCGTTGCATCGCTCTCTCTCACCGGCTGTGAAACCTCAATTATGGCACGCCGCCATCCGGCTGACCACCAAACACTGCATTCGCCGCCGCCTCTTCAGCACGCCCGCAAACGGCGAACTACACTTTCAAAGACCCTTTTTCAGATGGATGTGCACCCATGCCTTCAGGTTCCCACAACACGATCACGATCCCTTCGCTCGACCCGCAGCGACGGCGGTCTCTGATCATCGCCACAGCCGTCGGCCTCTTTGTGCTCCTCGGCCTGACAGGCTCCTTCTATTCCGTGGGGCCGGAGAGCGTGGCGGTCGTGCAGCGGTTTGGCCGCTACATCGGCATCTCCGATCCAGGCCTGCGGTTCAAACTGCCGTTTGGCATCGACACGGTCTCCATCCTGCCAGTCAAGCGTCAGCTCAAGCTCGAGTTTGGCTTTGGCTCCGAAGGGGCCTCCAATCCCTACCAGACGTCTCGGGAAACCGATGCCGAAGCCGACATGGTGACCGGCGACCTCAACGCGGCGCATGTGGAGTGGGTCGTGCAGTATGAGATCAGCGACCCCAAAGCGTATCTCTTCAACCTCCGCGAGCCGGTGGCCACCCTCCGCGACCTCTCCGAGAGCGTGATGCGCGAGGTCGTGGGCGACCGCACCGTCGACGAGGTGCTCACGATCGGCCGCCAGGGCATCGAAAACGCCGCGATCGAAAAGCTGACCATCGTGGTCAACGAGCTTGAGATGGGCCTCCGCGTGCAGCAGGTGCAGCTGAAAAACGTGCACCCGCCGACCAACGTGCAGGCATCGTTTGACGAGGTCAATCGGGCTCAGCAGGAACGGGAGCAGATGATCAACCAGGCCAATGGCAACTACAACCGCGAGGTGCCCAAGGCCCGCGGCGAGGCCGAGAAAGACATCCAGTCGGCCGAAGGCTATGCGATCGAGCGGGTCAACGAGGCCGAGGGTGATGTGGCCCGCTTCACCGCTCTCCTCGAACAGTATGAGAAGGCCCCCGACGTCACTCGCCAGCGGATCTACCTCGAAACGATGATCGACCTGCTGCCGGCGCTCGGCAACAAGATCGTGATCGACGAAGAGGCCCGGCAGCTGCTGCCGCTGCTAAACCTCACAGCCCCCCAACAGCCACAGCCACGCCCCCCTGCTTCGCCCCGCGGACGCTAGCAGACTGTGGAACACGTCTGCCGCCGCAGGATGCGGCGACCGGCGCCCCCAAAAACCCTTGGCTTTGGGGGGCGTCGCTTCAGTGAAAAAAGGCCATGGATGGCTTTCCCACGGACAGCTCGCCACCATCACGAGGACGACTCCCGATGCCCGCTTCACGCTCCATGCTCTCTCAGCTGACCGCTCCAGCCGCACTCCTGCTTGCGGTGGTGGCGGTGGTGCTGTTTTTTGGCAGCGCCTACCAGATCGACGAGACAGACCAGGTGGTGATCACCCGCTTCGGCAAGCCAGTCGGGGAGCCGATCAACGCCGATCCCGACGCCAACGAAGCGGGCCTGCACTTCAAGATTCCGCTGATCTCGACGGTCAACCGGTTTGATACACGGGTGCTGGAATGGGACGGCCAGCCCAACCAGATGACCACCCGCGACAAGCTCTACATCGTGGTCGACACCTTTGCCCGCTGGCGGATCGCCGACCCCCTGCTCTACTTCCAGGCCCTCCGCGACGAGCGGAGCGCCCTCTCACGGCTCGACGACATCATCGGCAGCGAAACCCGCAACGTGGTCGCCCGGCACGACCTGATTGAGGTTGTTCGCAGCGAAAAAGACCGGGAGCCGGTGCGGGACGAAACCCTGGAGGAGTTTGGCACCACCGTCGGCGTCTTGCCGCCGATCCGCTTTGGCCGGATCGCCCTGGAAGACGAGATCCTCCAGGCAGCGATTCCCAAGGTGACGCTCTGGGGCATTGAGCTGCTCGATGTCCGCATTAAGCGAATCAACTACAAGAGTGATGTGATCACGAAGATCTACGAACGAATGATCTCCGAACGGGAGCAGATTGCGGAGCGATTCCGCTCGGAGGGTGCTGGCGAGGCTGCCAAGATCGACGGCCGCCGAGAAAAGGACCTTCGCGAGATCCAGTCGCAGGCCTACCGCGAGGTGGAAGAGATTCAGGGCAAGGCCGATGCCGCCGCCTCGAAAATTTACGCCGATGCCTACAACACGAGCCCTGCGGCCGCTGAGTTTTACGGTTTTGTAAAAACGCTCGACATGTATCGGGAGGCTCTTAGTAATGACACGACCGTGATTCTTACCACCGACAGCGATCTGTTTCGTCTGTTGAAATCGGCCACCCCCAAAACGGAAAGCATGCAGGTACCAACGCCGTAACCCGTTCAGCACGCTCAGCGCATAAAAAAACAGGCATGCGGGGGCAGGACAAAGCCCACCCCCGCGCGCCTGAATCAACCTTCCCTAAAGTTAGGGAAGAATCACGGCGTCGATCACGTGGATGACGCCATTTGAACACTCGATATCCGTCTTGACGACGTTGGCATTGTCAACCTTGACCTTGCCATCAGCGACAACGATGTCGACTTCGCCACCCTGAACGGTCTTCGCGTTCTTCAGCTTGACAACGTCAGCAGCCATAACCTTGCCGGGGACGACATGGTAGGTGAGGACGGCGACAAGCTTGTCCTTGTTCTCGGGCTTCAGCAGCGACTCCACCGCGCCCTCGGGCAGCTTCTTAAACGCCTCGTCGGTCGGAGCAAAGACCGTAAATGGCCCCTTGCTCTTGAGGGTTTCCACAAGCCCGGCAGCCTTCACTGCTGCGACGAGTGTGGTGAAAGACTTCGCGCCAACGGCCGTGTCGACGATGTCCTTCTTTTCGGCCAGTTTCACAGCCTGGACCTTGACAGCCTTCTTCGACAGCGGGCACTCGCCGGCGGTTGCCGAACTCAGCGTGGCTGCCATCGCAACAACAGCGGCAAGGACGCCGCACACCATCTTCGAAATACGCATTCCAAAAACCTTTCGTGATCTCACGAGAGAAAGTCACGTCAAAGAGCCCCACCGCAGACGCACAGTGAGGTTCCCCTCAACGAACCACACATTAGACCGCAGGGACTGTGACGGCATAACCAGAATAAAGAAGCGCTCCCCACACAGACCTCACACAATCGGTCGCAAACACCCGCAAAGAGCGGGTAGTCTTACGATTTCGAGTGGGGGACCTCTGTTTTGCGGCCCGACCGATTTTTAGCCTTTTCGCTTTGAGGAAGCCCGTATGCCACCTCGATGTTCTGCTGTGCCACCGCTTTCAGCCTCCGCCGTCAAAGCTCACAGCAAGGCAGCATGGGTGATCGTTGCGGGCCTGGCTGCCTGGCTGGCGTCGGCTGCAGCCGCCCAAGCTGGCCTTGAGGCCGATCTTCGGACCACCGATCCAGCACGTCTGGCGGCCAAGGTGCGGCTGCGGGGCGATGCTCGGCGGGGAGCCGTGCTCTTTCACACATCCGCGGCATCCTGCGTCCGTTGCCATGCTGCGGGCGAGGCGGCCAGCCCGCTCGGCCCCGACCTTGCCACACCGCGGCCAGAAACGTCCACACCCGACATGGCCATCGCCCATGTGATCGCATCGCTGCTCGATCCATCGGCCCTGATCCGCGAGGGCTATGCCACGCTCACCATCCAGACGGTCGACGGCGAGGTGATCAGCGGTCTGCTGGCGAGCGAAACGGACGAGGCGATCGTGCTCCGCAACGCCAGCGACCTGCTGGCCGAAATCCGCGTGCCTCGCGATGAGATTGAAGAGATCGGCCAATCACCCGTCTCGATGATGCCCGCAGGGCTGGTCGACTCACTGGCGGACGAGCGAGAGTTTCTCGACCTCGCCCGCTACGTGGCCGAAATCGCCCATGGCGGCAAGGCCCGAGAGGCAGCTCTCGCGCCTGCACCCGAAGCGCTGGTGATCGTCGACGACACCCAGGGGCTCGACCATGCCGGCATCCTTCGAGACCTGCGTGACGACGACGTTGAAGCGGGCCGCAGGATCTTCACCAGCCACTGCGTGAACTGCCACGGGGCTGACGGCAACGAGCCACGCCTGCCGACGGCGCGGGCCTTTGGACGCGACGAGCTGAAGTTTGGCAGCGATCCCTACCGGATGTTTCTCACCGTCAGCCGGGGCGCCGGCCTGATGGGTGCCCTGCAAAACCTGACGCCCATGGAGCGGTATCAGGTCGTGCACTACGTCCGCGAAACGCTGATGAAGGATCGCAATCCGCAGTATCGGCCGATCGATGAGGCCTACCTCGGCTCGCTGCCGGAAGGCACCGATCGCGGAGACACGCAGCCCGTTGTCGACCGCGACTACGGCCCCGTGCTCGCGTCGCAGCTGGGCCACCGCGTCAACAACGGCCTCACCTTCCGGCTGCCTGACGAGATCTCCCTCTGCTACGACCTGCACCGCATGCGGCTGGCTGCCGCCTGGCAGGGCGGCTTCCTCGATCTCTCCGAGACGCACCATCAGAAGCAGCGTGGCGAGCAGATGCCGCAGATTGACGGCGATCCCCTGCCTGGCCTCGATGCCTGGCAGTGGGCCTTCGACGGCTCCTTCGACAGCGTCGACGACCACAAGCCGCCTCGCGGCCCGCTGCGAAGTGACTGGCTCACCTACCGCGGCCACTACCTGCACGGCGACCGTGCGATGCTCAGCTATGCCATCGAAGGCCGTGAGATTCTTGAGGCGATCGATGTCGCTGCGGCCACGACCCCGGTGACGCTCACACACAGCCTGACCATCGGGCCCGGCGAATCGCTCCGTCTGTGCGTCGGTCAGATGCAGCCCGGAGAAGGCCCGGCTGGCCTGCTCACCAAAGATGGCTCCATGCGTGTCGACGACTTTGCCGAGGCTCGCGATGGAGGAATCGCGATCGTCACCGGCGAGCTGGCTGGCGATGCCCCGCCGCAACCGTTTGACAACCTGGCACGGCACCTGATCGAGGCTGAGGAGGCCGAGCCACTCGACCTGGGAACGCCCGGCCGCACACTGCTGGTGCGGTTTCGCGGCGACGACGGCACGCTGGTGGCGTCCACGCCGAAGACCGGCATCTGGAAGCCAGACGGAAAAACCCTCTTCGTCCGCGACGGGCGGCTGGTCTACGACATCGGCTGGGTCGGCGCGATCAGTGGCACCAGCGACGTAGCGGACGGCCAGTGGCACACCGCGGCGTTGGTGGTCAAAAAGAACGAAACGAGGCTCTTCATCGACGGCATGCTTGAGGCCCGCCGCGGTGAGTTTCTCAGGCCCGCAGCCGAGGG
>ERZ891134.2399-NODE-2399-length-10935-cov-5.802665_pt1 | contig 10935 bp, 10 predicted proteins | sample MGYA00520888_ERZ891134 | MGnify/ENA primary metagenome ERZ891134 (study PRJEB32303, sample SAMEA104408692) | aquatic metagenome | biome: Brackish water; feature: Coastal; material: water | place: Baltic Sea | collected 2014-10-23 | depth 10 m ... | reverse complement strand
GGCTGGCACGACGCCGATGCCGCGGGTGCCACAGCGCGTCGCGGGCTGAACGAGGAGGTCGTGCGCGACATCTCCGCCAAGAAGAACGAGCCGCAATGGATGCTCGATCTTCGTCTGAAGGGTTTGCGTCTGTTCGACAAGAAGCCGATGCCGACCTGGGGTTCCTACCTGGGTGACATCGACTTCGACAACATCAAGTACTTCGTGCGTTCGACCGAGAAGCAAGCCACGAGCTGGGACGAACTCCCCGAGGACATCAAGAACACCTACGACAAGCTCGGCATCCCCGAGGCCGAGAAGCAACGGCTGATCGCTGGCGTGGCCGCTCAGTACGAGTCGGAAGTCGTCTACCACCAGATTCGCGAAGACCTAGAAGAGCAGGGCGTGCTGTTCCTGGACACCGACACCGCGCTGCGTGAACACGAAGATCTCTTCCGCGAGTACTTCGGTTCGGTGATCCCTGTTGGCGACAACAAATTCGCTGCACTGAACACATCTGTGTGGTCCGGTGGATCCTTCATCTACGTGCCCAAGGGGGTCAAGGTAGAGATCCCGCTTCAGGCCTACTTCCGCATCAATACCGAGAACATGGGGCAATTCGAGCGGACCTTGATCATCGTCGATGAAGACGCCTACGTGCACTACGTCGAAGGATGCACCGCACCCATCTACTCTTCCGATTCCTTGCACTCAGCGGTTGTGGAGATCATCGTCAAAAAGGGTGCGCGCTGCCGATACACAACCATCCAGAACTGGTCCACGAACGTCTATAACTTGGTGACCAAGCGCGCCATCGCCCATGAAGGGGCAACCATGGAATGGATCGATGGCAACCTCGGATCCAAGGTGACTATGAAATATCCGGCCGTCTGGATGACTGGGCCGCACGCCAAAGGTGAAACCCTCTCCGTGGCCTTCGCTGGAGAGAAGCAGCACCAAGATGCTGGCGCCAAGATGGTGCACGCCGCCCCGTACACCTCATCGACGATCATCTCCAAGTCCGTCGCTCGTGGCGGTGGGCGTACGTCGTACCGAGGCTTGGTCCAGGTGCAAGAAGGTGCGCACCATTCCAAGAGCACGGTGAAGTGCGACGCACTGCTCGTCGATGACATCTCCCGGTCTGATACCTACCCCTATGTAGACGTTCGCGAGGACGACGTGTCCATGGGACACGAAGCGACCGTGTCGAAGGTGAGCGAAGACCAACTGTTCTATCTGATGTCCCGTGGGATGGATGAGGACGAGGCGATGGCGATGATCGTGCGAGGCTTTGTTGAGCCGATCGCACGTGAGTTGCCGATGGAGTACGCCCTCGAACTCAACCGCCTGATCGAACTGCAGATGGAAGGAGCTGTGGGTTGAGCAACACCGCAGCGCTCACTAGGCCGCCATCCGACCTCGCGCCACGGATCCACTCAAACGATCCCGCGGCACACGAAGTGCCCACCGGACGAGAAGAGGAATGGCGGTTCACGCCCATCGATCACGTTACCGACTTCTTCGACGAGCAATCGTGGGGGAGTGTCGGGACGGACGCAGGGGTATTCGTTTCGGTTCGCGATGTCGACGATGCCGAAGAGCTCAGCGCACTTGAGCAGGCCGCACAGTGGCAGGCGACGGACCGACCATCGGCCATCGCGCGCAAGCGGGCGTCGCAGGTTGTTGCGATCACCATCCCGAGCGAGCACGAGGCAACGGACGTAATCGTTGTCGATCTCAGCGCGGCCACGCAGGCTAGCTACGGTCGCATCGAAATTGACGCCGGAGCTTTTTGCAAGGCGACCATCGTGCTCCGGCATGACATGACAGCCGACGTAAGCGGTGTGATCGTCACCAACGTGGGGGATCAGGCCAATCTCACGGTGCTGAACATGTACGACGGCCCACGGACCAGTCGACATATGTGGCAGTGGGCGGCGACCGTAGGTCGCGATGCAACCTTCTTGGGTCTGACAATCGCATTGGGAGGAAGTTTCATTCGGCTATCCCCATCGGTGCGCTATGCCGGTCCTGGAGGTTCGGGACAGATGCTCGGTGCATTCCTGGCTACTGACGGGCAGTTTCAAGAGTTTCGGCTGCTCGTTGACCATAACGAGCCGCATTGCACGAGCAACGTGGTGTTTAAAGGTGCGCTTGCGGGCGCTGCTACCCACACAGTGTGGATCGGCGACGTCCTCGTCCGGCGAGAGGCAGTCGGAATCGAGACGTACGAAATGAACCGCAATCTGCTGCTCGATGATGGTCCGCGTGCAGATTCGGTGCCTAATCTGGAACTGGAAACGGGAGACGTTGTCGGTGCCGGTCACGCAAGCGCAACAGGCCGCTTCGACGACGAACAGCTCTTCTATCTGCAATCACGCGGGATACCGGAAGCCTTGGCTCGGCAATTGGTTGTACGCGGTTTCTTCGTGGAGGTGCTGGACAAAGTGGCCGACGAAAACCTTCGGTCGGACGCTCTGCGACGCATCGAAGAGCGGATCGGAATGGATGCGCTGGAGGTGAACTCGTGAGTAGCGACGCACCGGTTGAGGTCGGCACCGTTGGTGACCTAGCGATGGACACCGCTCGCAAGGTCGACGTCGCCGGTCAAGCCGTTGCTCTGGTCAGGTGCGAGGAGGGAGTCTTCGCTATCGGCAACCAATGCTCCCACGCTGATGTCGACCTCTCCGAGGGTGAAGTCGAAGGGTGCGCCCTTGAGTGTTGGCTGCACGGCTCGCAATTCGATCTACGCACGGGAAAGCCGTTGTCCCTACCAGCGCTGAACCCGGTACCTACCTTCGAGGTAACACTAGATGGCGTCGGTGACGATGCCCGAATCCTGATCAACCCCACACCCCACCTAGCCACCGACTGACGTTTCACACCGAACTGGAGCAACGATGAGCACCCTCGAAATCAAAGACCTGCACGCTAGCGTCGTCACCGATGCCGGTGAAACGCCCATCCTTAAGGGCGTCGACCTAACCGTGGAATCAGGGAAGATCCAGGCGGTCATGGGCCCCAATGGCAGCGGTAAGTCGACACTGGCCTATGTGATTGCGGGTCACCCGAAGTACGTGGTCACCTCGGGATCGATCACCCTCGACGGCCAAGACGTCCTCGAGATGAGCGTCGACGAGCGTGCGCGGGCCGGCCTCTTCCTCGCCATGCAGTACCCCGTGGAGATTCCTGGTGTGTCGGTTTCAAACTTCCTTCGCACGTCGGCAACTGCGGTCCGCGGTGAAGCGCCGAAGCTGCGCACGTGGATCAAGGAGGTCAAGGATTCGATGGCCGACCTGCAGATGGATCCGGCATTCGCCGAGCGGAATGTGAACGAAGGATTCTCCGGAGGTGAGAAGAAGCGGCACGAGATCTTGCAGCTCTCACTGCTGCAGCCCAAGATTGCGATCCTCGACGAAACGGACTCTGGCCTGGACGTAGATGCACTTCGGGTGGTCTCCGAGGGCGTCAACAAGGTAAAGGCAGATAGCAACGCGGGTATCTTGTTGATCACCCACTACACGCGGATTCTGCGATACATCCAGCCCGACGTCGTCAACGTCTTCTCCGGCGGCCGGATCGTCGAGACCGGGGGTCCGGAACTGGCCGAGGCGCTCGAGGCTGACGGCTATGAGCGCTTCACGGCCAAGGTCTGACCATGTCGGCATCTTTGGACGTGCCGCGGATCCGCAAAGACTTCCCTATCCTTGCGCGAACGGTTCGCGGTGATCGGCCGCTGGTGTACCTCGATAGCGCGGCCACGAGCCAAAAGCCAACGGCAGTGCTCGATGCCGAACGGGCTTTCTACGAGACGAGTAATGCCGCCGTTCACCGCGGTGCACACCAGCTTGCCGAAGAGGCGACAGATGCTTACGAAGGCGCTCGCAGTGCGATTGCGGGTTTCGTCGGTGCGCGGCCCTCGGATATCGTTTTCACGAAGAACGCCACTGAGGGACTCAACCTCGCGGCATACGCGTTTAGCAACGGCACGGACAAGGTTCGGCAAGGTCGCTCAGTTGACCCGCGCTTTGTTATCGGGCCGGGTGATTCGGTGGTTATCACCGAGATGGAACACCACGCCAACCTGATTCCCTGGCAGGAGTTGTGTGCCAAGACTGGTGCGGAACTCAAGTGGATCGGCATTGATGACGACGGGCGGTTGCGCTCAGAGGACTTTGGAATCATCGATGAAACGACCAAGGTTGTCTCGATCGTCCACCAATCCAACATCCTCGGCACCCTGAATCCAGTTGTGGAGATCATGGCGCGTGCCAGGGAAGTCGGTGCCATCGGTGTGGTCGATGCCTGTCAATCGATTCCACATATGAGAGTCGACGTTACCGACCTGGGAGCCGACCTCGTGGCCTGGAGTGGTCACAAGATGCTTGGTCCCACGGGGATCGGGCTGCTGTGGGGCCGCGCTGAGATTCTCGATGCAATGCCGCCTTTCCTCACAGGCGGCTCAATGATCGAGATGGTGCACATGGAGTCAAGTACCTTTGCGCCGCCACCGCAAAAGTTCGAAGCCGGTGTACCGATGGTTGCCCAGGCGGTGGGCCTTGGTGCCGCCGTGCGGTATCTCGAAGACGTCGGGATGGAATCAATTGCCCAACATGAACATGAACTAACCGGATATGCCCTAGATCGGCTAGGACAGTTGCCCGGTGTGCGGATTATCGGTCCAACCAGCAACGTGGACCGTGGAAGTGCCATTTCTTTTGTCGTGAATGGTCTTCATCCACACGACGTGGGACAGGTTCTCGACGACCGTGGCGTGGCTGTCCGGGTCGGGCACCATTGTGCGTGGCCGACGTGCCGGCGTTTCGATGTTCCGGCCACAACTCGTCTGTCCACCTACCTCTACAACGACACCGCTGATATCGATGCCGCCGTCGAAGGCATTCAGGCGGCCCAACAGTTCTTCGGAGTGGCATGAGCAGCAACGTCGAATCTCTCTATCAAGAGATCATCCTCGACCACTACAAGCATCCTCGGGGTTCAGGCCTGTTGGCCGAGGCGGCCGGCGAGAGTCACCAGGTCAACCCCACATGCGGTGATGAGGTGACCGTCGGGATGAATCTTGACGAAGCCGGGCACGTTCACGTGGGTTATGAAGGACAGGGTTGCTCTATCTCGCAAGCCAGTGCCAGTGTGATGACCGAACTGGTAGAGGGAGCCACACTCGCCGATATGGCCAGAGCTGAGCGAGCGTTCGTAGAACTCATGCACTCCAAAGGCAGCGCTGAGCCCGATGAAGACGTACTGGGGGACGGGGTTGCCTTCGTTGGCGTTGCCAAGTACCCAGCGCGCATCAAATGTGCGCTCCTGCCGTGGATGGCTTTGCAGGATGCTCGACTCAAGGCAGGTATCGAGATAAACAAGTCGGAAGGGTAGGTACGACATGGAATCGACTGTCGCGAATGAGGACGATGTCATCGAGGCAATGAAGGATGTCGTCGACCCAGAATTGGGCATCAATGTTGTGGATCTCGGGCTGGTGTATGGCGTCTCAGTAGAAGAGGGCAACATCGCCACGATCGACATGACTCTTACCTCGGCTGCCTGCCCGTTGACAGATGTCATTGAGGATCAAACTCGCGCCGCCTTGACCCCGGTGGTGGACGACTTCCGGATCAATTGGGTGTGGATGCCTCCGTGGGGCCCGGACAAGATCACCGACGATGGCCGGGAGATGTTGCGTAGTTTGGGATTCAACGTCTGAAGGATCATCTGTCCAACCTTGGCCCGCGCGTAGGATGCCCGGGCCATGATCTCCGCAACTGACATCGAACTGCGGGCCGGATCAGAATTGCTCCTGACCGTTGATTCGCTGCGAATCGGACAAGGTGATCGCATCGGACTAGTAGGTCGAAATGGGGCAGGCAAGACCACATTGATGCGCACATTGTCGGGGGAGGGCACACCGGCTGGTGGCTCGGTGACGTCCCGTGGGTCGATCGGTTACCTGCCACAAGATCCCAGGGCGGCGGAGTCGAGCGAACTTGCCTTGGATCGAGTGCTTGGGGCGCGAGGGCTCGCGGAGGCCACGCGCCGACTTCATCGAGCCACTGAGGCGATGTCCCAAACGAGCGAGAACACGGCCGAGTGGGAGCGCGTGACGTCGCGCTACGCGCGGGCAGAAGCCGACTTCTTGAACCTTGGGGGGTATGCCGCCGAGTCCGAGGCCGCGAGTATCGCCGCGGCACTGGGACTTCCTGATCGGGTGCTGTCTGCCGAATTGGGCACACTGTCGGGCGGCCAGCGTCGCCGGGTGGAGTTGGCGCGGATTCTGTTCGCCGGCGCGGACGTCCTGCTTCTTGATGAGCCCACTAACCACCTAGATGCTGACTCGGTGCGGTGGTTGCGTGAGTTCCTTCGCTCGTATCCCGGAGGTTTCGTCGTTATCAGCCACGATGTCGAACTGCTTGCCGACACCATCGGCAAGGTGTGGCACTTGGATGCGAATCGGCAAACGATCGACCAGTACTCCATGGGGTGGAACGCCTACCTCGAAGCTCGGGAAGTCGATGAGCGTCGGCGTCGGCGGGAACGTCGCAATGCCGAGCAGCAAGCCAGCGCACTGCGGGCGCAGGCTGACAAGATGCGAGCGAAAGCGACTAAAGCCAAGGCCGCGCAAAGCATGCTGAAACGTGCGGATCGTCTGCTAGCTGAGTCCGAAGGCGAGCGGGTTAGCGACAAGGTCGCCAAACTCCGTTTTCCTGAGCCCCGTGCTTGCGGCAAGGTGCCGCTGACGGCTTCCGGGCTGTCGCGCTCGTACGGCAGCCTGGAGGTGTTCACCGACATCGATCTCGCCGTTGATCGCGGCTCGCGAGTCATGATCTTGGGCCTGAACGGTGCGGGCAAGACCACGCTGCTTCGCATACTGGCCGGAGTTGACAACCCGGACACCGGCGTCGTTGAGCGTGGACACGGCGCTGTTGTCGGCTACTACGCACAAGAGCATGAGACCTTGGATCCCACGGCAACGGTGGGGGAGACCCTGGCGAGTGCAGCGCCGGATCTCGACGACACCAGGCGGCGTACCGTCTTGGGTTCGTTCCTCTTCGCGGGGGACAGCGTGCACAAGCCAACAGGCGTACTCTCAGGCGGTGAGAAGACAAGGTTGTCACTGGCCTGTCTGGTTGTTTCCGGGGCCAATGTGCTGCTCCTCGACGAGCCAACGAACAACCTGGATCCAGCTAGCCGGGAAGAGGTACTCACGGCCCTGCGCTCCTATGAGGGTGCTGTTGTCCTCGTCAGCCATGACCCGGGCGCCGTGCGTGCGCTGGAACCTGAGCGGGTCGTATTGCTTCCCGACGGGGACGAGGACCTGTGGAACGACGATTACGTCGATCTCGTCGAGTTGGCGTAGATCGAATCGACCGATGAGGGAAGTGGGTACGCCATGACTGACTCAGACATCATCACCGACCTGTCCGGCGACACGCTGACGGTGACCTTGAACCGACCGGAAGTGCGCAACGCCCAGACCCCGGACATGTGGCAAACGCTGGCCACGCTTGCACGTTCGGTGCCGACGGACGTTCGGTTTGTGGTGTTCACAGGGGCCGGGGTCGACTTCTCGGCTGGGCTCGACCGTGCAGTTCTCGCCGATTCTGGTCCGGAGGGGATGATCGCAAGGCTGCAAGCCGATGCTTCCGGGTTCATTGAGGCCGCCCAGGAGGGCTTTCGTGCCTGGTCGCAGATTCCGCAAACGGTTATCGCTGTCGTACAAGGAAATGTGATCGGGGCGGGCTTTCAGTTGGCACTGGCCAGCGATGTCATCATTGCCGAACCGGGTGCTCGATTTGCCTTGCGGGAAACCTCCATCGGCTTGGTGCCCGACCTTGGCGGCACGGGGGCCTTGATCGACGCTCTGGGGTACCGACGCACGTTCGCCTTGTGTGCGACTGGGGACTTTCTGTCCGCGGCCGAAGCAGCGAATGCCGGCCTAGTTCACGCAGTGGAAGAAGACGTGGTGGCTGCCCTGACGCGGTTATGCGATCAATTGCGCGGGGTAGACGCTGGTGCCGTTGCCGATCTCAAGCAACTGCTCCGCCAAGTTGCATCGGATCAGGACTCCTGGCATCACGAGCGCAATATGCAACTTGGTCGGCTGCAGGCATTGTTCGGGCAGGCCCATCAGTGAGTATGCAAACGGTCTGGCAGACCTACCAGTCGATGACGCGTGATCGGTCAGTTCAAAATCGCAAGATCGCGCGGTCGACGATCCGTCGCATCTTCGGATACGCGCGTCCGTACCGGGTGATTGTCGCAATCTTCCTACTCACGCTTGTGGTTACGTCTTTGTTGAGTGTTGCGCAACCACTGCTATTTCGACGCATAGTGGACGACGGAATCTCGGTTGGAAATGCCTCTCTCGTGACCTGGACTGCAGTTGCCATCGCTGGGCTGGCGATTGCCGACGCTGCGCTCGGGCTTGTGAGTCGCTGGTTTTCGGCACGCATCGGTGAAGGATTGATATACGACCTACGTACCCAGGTCTACGACCACGTGCAACGACAATCCATCGGCTTCTTCACCCGCACGCAAACCGGCGCACTGATATCGCGGCTTAACAGTGACGTTATCGGTGCTCAGCAAGCATTCACTTCCACGCTCGGTGGGGTTTTAGGGAACTTGATCTCCGTGACCATCGTGCTCATCACGATGTTCGCACTGTCGTGGCAGATCACGTTGGTGTCATTGATATTGGTTCCGCTGTTTCTTATTCCCGCACGTTTCATGGGTCGCAGGCTGCAGGCACTGACCCGGGAGCAAATGTCACTAAATGCGGAGATGTCTTCGCAGATGACTGAACGATTCAACGTCTCCGGTGCGATGTTGGTAAAACTGTTCGGGCGTCCCGACGCTGAAGCAGGATTGTTTTCAGGGCGTGCGGCCCGAGTTCGGGATATTGGCATTCGTATCGCAATGGCCAATCGGTGGTTCTTCACTGCCTTGACGCTGGTGGCAGCCTTGGCGACTGCCGTCACCTACGGACTCGGTGGCAATCTGGTCATCGACGGGGCAATTACGCTGGGAACGCTGCTCGCTCTGGTTGCCCTTCTCGCTCAGTTGTATGGCCCGTTGACCGCTCTGAGTAACGTTCGAGTTGATGTAATGACAGCCCTGGTGTCCTTTGAGCGCGTCTTTGAAGTTCTGGACCTCCATCCGTTGGTGACCGAACCCAAGCAACCACGCACGTTCCCCACGGGCGGGCTTTCCATTGGCTTCGACCACGTCGATTTCTCCTATCCGACCGCCGACCAAGTGGGCCTGGCGTCGCTTGAAGGAGTTTCCCGTGAGGAGGTCACCGGTGCCGGAGAGCAGGTTCTACACGACGTCACGTTCGATGCAGCCCCAGGAACGTTAACAGCACTCGTTGGTCCGTCTGGTGCCGGAAAGAGCACCATCATCTCGCTGCTGTCCCGAATGTATGACCCAACGGGAGGGGCGGTTCGAATCGGGGGCGTGGACTTGCGGGATGTTCTGACCGACGACGTACGGGCCGAAGTGGGCGTGGTGACACAGGATGCGCACCTATTCCACGAGTCGATCGCGGAGAACCTTCGCTACGCCCGTCCGCAGGCCACTGATGACGACTTAGTGGAAGCCTGCCGTGCCGCTCAGATTTGGGATTTTGTCCAAACGTTGCCGGAGGGGCTGGACACGGTGGTGGGGGATCGTGGTTATCGACTCTCGGGTGGAGAGAAGCAGCGAATGGCGCTGGCACGACTGTTCTTGAAGGCTCCGCGGGTCGTGGTGCTGGACGAAGCGACCGCTCATCTCGACAGTGAGAGCGAACGCAAAGTCCAGCAGGCGCTGGATTCGGCGTTGCAGGGGCGAACGAGCGTTGTTATCGCCCACCGACTCTCGACCGTTCGAAAGGCCGACCAAATTTTGGTGGTCTCAGATGGTCGGGTAGTCCAGCGTGGCACTCACGAGGACTTGTTGGCTAGCGGTGGCCTGTACGAGACGCTCTACCGCACCCAGTTCGCCGAGGACTGATTCCAAGCCCGCATCGATCGGTTCACACGCCCGAATCCTTAGCTTCGCGTCGTAGGAAGAAGAACCATCCCCCCATCGCTACAGCAGCGAAGAGTAACCATTGGATCGCGTAGGAGATGTTTTGCAGATCATCGTTTTCCGGAAGCGGGACGGGGATCAGATCGTCGCTGGGTTCGGCCATTGCCACCTGCAGGTACCAGCCCTCACCCGTTGCTTCGGGCAGCTGACCGGCAGTGATGTCGGTGACCTGGTCGAATGGCAATCCGCCTCTGTCCTGCGTTGCTATCGCCGCCCCAGCGGGTAATGGTCGGGCTACGCCGGTCACGGTCACAAATTCGCGTTGGTCGTCGATAGGCAGTTCGGGGGAATCACTCGCGCGGATTCCTGAGGGTGTCCATCCCCGCAGTAGCCACACGGTTCCACCAGTGGTGCGCAGCTGCTGCATGACCCAGAATCCATTTCGGCCCTCGAGCGGCCGCTGACGAACGAAGCGCAGTGAATCGGACACGTACTCCCCGGTCAGTGTTACCGGCGTGAACTCCGGCAGCACATCACCCGGTGATGGAGTGATGGCATCAGTGTCGCTCAGAGACTGAGCGCGCGCTTCTTGTTGCTTTTGCTCGGCGCGGTCCCACTGCCATCTGCTGAGGAAACCGAACGCCACGATGGCCACCACGACCACGGCCGTAAAGCCTTGCCAACGCGGGGTGCGCAGCAGCGTGAGCATCAGCCCACTGTACGACCGCTACCCGGCTCATCGACCTCGGCAGGAACAATGATCACGCCCTCCAGTGCCTTGGTGGACGACGGGAGAGCTGGCCTCGCCGGTTGGACCTCCATCGGCACTGGATCTGCGGACCCCTCATCTCGTGATTTTCCGGCATTTGCAATCACCACAGCGAGGTAGGGCAGCACAACGGCTCCGGCAATCAGGACCCATCGCGG
>ERZ891134.2398-NODE-2398-length-10948-cov-4.007987_pt1 | contig 10948 bp, 14 predicted proteins | sample MGYA00520888_ERZ891134 | MGnify/ENA primary metagenome ERZ891134 (study PRJEB32303, sample SAMEA104408692) | aquatic metagenome | biome: Brackish water; feature: Coastal; material: water | place: Baltic Sea | collected 2014-10-23 | depth 10 m ... | reverse complement strand
TAAATCATTTGATTGAAGCGGCTTTGACCATTTAGAATATCTTTTACGTTTACGTACCGCATTTCTTAAAAAATCATATTGTAGTTTATTATCTAGTATGTGACGTTCATTCATCGCATTGGCTAAAAACGCTGTATCAATAAAGTTACTTAATCCTCTATTAATAATAAAAGCATTATAGCCTTTTTCAGTTTGTGCATCAATCATAATATTCTTTTTAGTATCATTGATTGAATTTAAATAATCAAAAGGGTTCATAACGGATCTTTCATTTTTATTGTATCAAGTATATCATAGAGTTGTGGACCATTCTGTAGTGTTCCTTGTTCTAATCCATTTGCCAATTCGAGTTGTATAAGTCTTCCATACACTCTATCTGACCAGTTACCTTCTCTATTTAGGAGTACTTGATTCCTATTTTTTGGTAGCAAAGACCATTCATATATTAAGTTTTCAGTTTGTGCATCTAATAGTGTTTTCATATAGTCTCTAGATTGTTGAAATTCTATAGGAAAATGTTCTGTGCCATATGCATTAGCATGAAACAAACCGGCCATACAAACGGTCTTTGATGCTTTAAGTTCTGATTCTAAAATTCTCGCAGTATACCAAGAATGATGCCATAGTGTACCAGCACCCGACAGAGTGCGATGAGGTATATTACCACACAAACGTTTGGCTTCAGTGAACTGACGTGATGTAAAATCAGTTGGGTATGTTTTAAGTGTTATGATAGTACGTAAACCACCATAAGCCCTTGATAATGGCAACGCTCTATGCCATTTTTGTGAATTAAATAGGAATAACCTTCCATGTTTGGGTTTTACTATGGTTTCTGGTTCTTCATTATCGTCATATACAATTGTTTCTCCACCCCAGTCCATATCCCATTTACCTTCATTTAGGTATATAATTGCAGTTTCACTTGCAGTAGCAGGACCACCAGTATTAATATCATCTAGATGAGTATAGCCATCAGTTCCATAAGTATATCCATTACAATAAACTCTTAATAGAGTTCTTTTCTCACCAATAACACCAATAAGTGTATTCCATACTCTTTGTATTTCTGGAACTGTTTCATACTCTGGAGTTTCAGTTAAGTCTACATTTATCCAATTTGGTTTTTTAATGATTTGCTTATTCCAATGGCCTGAATCGTGCTCAGCATAACCACTTGACTTCCAACCATATGTAAGTTCTTTAGCCCATTTATCTCGAATAAAGTTAATTAAATCCGGATTGTAAATATCATCTAGTATAAGTGGTAATGTCATACTAAAGGATCCGCTTTCATCGATCTATAATGTAGATATTGAGTAAAAATAAACTTATCATTTTTTGATGGATTCGAATAATGCGGATGAGTCCACAATGGTGGAAATAAAATAACTCTACCAACTCTTGGCTCAACAGAGACTTTATGATCTGTAAACACAGTATCACCACCACCTTTAGGATCATTAAGATACCAAAGCGATGTTAAAAATCTTACACAAGATCTTACATCATCAACATCTACATGTTCTTTAAAGTATTCATCATTTGAAGCTGAATACTTTTTAAATTTAATAGATTCACATGCAAAATTTTCAGGCCAAAGCGGTAAATACTTGTCATAATATGCTTGAGCTAATTCTAAAAACTTATCAGTAAGAAACTTATTAGTGTCTTGCCAATCATCTAAGTTCCATAAAATAAGCTGTTGTAGATTATATGTTTTGTTGTCTGTTACATAACTCAATCTTGGATCGCTGTTAATTCTATCAACAAGTTCTTCGCAATAATCAACACTTAGTACATTATCATAAACCTCAATCCAAGATCCACTATTTGTTTTTACTTGAGTACTTTCCATTTATAATCCTATAAGACCAAATCCGTGACTAGCAATTGCATTTAAGATAATAAAACAACAAGTAAAAACGTGAAGCACCACCCAAAGAGTACGAATAATTGCGACTTTGTCAGCCTTGTTGTTATCTTCATATGCTTTGGTTCCTATTGCCTTGCACCAATGTTTCCACATTATTTAAAGTTGCACTCCGCCATAATCTCTGTAAGACATGCGACGATATTTACTTCCTGATCAGCAACAAATGCTGCTTTATAGGAATAATCAGCCAAAAATAAAATAAGTTGAGGAACAGATTGTTCTTCTATATATTCATTTGCAGCATCATAGATTTTACGAAAGAGTACTGTTGTGTCTATATCAGAATTTTGACCAACCCATTTTCGCATTTCTTTAAAGTTTCGTTCCTTAAGAAATCCAACAAGTTGTTTAAAATTATTTTCATCAAGACTAATAAGAATTCCAGCATCAATTTTACCAGTTACAGAATAGCGTTGTAATTCATTTAGAACTCTTCGCCAATCTGGAAAATGGTTCATAAGTAACGTGGATACTGCTTTCTTATCATATTCAATACCTTCTTTTTCAAGAATAGTACCAATACGTTTAAAGAATTGACCAGCAAGTTCTGGAGCTTGTTTCTTATCAATAACAAAATCAACTACAGAACATCTAGAATGAAGAGGTTCAATGATTTTATTTTTATAGTTACAAGTCATAATAAACCCGCAATTACCAGAATACTCTTCCATAAAATTACGAAGAGCAGGCTGAGTAGATTGTGGGTTTAGATAATCTGCTTCATCTAAGATTACATATTTACGTGAACCTGTAAGAGAAACAGTGGATGCAAAGTTTTTGATATCACGTCTAAGTGTATCAATATTACCATCAAGAGAGCCATTGATGATATAATAATCATACCCACATTCCTCTAGGAGAGCCCGAGCAACGGTAGTTTTACCGATGCCAGGCTTTCCAGCTAAGAGGAGATTAGGCACTTCTTTTTTATCAATAAACGTTTGAAATGTTTTCTTCAATGCTTCTGGAAGAATGGTATCTTCAATACGTTTTGGTCTATAGGTTTCTACCCATAACATAATATAAATTCTCCATTAGATAGTTGAGTTAACTTCAGTAGCAATCCAATACTGTACTCGGCCATTATCCATAGAGAAATGAGAGATACGTTGAGAAGAGATCTCAACATCATAGTTACCTGGAAGTAGTTTAAGATTCTCAGTCTTAAATACCATTCGGAATGTTTTATCAGTAGTACCAACTTCACGTTCGAATGTATTAGATGTTTCATTCTTAGTATCAGTTGCTACAATACTAATAGTACCATTGTTACCAACCACACACCAGTCAGGAAGTTGAAGAACACTTGCAGCTTGCATTGTTGCTTTAAAGTCTTCTTGGTTCATTGAAAACTTTACAGGTGCATCTGGAAGCGTAATATTCTTTTCTGGTGGAGCAACAACCATAGCAGGATCAGTACAAAAGTACTTAGTTGAGCTTTTAGCATCTTCAATTTGTACAAATGAATCTTGAATATTCATTTCTGGATTAGCAAATAGAGATACGGTAGATAGAAATTGATTAAGATCGTAGATAGCAAAATCACTTGGTAGTGTATCTTCAATCTCAACTTGAGCCATAATAGTTTTTTGGGCTGAAAGAGTTCTTAGTACATTACCACTCTTAAAATGAATGGATGGGTTAATTGTACTAAAGTTCTTTAGAACACCCAAGGTTGCAGGAGATAGTTCCATAATAATCCTCACTTTGTTTCATTAATAAGTCATTATATCATATAATGGTACATATGTAAACCATTATATTCACTTCTAGTAATTAGATTAACGTTTGGTATTTTTGATTTTACTTTCATCTGTTGTTGGTGACTGTCCAGCCATTGCCAAATCAACAAGTGATCCGCCAAAAATATAAGTTCCAGCATGTTGAAGTCTCATCCAAGGACACATCCAAATCTTAGAACCTGCGGCCCGAGCCCATTGACAAAACATATAATCTTCTGACAAATATCGTTTAGTTTCTGGATCAATAACACAATCAAAGTATGCCATAATTTCACGACTACCATCAAAATTCTTTGTTCTAACATGATCTGGCTTATATCGTTGCTGTGGATATGCTTTATCAAATTGTTCAAAGACTCTACGTTGAATCATCATAAAACCAGTTCCACCTTCAAGTACTTCTTGTGGAATATCAACTCTCATATCTTGACCACCTTGAACTGGATTAAAGACATAATCACCTACAAAGTTTTCTAAAACTTGTGGGTTTTGATCAGCAAAACCTTTATCAACTGCAGCTTTAATTTTTTCCCATGAGATAGTTTTCTTAGGATATGGACCACACACGATATCTTTATCAGATTCCGGATCAGCAATAGCCGCAAGAGCTAAAACATCATTTGGATCAAATCCAATATCAGCATCAATAAACATCAAATGTGTACAATTACTACGTAGAAATTCATCAGCACAATAATTTCGAGCTCGTGTAATTAGTGATTCATTGTATAGATAATGGAAACTTACATCCATTCCATAACGTGTTGCCATAATGCCAAGATCTACACTAGACTTAGTATATTGACCACCTGCCATTCCTCCATACATTGGAGTGGCTACAAAGATTTTACGCTTTCTAATTTCGCCTAGATCAATATTAATTTCCATTTTTTTCTCCGTGGTTCAAATCATGATTGTACATAGCAATAATAGCATAATGTATAATTTTCATTAGATCTGACCTGTTATAGCCATCCTTCTTTCCATATCTTTGTGCGTATTTCATCACATTACCGATACAGAATCCTTCACCATGACCGCCGTCAATGATAAATTCAGTAGCTTGATATTTGTTTGTGGAATAATGCTCGCCATAAGTAGCATTGATGTATTTGGTAACTTCTTCAAGAAGCTTGCCTTCATTGTATTTATAATCTATTTTCAAAAGAATCGCTCCAAATTTTCACTAGTTTGTTCATCCCATATTTCGTATTTCTGAGAGTTGTTGTTTTGATAAACATAAGTGGCATTTAACCAGTTTCTGTTTCCTTCAAGTGCTTCTTTAACTTCAGTTGCCATATCAATAGCAGTTTGTACTGGAACATTTTGACAAATATGATTTGTAGATAGTTTAGGATCTAGTAATTCAAAATCATCAGGCATTCCCATAATAGTAAGAGCTTCGCGATATGTTACATATCGATCTTCATATGGGTGAGTCAATGAGTTTGGATAATGTCCAACAAATGCTCCAATATAGTCTTTTGGAACAATAGTTCCACGACGCATAATATTGCCGCTATCTTCAACAAGCTTTTTATGTTTTCTTAAACATTTTTCGACTTGATTTTCATATCCATTTTTACCCATCCATTCAGCCATCATTTTATATGTGTGACCGGCTCTTTCAATAAAAGACTGAACATCATTTGTACGAGCATTCTTTTGTCTTAGATTGTCTTGAAATTCGCGATGAGTAATTCCATTATACACAACTTCAAGTAGATACCTGTAGAAGGGATCATCTTTTGACGGTGTTTTTGTATTGATGGGTTCCATTTGTGAGTTTGACTTGACATTCGATATAACCTCCTCAATCGGCGTATATGGCCGATTATAGTAATTGAGTAATGGTGTACGATCGCCTTGCCAAAAGAAATAAAATGTTCTTTGTCTTGTTTGTGGAACCCCATGAAGTAGTGAACCAGTTCGATATAAACCAAAAGTATATCCAGCTTTTAAACTGATTTCTCTTAATTCATCTCTTACAAATTTACCAATATTACCAGCGAGTCCTGGAGCATTTTCTCCCCAGAATACTCTTGGTTTTACTTCGTTTAAAACATGCTTTGCTGTTTTAATCATCCATTGATTGTTTGGATTATCTTCACCAAAGTGCATTGAAAATTGGCTTAGACCAGCACAAGGACAAACACTAGACATAACATCTACTTTAGGTAGATGAAATGGATGTTCAGGTTGTTCATCAAGTACGTGATATGGTACTTCATTATTCCAATAATTTAATAGATGTTTTTCATTATTTTTAAATACAGAATATGAAAGAATATATTCTGGTCTTGTGCCAAACACCTTTTCAGATGCTATAGCTTCACCACCAATTAGTGGAATAATAGTTGCATGTTTCATGAAAAGAAGCTTTCCAATGTAATGTTTTCGATTCCATTCCATTCGAGTCCTTGCCAATAAGGATAGTACTTTCTAGAAATATGTACTGATTTTGGCTTTTCCATAACATCAAAGGTCATTTCACTTTCTTTATTATAGAACTCTGGTTGGATCCATTGTTTAAAATTGATATTGTTCTTTGGGCAATGTTCGATCATATACGATTTGAACAAAAGGCGCATTTTATTTCTATCTTCCCATTCGCCAAAGTATGGAGTATTTTTATACCAGCCAGACTTTGGAATAGATCTTGATGGATTTTCGATTGGTAGAAGTTCATAAATGCTTCTACTGCCTTTAACTGGTAAAGACTTTACCTGTTGAATATATTTATCACATAGCTCAAGCAAGGCTGACTCTGGATTGTCTTGCCTCATTATATGATGTCGTATATCGATATTACCAAAATAAAATTCAATATCATTAATGTCTTTGACATTTTTAAAATGTCGTTGTGTAAAGGTATCTAAGCCAACTTCAAGAGCTCCATGTAATGTTTTAAATGGAACTGAATTAACTTGCCAATCTTTACGATACATACAAATAGCATGACTATCTCCAGTAACTAGATTATTCCAGTTTGGTGTTGGGTCAATTGTAATTGCTGTATCTTGCATTCTTTTAAGGTTATCCCAGTCTATTTCGAGCCATTCTTCTTGAACTGGTCTGCCTTTTTCTTTAGCAGTTTTAAGTTTGTCACCCACCATAGTATAGTAATCCGGGTGGTCAATTGCCAAAGAAAAAACTTTACCCTTAAAATGTGAAAAGTTTCTAAAATTGTACGCATGTGGAAAATTTTGCACTCCTCCAAAAAGGTTAAGATCACCACCCCAGTCATTTCCATGATAAACATACAGTGTATCAAAATCATTATAATCACGAAGTCGATCAAGTGACATCATAACATATAGATCTTCTACACCTGTATGTTTTAATAGATCACCATAGATAGCGCCTTGTGCTGCTCTATGGCTATGTAATTGTTTAGAAATTGGAATGAATGGTGCTGCAGTTACTGCGGTCATGATAAAAATGCCTCCAACGAAGCTGGTGCTTCTTCAATTCTTGATACTTTACGACGTTCACATGCTTTTTTGTCATCTCTAATCTGAAGGTAAATACCAAACTGGCATGAAACCACTTCAGTTCCGTAATATTTTAATCCATCTTGAGGAAATTCAAAAAGATTACCAATATTATATGCACTAGGATGAAAATTTACTCCATCAGTCAAACCAATATTATCAGCTTGTTCTCTTAAAAAATAAATAGCTTCATCATATAATTTAGCTGGAGCATCAGGCCACATAAGTTTAATAGTATATCTTGCACCAGGACCCGGTGCAACGAATCTTTGATCATGATGATATTTCATCATTGGTAATACACTTGTACTTGCGGCACAATGAAAACCATAATACTCACCAATACCTTTAAGTTTAGTGAGTTCATCGTATGCTTCTTTAATTTGAGTACATCTATAAAGTAAACTATCAGCTAATCCGATTGTTTTTAAATTAGCGACCCATTCAATAACATCTGTAGTATGAAACTTTCGTTCAGGATCTGCATACTTTTCTCTACAGAAATTACGAGCTCCACCTTGAATAGAAGTATGAAGTTCTGTTGTTCCCCATACTGGTTTTTTATTTACTTTAGTTTCATGCTCAACAGTATTACGAAGCCATTGAATATAATCTTGATCATTCTTTTCTACTCGATCAAAATCAACCCAACAATTAGTTGGATCATTAGAACCAGTTACAGTTTGATGTACTCCTCTGGCTCCATAAAAGTGCGAGATAATAGTGTTGCCTAGAATATTAAAATCAGACATATTGGCGGTAGCAATATTCTCGCCAATATATCTCATTCGATCATCAAGTGTAATTGTTGGATGAAAATATTCTACATTTTTTGCAAGGCCATAATCAACGTCACCTTTACGGTTTGTGTTGATATATTCTTCATCTAAATAGCCTTGTTTAATACAAGCCCTTTGATTGATTTTATAAAGAAACCAATTAAAGTCGCTCATAATTTCTTTATTATAAGACCACCAATCATAATTATAAGCTTGCATTATTTTTCCACCAATCCATCATGATCAAGATGTACGATTGTAAGATCTGGATGAACCTTTTTAATTTCAGCAATTTGAATGGGATCATCTTCAAAATGTATATTAATTATATATATTTTTCTCAGAAGTGTCAATACCTGAGCTTTCCATTTACCACTTTCTTCTCTTGAGTATTTTGGATCATCTCTTGAAAGTGGATTATAGAAAACATGATTATCAATTCCTGCTTCGCCTAATTGGTGTCTTGTTTCCAACATCTGCGAAATTGAACGACCAGTAATGATAATATCCCAAGGATGGGGCCGGACACCAGTCCGACCCTCTCCCATGTAGATTACACCATCAATATCAAATGTATTGATACTAAGCAACTTGCTTCTCCGTAACTGTAGTTAGAGTACGACTTGCAAGAGCATCACATTCAAGTTTTGCATCTTCAATCGTCATCTGTTCAGGCGGAGTCTTTTGGGTCCAGGCTGATGGCCCACGAAGAGATCCTACAATACCTAATTCAGATGCTACTTTCAAAAAACGAATGGCATCAATAACTACACCAGCTGAGTTTGGACTATCTTGAACAGATAGTTTACAATCAATCTCAACCGGAGCACCACCGAAACCATGTGCCAAAACCTTAACATAAGCGACTTTATTATCCTTAAGGTATGGTACAAAAGAAGATGGACCAGCATAGATGCCATCTTTAGGCACTGGGATTCCACGAATATCATTTTGACAACGAATAACATTTTCTTTCGAAGTCTTTTTAGAAGCTAATCGAGATTGGTCCATCATATTCGCAAAATCAGTATTGCCACCAACGTTAAGTTGTTGATGGAATTCAACAGAATGTCCTCTATTAAATAGAGTTTCCTGAAGAACTTGAGATAGAATAGAAGCGCCAAATTGTGACTTCATATCATCTCCAATAATTGGTAGACCTGCATCAACAAAACGCTTTTCCCACTTAGGATCAGACGCAATGAATACTGGAATACAATTTAGAAAAGCTACACCAGCTTGAAGAGCCGCATTAACATAAAATTCAGTGGCCTTCTGAGAACCAACTGGAAGATAGTTAATTACAAGATCAACATTTCGTTCTTGAAGAACACGGGTAACATCAACATGAGGCTCATCAGCAACTAAGAAGTTAACTTCGTCATGATAATTAGCCATATGACTTGCTACACCATCGAGTGGCATTCCCATTTGAACAATAACATTTTCTTTGATATTAGTTTCAAATACACGTGTATTATTTGGCAATTCAAAAATAGCTTCTGAAATGGGTTTGCCAACTTTACGTTCATCAACATCAAACGCAGCCACAACGTCAATATCCATTGGGCTATAACCACCGATGTCCGCGTACATAACACCAGGAACGTCGGTTTGATTACGATTACGATAATAGTTGATTCCTTGGATTAGTGAACTTGCGCAGTTGCCAAGACCAACAATAGCGACTTTGATTTTTTTAGACATAGTTACCTCTTTTATTTCAGTTTAAAGGCATTGACTGGGGGTACCAGAGTAGGCCTATTCAACTAATGGTTAAATTAAAAGCTATACTTCTTCTAATTCCATCACTTTTATTTGGACGAACAGAATGATATAACCAAGATGGGAAGATAATAAGCTTACCTCTTTCAGGGGTATAATGCACATTTTCTTCCCGATTGCATCGACTCATGATGCTTTCAGTAAGTGGGTTATAGAAAACTATATTCCCACATTCTTCTGGTGTACTTACATAAAACACACCAGAAAGATCAGTATGAGGATGGATGTGGTTTTTATTTAAACCACCCTTACCATTCTCGTTAAACCACATCGAATTAATCGAAAGGTTAGTGATAGTATTTATACTTTGCTGAAGTTCAACAAGTACTGTTTCTTGTAGAAATTCATTTATATAATTACATGGATAACTAGTTATAATATCATTACTTTGATAACAATTTACATTACTACGAATTGCACCATTATAATTATTTTCACGATATTTATTCATATATTCAATAATAACTTCTTCCATTGTATCATCAAACTTGGTATCATAAAAATACCAAATTGGAGTACTAAACCAGTTCTCTATCATGATTTATAATCTCCACACCAGCTTCATTAAACATAAGTTTAGATATATTCCAATGCTCTTTCCATTTATCTGGCATATTATTTTGAGTATATGATGAACAAATATGAACAGTTTTTATTCCAACTTGAATAAGTCCCTTTGCACAATCACTGCAAATTGGTAATCCATAAACATATAGAATACTATTATTAAGTGAAACACCATTAAAAGTAGCATTATAGATACAATTCATTTCAGCATGAATTATATGTTTATATTTTTCTATTCTATTATTAAGCCGTTCTTCGGTATCAGCAATTCCTTTTGGAAACCCATTATATCCAGTTGCAAGAATACGTCTATCACGATCAACGACTACAGCTCCAACTTGAGTTGAAGGATCTTTAGACAAATTAGAAGTTAACTTAGCAACTTCAATAAAGTGTTTATGCCATTTATTTGACAAGATTAAAATGTCTTTCATAAACATGCAAATTTTGAACTTGCCAATGAATAGTACCAGGTCTTGCTTCTACAAGATTATATGCAAGAGAATGGCAAAGATTGTTAAGTAAATGATTTTGCCAAGCAACATCATTGCGATATCCAAAGATAACATCATTGGATCGCATCTGAACTACTGCATGTAACTTATCATCACGAATATAATAAGTAACAGCATTAGTACAGATAAA
>ERZ891134.2396-NODE-2396-length-10952-cov-5.695788_pt1 | contig 10952 bp, 7 predicted proteins | sample MGYA00520888_ERZ891134 | MGnify/ENA primary metagenome ERZ891134 (study PRJEB32303, sample SAMEA104408692) | aquatic metagenome | biome: Brackish water; feature: Coastal; material: water | place: Baltic Sea | collected 2014-10-23 | depth 10 m ... | reverse complement strand
GCGATCGGCTTCTACGACGACCCGCAGGCAGCGGCGACCGCCGTGCAGCCGGCGATGAAGACATCGTCTGGTCGCTTCCTGCGGACGCAGCGTGTTCCGCTCGACGCCCGCTGGGGCGAGTCTGACGAGATGATTCGCTTGCTGGGCAGTTACCAGGTTCAGCTGGAAACACTCGGGCTGCAGGGCCTCAAGGTTGGCACGTCCCGGCATCCGAGCGGGCGGCGGTTTGCCGGGAGCCACGCCTGTGCCGACTGCCACACCACGGCCTACGAGGTTTGGAAAGAAACACCTCATGCCACCGCACTGACCACGTTGGAGGAGGCCAGTCCTCAACGCGACCACGACCCGGAGTGTCTCTCCTGCCATGTGGTGGGCTGGGTGCCGCAGAAGTTTGAGCCCTACGAGGGAGGCTTCCTCAGCCGTGCCGAAACCCCACACCTCGCTCATCAGGGCTGCGAGAACTGCCACGGGCCGGCGGCTGCCCACGCGGCCGTTGAGGCCGGCGATGTCATCGCCAGCGAGGTTGAGCGTGATCGGCTCCGCGCCGAACTGGGGATGACGATCGACACTCCCGAAGGCCGCAAGCGGACGATCAACAACTGCCTGGAGTGCCACGATCTCGACAACAGCCCAGCATTCGATTTCGACGACTACTGGCCGGCGGTTGCCCACTCCGAGGAAGACGAGTGAGCCGCTGACCGACGAGGGAGGGCTCAGCCTTCACCAAGGGCGGCCATCGCCTCGTCGGGAATATTGAAGTTTGCCGCGACGCTCTGCACATCGTCGTGATCGTCGAGCCGCTCCATCAAGTCGAGCACTTTGCGAGCCTCGTCGGGGCTTTCCACATCCACCGTGGTGGTCGGTTCGCGGACGATCTCGCTCGCTTCGACCGTCACACCGGCAGAGGCGAGGGCATCGATCACGCCGCTCATCACCGCAGGCTCGCAGCGGACCTCCCACTGCTCAGGGCCGCGTGAGACGTCCTCTGCTCCGGCCTCAAGGCCGATCTCGAGCAGCCGCTCCTCATCGCAGGCATCCAACGGAATCCGCACGAGCCCCCGTCGCTCAAACATCCAGGCCACGCAGCCGGTCGCGCCGAGCTTCCCGTCGCACATCTCAAAGATTTTGCGAATCTCCGGAGCGGTGCGGTTGCGATTGTCGGTGAGGATTTCACAAAGCACGGCCACGCCGCTGGCACCATAGCCCTCGTAGACGCTCTCCTCGAGGTTGCCGCCCTTCAGTTCTCCAGTGCCGGCCTTAATAGCACGGTTGATGTTTTCCTTGGGCATGCTCACGGCCTTGGCCGCATCGATCGCATACCGCAGCCTGAGATTGGCGTCGGGATCAGCGCCACCGTGCTTGGCCGCCACGATGATCGCCTTGGCAAGCTTGCTCCAGAGCTTCCCTCGCTTGGCATCAACCAGCGACTTCTTGCGGGAGATATTGGCCCAGTGGGAATGTCCTGCCATCTCCGTCACCTCCTGCTGACAAGTGTCGCCCCCAGGCGACTACCTCGGCTTCCTCTTTGCCAACTGGCGGGAGTGCCCGCTACCGCTCGCCTTTGTGGCGGCTTTTTTTCCGCTCGAAGCTTTTTTCTCGGCTTTCTTGGCTTTGCCAACGCTTGCCTTGCTGGCAGTTTTTCCGCTGGCGGACGACTTCGACGACGACTTCTTGGCCGCCGACGCTTTCTTGGCCTTCTTTGCTGCCGCCGGCGTGGCAGCGGCCTTGGCCGCGGTTTTTTTCTTGGTAGCCGGTTTTTCCGCCGCCGCCGCTGCCGGTTCGGCCGGCGAGGCCTGTTCGGTCGTCTCCGGCTTGATGGTCAGCGGCCGAGCCATGTTCGGTTTCACCACGAAGGGCTTTGGCCCAGACTTGCCTGATTTTCCATCAGCCGTCCGCTTCGGGCCGGAACCCGGGGGAGGCATCGGGGTTTTGCCCACAGGCCTGGCAGCCGCCTGCGGACCTGCCGGCCGGTGCTCCTCACTGTGGCCGGCCTCAAGCCCTGCCGCCCCTTCCGCTGGTTTCGGAGGAACCAGCGATGCCCCACGCTTGGGAAACAGATCCTTGGCGTCGGGATTGATCGAGAGCACCAGCGTGCGGAACTTCGGCGAGTGGATGTTGGCCAAGAGATCCGCGCCAAACTGATGCAGCTGCGACGCAAACTCCTTGCCCGCCTTTTTGGGAATCGCCCGCTCGAGCCAGGGCACGCTCCGGGCGTCGTATTCCTCTTGGGTGATCAGACCAGCCAGCCAGAGCACGGCCAGCCCGCCGTCATCGAGCGGGATCGTGTGGCCTCCAAGCCCGGTTGAGACCACAAACGACGTCACAAACGATGGCACCCCCTGCAGCGCCTGGAGCGTCTTGATGCCATTGGCGATGGAGTTCTTGCGGGCATGCTCAAGCGAGAAGCTGTAGGTCGATTCAAAGACGCTCTGCAGCACACGTCGCAGCGAAAGGGCTGCCCGCGACGGATCCGGGAGCTGCTGAAGGGCCTCGGCAAGTTCGGCCACCGTCGTGACCCGCACTTCGTTGAGATCGAAGTAGTTTTCACCGAGCTGGGCGAAGGCCTTCTCGGCCGCCTCATAGCCGGCATTTTCCAGGCAGCAGGCAAACAGCACCTGCTCGAGCACCGACCGGCCCGTGTCCGGCAGCACCATCTTGTAGTTCTGTTTGAGGACTTTTTGCAGCTTCGTCAGCAGCTGCGTGCGTGTCGGTGTGGCCATGCGTCTTTTTGCGACTCCAGACAACCTGAACTCTGTTTCGCCCCCCAGCAGGCCACCGCTTGCGGTGGCACTGCCAGCCTTCATGTTTCGGATGCGCCGGGCGGCTCCGAGGCCTGCTCATCGGCGGGCTCCACCGCTTCATCCTCATCACTGGGCGGAAGCACCTGCCTGAGCATCTGGTCGATCTCAAGCGCGTGCTGCACGCCCTTGTCGAGTTCAAACCGCAGCTTCGGCGTGTAGCGGGTTTCAATCGAGTCGGCGATGCGAGACTGGAGATATCCTGCCGAGCTGGCCAGACCGCGAAGGGCAGTCTGCTGCTTCGACGGGCTCCCCATCACCGACACGTAGACCGTGGCCGATCGCATGTCGGGAGCCATTTCCGCCCGTGTCACCGTCACATCCCGAACCCGCGGGTCGCGCACCGAGGTGAGAATCGCCATGCTCACCACTTCGCGAACCGCCTCGGCTGCTTTGAGGAGTCGTCTCGTGCTCACGCCTCAGTGCCTCACGAGAGCGTGCGGGCCACTTCCTCGATGCGATAGCATTCGAGGATGTCCGCTTCCTTGATGTCGTTGAAGCCGACAAGCTTGATACCGCACTCAAGGCCATCGCGGACCTCGCGTACGTCGTCTTTCTCCCGTCGCAGCGAGTCAAGGGCGTAGTCGCCAATCACAACGCTGTCGCGGACCACTCGGATGCGGGCGTTGCGATGGATTGTGCCAGCGATCACGCGGCACCCGGCGATCACACCGAGACGACTGATGGAGAAGGTTCGCTGCACCAGCGCCCGCCCGAGTTCGGCCTCGCGCCGCTCCGGTGCCAGCATCCCTTCCAGGGCGTCTCGCAGGTCGTCGGTCACCTGATAGATGATGTCATACCGACGAATCTGCACACCGCGGTCTTCCGCCGCCGAACGGGCCCGCTCATCGGGAGCCACATTGAAGCCGATGATCACCGCGTCTGAGGCATCGGCCAGAGCCACGTCGGCCTCGGTGATGCCGCCCACAGTCGACTGCAAAACGCGGACACCGACCTCGGGATGCTCAAGCTTTTCGAGCTCCTTGAGAATCGCCTCGATCGATCCGCGGACATCGGCCCGGATGATGAGGTTGAGGATCGGCGTCTTCTCGGTGTCGAGACGATCAAACAGGTTCTCGAGCGTGACATGCACGGGCTGCTTGGAGAGGTGCGTCTCGCGGCGGATTCCCGAACGCTTGATCGCAACTTCGCGAGCCTTGGCAATCGACTCCACAACATAGAACCGCTCACCCGGTGCCGGCGCGATATCAAGACCAGCAACAAACACAGGCCGTGACGGGCCTGCTTCCTTCAGTCGCTTGCGACGGTCGAGCGTCTCGGTCATCGACTTCACATGGCCGCTCGCCTCACCGCACACAATCGCATCGCCGACGCGGAGCGTTCCCTTCTGAACCATGAGACACGCCACGACGCCCCGGCCTTCGTGCACCGATGCATCGAGGCACACGCCAGCGGCATCACGATCGGGATTGGCTCGCAGGTCGTGCAGTTCGGCGATCGTCAGCAGCGTTTCGAGAAGATCCTCAACACCTTCACCGGTCAGGGCGCTGGTCTTCACGACTTCCGTTTCACCACCCCACTCCGACGGCAGGAGCTCGTTGGCGGCCAGCTGCTGGTAGATGCGGTCGACGTCGGCACCCGGCAGGTCGATCTTGTTGATACAGACCACAATGGGCACACCGGCCGCACGGGCATGGCTGATCGCCTCTTCCGTCTGCGGCATCAGGCCGTCGTCTGCGGCCACCACAATCACCGCACAGTCGGTGACGTTGGCCCCACGGGCACGCATCTGCGTGAAGGCTTCATGGCCCGGCGTGTCGACAAACGTGACCGACTTGTTTTCGTGCTCGTTGTCTTCCCGATTGACGGTGTAGGCCCGGATGTGCTGGGTAATACCGCCGCTTTCGCGGGCCGCCACGTCGATGCCGAGGATGCGGTCGAGCAGCGACGTCTTGCCGTGGTCAACGTGACCGAGGAACGTGACCACCGGAGGACGCGGCTTCCGCAGCTCGGGATCCTCTTCGACTGCCTCAAAGCCAGCAATCAGCTCTTTCTCAAGGTCTTCCGGCGTTTTCAGATCGAGTTCGACACCAAACTCGGCTGCCAGCAGCTCGACGGTGTCGCGATCGAGCGACATCGCCATGCTGGGCATTGTCTCCATGCCAAACGCCAGCAGCCGCTTGAGCACCTCACTCGCAGCCAGGCCAATCGCTTCGGAGAAGGCACGCACCGTGCACGGCACCTGGATCGACGCATTCGTCTTCCGAGGCGCTGCGGTCGAGACCGTTTTCCGTTGCCGCTGCGGGCGGCGACGCCGCATGCCGCGATCGTCGTCATCTCCCAGTCGCCCACGGCGATCCGTCGACCGCTTGCGGGCAAGCTGCCGAACCTCGCGGCCACCGAGCAGATCACCGCCCTCAGCCCGGCCCCCAACCTTGCCCGGCGGCGAACGACGGAGTCGTCCGCCCGGTTCCATCAGCGGAGGCACTGCAGGCTCGCCACCTCGCCCACCGCCCGCAGCACGCTGCCGACCGGCATCGGCCTGCCGCTGCTCATGCTTTCGCATGTGCTCAGCAAGCGGCTTGGAGCCTCCTGCCTTGGCACTGCGGATCGCATCGAGGGGGAGCTTGACGTCTGGCTTCTGCGGCGCCGGCTCCTGCGAGGCACGAGCGACCGGCTTCTTCGCTGCGGGCATCGGTGCCAGCTTGAAGGTCGGCCGGGGCGCCGGCCGAGAGGCCGATTTTGGCTTGACTGTTGGCCGCGGCTTGTCACCTGCCGCGGCACCGGAAACCAGCTTTCCGCCAGTGTCCCCAAAGGCAGAGATGCGTCGCGCTTCCGCCGACAGCGGTGGCGGCGGTGCTGGCGCTGCCGGAGCAACAGGCGGCTTGGCCTCGGGAGTCATCGCCGGAGTGGCCGGCTGAGGAGTGCTTCGGCTCACTGGAGGAACAGCGACCGGCGGCACGGGCGGCTTTACTGCAGGCCTCGCACCAGGCGGCTTCCCTGACGGCTTGGACACCGGCGGCACCGGCTTTGCCGGACGGCCACTCACGCCGGCCGGAGCAATGTAGTCTTCACGCCGAAGGGCGGTTTTGGCTGGCGGAGCCTTCACGGCAGCCTGCGCGACGGGTGGTCGCTCCGGCGGCTTCGACTTTGCCGACATGAACTCCCGCAGCTTGGCGACTTCCTCGTCGCTGAGACTCGCGAGGGCTGACCCCTTGTCGTGAATACCGGCACGGGAGCAGATCTCGACGAGCTCTTTGCTGTCGAGCTTCAGCTCCTTGGCCAATGTGTAGATACGAACTGCCACTCGCTATCCTTCCGGTCATGGCACCGGCATTGCCGGCCCACGCCAACCACTCACCCTGTCTCAGATCACCCTGTCGTCGCTCATCACCCAACCAAGACTGCGCGAACAGCGACTGATTCGCTCCTCGCGGCCCGCCTGATGCGGAGGCACCCACTGTGGCAGACGCATGGCCAAGGATCGCCTGCTGGCAATCTGGCCTCCGTGCCGACACCTTCACGACGTCGTGCATGGTCCGCTCATCCTGTCACGTGCCTCACCTCTTCCACCTTTCGGGGTCTTGTCAATGAATCGCTAGTGTATCATCCTTGCCGCCGAAAAAGCGAACCCAGCTCGCCAACAGCCCGAACACGTGGCGACAACCGCCGGGCCTCACCTCCAGCCCAACCGTCTACTCCGCCGCAGGTGCCTCTCCGCCGGCGTCGCCCATCGACTCGGCGTCTGCCACAGCCGCGTCTGGCACGGCCGTCTCCGACACCACGTCGTTGAGGGCAGCCTCGGCCGCAGCAGCTTCCGGCGGTGCGTCCGGAGCCTGGGCAGCGTCGGTTTCCGCCGCCTGCGCGGCAACCGCAGCATCGATCTGATCCTGCTCGCGCTGACGCCGCCGCTGGTCGGCAGCAGCCTCTTCGGCAATCGCCGCCCGCCGCTCCGCCTCATTCACAATCGCATCGACGGCCTCTTCTGAAAGGCCTCCCATCTCCATCAGATCGTCCGGCTCAATCACCGAAAGATCGTCGTAGGAGAGGAAGCCCTCGCCGACGAGCCGCTCGGCCACTTCCGGCTCGAGCCCCTCAATCGAGGCAAAGCCTTCCACGGCCTTCTCGATCTGCTGATCGAGCTCATCGCGGGTCATGATCTCGATATCCCAGCCGCAGAGCTTGCTCGCCAGCCGCACGTTTTGCCCGCGGCGGCCGATCGCCAGCGAGAGCTGGTCTTCGCGAACCAGCACAATGCCGCGACCGAGCATCTGACAGAGAATCACCTCGTCAACCTCTGCTGGCTGGAGGGCATTGGGCACAAGAACCTGAAGGTCGTCGCTCCACCGCACGATGTCGATCCGCTCGCCGCCAAGCTCTTCAACGATGTTCTTGATGCGGTTGCCACGAACGCCGACACAGGCACCCACGCAGTCGACGCGGGCGTCGGAGCTGATCACAGCAACTTTGCTGCGGTAGCCAGGCTCCCGCGCGATCGCACGGATCTCAATCACACCGTCGGCGATCTCCGGGATCTCCTGCTCAAACAGCCGCTGCACAAGCTGCGGACGGATCCGGGAGAGGATGATTTTGACTCGGCTTCCCTGCTTCCGCACCTCGAAGATCGTGGCCCGAATCCGCTCGTTGGGGTGGTACGACTCCCCCGGAATCTGCTCGCTGCGAGGGAGGATCGCCTCCGTTCCGCCAAGCGACACGGTGGCCATGGCCCCCTCGTGGCGGTTGACCACGCCCGACACCATGAAGCCGACCTGCTCTTCATATTCGTCGTGGATGGCGTCTCGCTCGGCCTCGCGGATCTTTTGAATGATCACCTGCTTGGCGGTCTGAGCACCGATGCGGCCGGAAAGCTCCTGCGTGTCGATTTCGACGCCGTCATGCGTGCCGCTGACACGGCCGTTTTCACGGTCGATGGAGATCGCGATATCGGCTGTCTCGCCATACTGTTTGGTGAGCGCCGTGACGAGCGCCGACTCAATCGCCCCGAAGACGATTTCTTTGTCGATGTTCTTGTCGCGGTGGATGGCGTCTACGACGCGGAGAATTTCGTCGGGCTTCATGGCGCTCCTGTGGTTCAGCTTTCTCGCGGTGGCGACACGGCCAACGCGACGAAAGCCCACAAAGGACGAGGACGTCGTGCCGGGCAGTATGCCGGCTCAACCGACGCCATTCACGTCATGGACGCCGAGCGGCTCTTGCGAGCCGCTTCAACGGTTTTCCTAGGAGCGAAACCCTCTTTCCCAGGACCGCAGCCAGCGGTACAGCCCGATCCGGCCCAGGGGCCGGAACCTCGCACGGTACGGGGGCTCAGTTGGGTTGTCAACCCACGGCAGCCGCTACCGCTCGGCGAGCCATCTGGCCGCCTCCCTCACCCTCGAAAGCGGCCCAGCATCACAGCAGCAGCCTGCCCCTGCGGCGTGGCGGCAACCGAAAGGCAGCTCTCGCCAGCCGGCTCGCCACCACGGGCCGGCTGGATCGGGCAGTCTGGATCCGTCGTCTGATGGTTGAGGAGGGGGAAGAGCGTCTCTCGCTGCATGGCGATGATGCTGGTGGCCATTTCCACCAGGCCGCTGCCTGCTCCGAGATTGCCCATGTGGCTCTTCGCCGCCACCACCGGCACACGGCCAACGGCCTCTCCGAGCACATCCCCCAAGGCAGCCGCTTCACCGCGGTCGCCGAGCGTTGTGCTGACTCCGCGGGCATGCACGTGGCCGAGCGACGCAGCTGGCACGCCGGCCATCTCCACCGCCCGCTGCATCGCCAGGCCAATCGCCCGACGCTCGTCGCCAACGCCGCGGAGATCACAGGCTGTTCGAGCGCCGTGCCCCAGCACTTCGGCATGGATCGTCGCCCCACGGGCGACCGCATGCTCCAGCTCCTCAAGCACAAACACGCCGGCCCCCTCGCCGAGCACCATGCCCGCACGGGCAACATCGAAGGGACGGCTCCAGGTCGTGGGATCGCCGTCGCCCATGGCCACCTGGCAGCTCTGCAGCGCGTGCACCGTCTTCATCGGATGGATTCGCGTGCCGGTGGCACCAGCAAGCATGACATCTGCCTGCCCTCGCTGGATCGTGGACATCGCCTCGCCCACCGCCAGATGGCCGCTCGACTCTCGCATGGTCAGCGAGTTGCTCGGGCCCTGCAGGTCGTTGTAGATCGCGATGTGGCTCGCCGGCATGTTCGGCAGGTAGAGCAGCAGCCAGAGCGGGGCCATCCGCGGCAGCCCCTCTTCGGCCCATTTGTCGAAGGCAAAGCCACCATCCTCGCTCCGGCAGTGGGCGACGGATGTGGTGAAGTCGTCTGGCATCGTGAGCATGTAGTCGGAGCCAAAAACGCAGCCACACCGCGTCGGTTCGTGCGTGCCGCCAACGAGCCCCGCATGCAGCAACGCCCGCTGGGCGGCCGCAACCGCCATCTGGCTCTCGCGGCACATCACCTTCTGCCCCTTGCGGATCGCCCGCTTCTGCGGAGCCTCCAACGGACCGTAGTTGGCAATGTCGCCGGTGAACTCGGTGGCCTCACCGCCATGGTGCAGCGGCAGGCCGGCGGTGGAAAACCCGCGGATTTCGCAGACGCCACTGCGGCCTGCGACCAGCGATTCAAACACCTGATCAAGCTCAAGGCCGAGCGGAGTGACCACGCCCATGCCCGTTACCACGACGCGCCGCTGTGCGGACAAACTCATGCACCGTTTCCTATCCAGGGTTGCCTTGACCTCTCTCTTCCAGCGACCTCGGCCGGCATCACGACAGTCGCCGCCAGTTCCACCTGGCCCGTTGCCTCAGGGCCGCGACCCGCGACACCCTGCACGGCACGACGCGGTTCCTGCAAGCAGGACGCCACGCTGGCATTCAGAGGCTTGGAATTCGCGAAGTATAGGCTGACGCCGGCTTCGCTGTCTTGCCGAGACATCAGACACGCCATCACGATCACGAGCCGGCTGCCGGAGGCGGAGCAGACGCAAGCCTCGGCTCAACGACCACAAGCACGTCCATCCGCAGGGCGGCTGGAGGCAGCAGCGTGGGGCCGCCAGGCTTGGCTGGATCGGGCACGGGCCAGGGCACGAGGCCCAGGCCGACCACGAGCGCCTGGTTGGCTGGCCAGCGAAACCGTTCACCGACCCGCACCGACGACGACTGCGGCACCTCGATGTTCACCCGGCCGCGTTCGGCCGTCGGCACATCCACCGCGACGGCCGCCATCCGCTCGATCTGATCGATGCGGCACCTGAGGATCGCTTCCACGGCCGTTCCATCCACGGCAATCAGCGGCTGCACTTCCACCGAGAGCCCCTCATCGCAGCCGCTGGTCACCGGCTGCCAGCCGGGCGGCGTGGGCGTGCCGGTGGCAACATCCCGCACATAGGGCCGTCGTCGCCCACCGGAGATCACGGCCGGCTGGCCGTTTGCCGCTAGCACCGGCCCCGTGGGAACCTCACGAAAGTCGCTCCGGGCCCGCAGTGTCGCCAGCAGCAAGGCGGCCGATTCCCGCGGCATCATCCAGGCCTGCACGCCAGGGGTGGTTGTGGGCAACGGCTGCATCGCGGAGGCAACGTCAGCTCGCCACGAGGGGCTGCCAACCCCCACAACCCGCACCAGAAAGCGATGCGGCGAGGCGGCATCCGCCACAAATCGCTGCACAATGTCGGCAACCCGCGTCTGCATCTCGGGCACGTGAAAGCAGGTCAGGGTGGTGGGATCCGCGGCCAGGGCCGCGAGCTGACTGCCATGCCAGCTGGCGTAGCCGGTCTCCTGGAGCACCCAGTCGACCACCAGCTTCTCGCTGCCAGCCCCCGCCTGCTGCACAAACGGGGCGATCGTGTAGGTCTTGAGTTCCTGGCCCTGTTCCGCTGGCAGCGAGCGGTCGTCGGCCCACGCTGTCGGCTTCACCGACACCGTTTGAAACCCACCCGCAGGCTGTGGCGGCTGCCCAAACGACAGCCCCCCCATCAGCACTCCGCTCGCGCAGACAAGAAGAACAACTCGGCCCATCCGCACACGACTCCGTGAAAAGGTGGGAGACCGTAGGCAGAGCAGGGCAGGGCCCGCAAGCCGAGTTGCCCCGCGGACGCCGACAGACTGTCACGCGCCACGAGGTACAAGGGGTGGAAGACCGCGCGCGGATGGTCCAAGCTCGGCAGGCGGCAAAAGTCTCGTCGCAGGACCAGGATAG
>ERZ891134.2395-NODE-2395-length-10957-cov-21.363053_pt1 | contig 10957 bp, 15 predicted proteins | sample MGYA00520888_ERZ891134 | MGnify/ENA primary metagenome ERZ891134 (study PRJEB32303, sample SAMEA104408692) | aquatic metagenome | biome: Brackish water; feature: Coastal; material: water | place: Baltic Sea | collected 2014-10-23 | depth 10 m ... | reverse complement strand
CTTTACCCATATCTACATCATGTCTTTCATTAGGTAGTTTCATTTCAGTTTTATGAAGAGTTAGTTCATTGCCCCAAAAATCAACATCAACCCATTTATCTTCTTCTCGATTACCTAATTTACAGCCTAAAACATCGACATAAAATTGTGTAGCCGTAATTAAATCGCCTGCTGGAATTGCTAAATGAAATGCGTTACTCATAATGTCTATATAGATAGTTCTTTAAATTTTGCAAGTAGTCACTATATACATACATAATGAACGATTTTTTAGAGTCCATAAAAGCTAGAGACCCTGCAGCTAAGTCAATTTTAAGTATTATTTTGACTTACCCAGGTGTTAAGGCAGTTTTTTTTCATAAAATATCCCATTTTTTTTATGTGGCTGGGTTTGATTTAGTTGCTCGAATTATATCTCAAACCGTAAGATTCTTTACAGGTGTAGAAATTCATCCAGGTGCAAAAATTGGAAAAAACTTATTTATAGATCACGGCATGGGTGTTGTGATTGGAGAAACATCTGAAATTGGAAATAATGTTACTATTTATCATGCAGTGACTTTAGGCGGAAGTTCCCCAAGTATAGACAGCGAAAGACAAAGACACGAAAAAAGACATCCTACCATAGGAGATGATGTTGTCATTGGTTCTGGCGCTCAAATTATCGGACCTGTTGTTGTTGGTAAAGGCGCAAGGATTGCTGCGAACGCTGTAGTAGTTAAAGATGTTCCTGAAAGCGCAACAATGGTTGGCATTCCTGCTAAAGCCGTGAAGTTAGAAAATAAAGGAAAGTTTAGACCTTACGGTGTAGATGATAAAGTAAAAGATGAGTAATAAAGATTGGGATCCTAATTTAACTCCAGAACAAAATTACGTATTAAGACAAGAGGGAACAGAGTCACCAGGAAGCAGCCCGCTTAATAACGAAAAAAGAGAGGGTTCTTACCATTGTGTAGGATGCGGAACTAAACTTTTCGACTCAAATACAAAATATGAAAGTGGATCAGGTTGGCCTTCTTTTTTTAAATCTTTACCTGACGTTTTTGAAGAAAAAACGGACATGCATATCGGTTATCCCAGAACTGAATATCATTGTAAAAAATGCGGTGGTCATCACGGTCATATATTTGAAGATGGTCCAAAACCTACAGGAAAACGTTATTGCAACAATGGCGTGTGCTTAGTTTTTAAACCTAAAAGCGAATAGTTATTCACTAGCCAATTAAGTGTTTTAATACAACCTATCAACAGCTTATATTATTTATTGCCATGTCCTCTAGACCACGGCTACATAAATTTGTAAGACTGACATTTCATCCACCATGAAGAATAAAATTATTTCCCTATCGCTAAAACTATTCTTTTTTTTTCTTTTTACATTTCAAATTAACGCAGCAGAACAACCATGGAAGTTAGCACAAGAGGGAGATAAAATTATTCTTATAAGACACTCTTTAGCACCAGGTGGAGGAGATCCAGCAGGGTTTAAAGTTGATGATTGTAGAACCCAAAGAAATTTAAATAAAACTGGAATCAATCAATCTAAAAAAATTGGCAAACTTTTTAAAAAAAATAAAGTTCCCATAGATCAAGTTTTAAGCAGTCAGTGGTGCAGATGCAAAGATACAGCTAAGTATGCTTTTGGTGACTACAAAGTATTCACTGCTTTAAATTCTACATTTCAATCTCCGTATAATAAAAATGAAGCTAAACAGTTAAAAGAGCTTTATGAGTTTGTAAGTCAATGGGAAGGCAATGGTAAGAATTTAGTATTAGTTACACATTATAGCATCATAACTGCAGTAACGAATGCAGTACCTAGTTCAGGTGAACTTGTTATCACTAATAGAGATTTTGAAGTATTAGGAACGATACAAACAGATTAAGCAAAAATATAATATACAATTGCAATAATTATAAAATATTCAATAACCGTTTTTATTCTTATAAGATTTTCTTTATCTTCAAATTTAGAATTAATAAATAAGCTTATTCTAGCAAAGCTTAAGTGAACTAAGGCAATAATAAAACCAATACCAATTAAAACATAGTAAAACTCAAAATTTTTAAAGCCATAAAAACAAGCAGCTATAAAAGTTAACCAAGAAATATTTGAAACAAATAAAGTAATCAGAATTCCCGATCCTTTTTTAAACAAACTCTGTGTCTTAATGAAAGAATAAGACCAAAGCAGCGTTATGAGAAATCCAATATATTTTATTATCATGAGCCAATATTGTAATTGTGGTATAGTTTAAAGGCAAATATAAAGTAAACATGATTTTAAAGTTGGCTTTCGCCTTTGGTGCTGGATTTATTAGTTTTTTAACTCCATGTGTCTTGCCCATTATTCCTGGATATATTTCATATATTACTGGAAAAAATTTAAATGAAATTGAACAAGATAAAAGAGTTGTGCTTATTAAAACTATTTTATTTTCTCTAGGTTTTTCATTAGTTTTTATTATTTTAGGGGCAACAGCTTCTGCTGTAGGTAACATACTTTTATTTTTAACGAATGAATTAAGAATTGCAGCAGGTGTTGTAATAATTTTATTTTCTTTACAAATGTTAGGTCTTTTAAATTTTAATTTTTTAAATCAAGAAAAAAGAATAGAAACTCAAAGTTATAAAGATAATTATGCTTTCCCTTTACTAGTTGGAGCGGCTTTTGCTTTTGGTTGGACACCTTGCATTGGGCCAGTATTGGGTTCGATCTTAGCTTTATCTGCAACAGAAGCATCAATTGGATCAGGCATTTTATTACTTTCATTTTATTCTTTGGGATTAGCTATCCCATTTGTTTTATCAGGTTATTTTATGAATAAATTTTTAACTACACGAAAAGGTTTTAGTAAATATTACGGAAGAGTAACTAAAACTGGCGGAGCCATATTATTAATTACAGGTATTTTAATAGCCACTAATCAAATTCAAGTTATTAGTTATTATATTTTGACAATGTTTCCTTTCCTAACTACGCTTGGTTAATGAGTGATATTTCTGTTCTAGGTATATTTGTTGCAGATATTAGTTTTTCTGGTCCTAAAATTCCTGCTGTTGGTGAAACAATTTTAGGAAATAAATATAACGTAGGTCCTGGAGGAAAAGGATGCAATCAAGCTGTAGCTATTGCTAGACTTGGAGGAAAAGTAAATTTTATTAGTAAAATTGGAAAAGATGCTTACGGAAAATTGGCTTTAGAAACTTTAAAAAAAAATAACATTAATACAGAAAATATTATCCAAGATGAAAAACTACAAACGGGTGTAGCTGGAATTTTAGTCGATAAACAATCAGGAAAGAACGCCATCAATGTAATAGTTGGAGCACCGAATTCCCTAAAAATTAATGAAATGAATAGTCAAATTAATTTAATAAAAAGCTCAAAAATTTTTTTAACTCAGCTTGAAATCCCAAAAGATGTAACTTTGCATTGTTTAAAAACTGCTAAGGAAAACGGATGTTTGACAATTTTAAATCCAGCTCCAGCATCAGAAATTTCAAAAGAATTTTATAGTTATATTGATTATTTTACACCCAATGAAACTGAGGCAGAGTTTTATACTGGAATAAAAATTACAAATGAAAAAGAAGCTAAACAAGCAGCCGATAAACTTATCAATTTAGGAATAAAAAAAATCATTATTACACTTGGCGAGAAAGGATTATTTTATTCTGATGGACAAGAAGAAATTCATCTCAAAGCAAGCTCTGTTAAGGCTATTGATACTACAGGAGCAGGTGATGCATTTAACGGTGCATTAGCTTTTAGTTTATCTAAAGGAAAACCAATTAAAGCATGTTTGGAATTAGCTAATAAGGCTGCAGGTTTATCTACAACAAAACTTGGGGCAGGAGACGCAATGCCATTTATAAAGGATATTAGTTAAGCAAGTAACTTATCAAGCTCACCACTTCTGTTAGCTGCTTGAAGCTGATCGTTTCCACCTACGTAATGGTCGCCAATAAAGATTTGAGGAATAGTTCTAGCACCATTTGTTCTTTGCAACATTTCTTTAGCTTTTGCTGGATCTTTCCAAATATCAAATTCTTCTATTTCAACATTCTTTGTTTTTAATAAAGCTTTTGCTGCTGCGCAGTAAGGACATGGATCACCTGAATACATGGTTATTTTTTTCATGATTAATTTATATCAGTTATTTTAATTTTTTCTCTTAATTTTTTTCTCTCTAATTTAAATTTTTTTCTATGTTTTATACTTGTGTTATGAACTCTTTTTCGCCAAAGTCTAAATGAACTTGGTTTTAAGTTCTTTCTCATTATTTTGATTACATCAGATTCATTTTTACCAGTTTTTTCTTTAATCTCTTCAAAAGTAATTCGATCTGCCCAAGCTGCCCAAATAACCCAATTTTCATCTTTTTTCTTTGGCTCAGGATTTTTAACTTTAGTTTGAGGGAAAGAACTTTTTTTCTTCATATAATTCTATATAGTCTCTCTTAACATGTTTCCAAGTGACTTCTTAATTTTTCTACAAATTATTCTTTTTTTATTTATTACTCCTGGTCTTCCAAGAGTAGTTATTGTCTCCCACACACTTAATTATGGAATAAAGCGTTCTGTTTGGACAGCGCTGGGTGATGTTTCTGCGAATACTATTCAAGGAATTTTAGTTGTTTTTATTATTGGTTCGTTCTTAAGTGATAACCCTCAAGTGCTAAACTACCTTAAATGGGCAGGAATTCTTTATATTGTTTATCTAGCATACGATACCTACACAGCAAAAATAAGTTCCATAAACTCTAAACAATTAAGTTCTAAATCTACTCTTTCATTTTATAGAGATGGTTTTATGGTTGCTGGATTAAGTCCAAAAGCTATTATTTTTTTTGGAACAATTTTTTCATCTTTTATAAATTACGATAGTAATATTATTTCTCAGTTTTTAATTTTAATGATCACATATGTTGTTTTAGATTTTGCAACGCTAATGATTTATGGACTAGCAGCAGATAAAATTTCTGTATGGTTAAAGAGTAAACCTAAAGTCCTTAATACAATTTCAGCGTGTGTTTTGCTTATAATTGCTTTATATGTTGCCGCGACACAGAGTTTTTAAATTATTCTTACTGTTGTCATTTTGGACATTTCTTGTTTTAATAATTTATTAATTAATTAATAAACAAAGGGGAAATAATGAATAAATTAGTAAAACTATTTATTACATCTATTTCAGCTATAACTTTAGCGCTTGTTTCTTTCTCTTCTTCTTTTGCAAAAGTAGAAGGTGATTACATCGTGTTAGGTTCTGCGATATCTCTTACAGGTAAATACTCTTCAAATGGTGTTCATACTCAAAACGGTTACAATATGGCTGTTGAGAGAATTAACAAAATGGGTGGAGTAAATGTTGGCGGTAAATCATATAAATTTGAAATTATTTATTATGATGATGAGTCAAATCCTAAAAGAGCTGCTCAGTTAGCTGAAAGACTAATTAAACAAGATGGCGTTCAGTATATGCTTGGACCATACAGTTCAGGTTTAACGAAAGCCATTGCACCGGTAACCGAGAAATATAAAATTCCTATGGTTGAAGCAAATGGTGCATCTAGATCTTTATTTACTAAAGGATATAAATATTTGTTCGCGGTGTTATCACCAGCTAACCAATATCTTGAAGTAGCTATTGATTTAGCGGTAGAAAAAAATGGTGGAAAGCCAGTACGAATTGCACAAGCATTTGAGCAAGATGCATTCTCACAAGACGTGAGATTAGGTATCTTAGATGCAGCAAAAAGAACTGGATCTGAAATCATTATCGATGACAAACTACCTAAAGAATTAAATGATATGGCAGCGACATTGGCAAAAGTTAAAGCAACTAAGCCAGATGTACTTGTTGTATCAGGGCACACAAAAGGTGCGTTAACTGCAATCAGACAAGTATCTGAAATGAAAGTTGATGTTCCTATGTTAGCAATGACACACTGCGATGCTGCTGCTCTTTCTAAACAACATGGAAAGAAATCTGAGTACGCACTATGTGCTTCTCAGTGGCACAAAAATTTATCTTATTCAGATAAATTCTTTGGTGACGGTAAAAAGTATGACAAAGACTTTACAAAAGAGTTTGGTTATGCTCCACCATATCAAGCCGCAGAGTCATCAGCTGCTTTATTAGTATTTAAAGATGCGTTCGAAAGAGCAAATTCTTTTGATAAAAATAAAGTTAGAGATGCTTTAGCTAAAACTGATATGCAAACTTTCTATGGAAACATTAAATTTGGTCCTGGCGGTCAAAATACTGCTAAGCCAATGATCTTGTTTCAAGTAAGATGTAAAGGTGATGATTGTGAGAACAAAGTTGTTGCTCCTACTAAATGGGCTTCAGATAAGTTCTTCTATCCAACGCCTAAGTGGTCAGAAAGAAGTTAATAACTTATAAATAATTTGAATAGCCCCTAGGAAACTAGGGGCTTTTCTTTTATAATTTTTATAATTTTATGGATTTATTAATATTTCAAGCACCAATCTTGATAGTTCAAGCTTCTTTGGACGGAATTTTAATTGGAATATTATTCGCTTTGATTGCATATGGTATGGCTCTTCAATGGGGTGTAATGAATATCATTAATATTGCACAAGGTGATCTAGTTATACTTGGCGGATACATTGCTTATACTATGTATCTTGTTGGAATTCACCCAGGCTGGGGAGTAATAGTATCTCCAATAATTATGTATTTTGTTGGATACGGTCTATATAAACTTGTTATCAATAAAGTCGTAGACCGAGATCTTTTTATTTCAATTTTAGCAACATTCGGTATCGCTATTGTAATGCAACAGTTGATGAATTTTATTTTTGGAGCTGATGTAGTTGTGGCACAGTCTGAGTATGGAACAACAATGTTATTTGATAATTCAGTAACTCTTCCAAATTCTAAAATTTTTGCAGCAGTAATAAGTGTTATCTATGCGATTGCATTAGTAATATATATGAAAAAATCTAAACTAGGACGAGCTATAAGAGCAACAGCACAAAATGCTAGAGCTGCTAAAATTTTGGGTGTAGATACCGAAAAAGTTTATGCAGCAACTTTTGGTATCAATGCAGCTTTATGTGGAGTTGCCGGGGCTTTAATTGCAATCACTCTTACACTTCATCCTTATGTAGGACTACCTTATACAGTTAGATCTTTCATGATAGTCATCGTTGCAGGTCTTGGTAATTTACCAGCAGTAGCAATCTCAGGAATGGGATTAGGACTTTTTGAAGAATTTGCAGATTATATTTTAGGAACAGAATTTAGAATTGGAGCAGTATTTATGCTTCTAGTATTCATATTAGTTTACAGAAGATTTAAACTTTCAAGGAAAAGAGAATATTTAAAATAAATGAATAAAGTAAAACAAAAAGATTTAATATTATATTCTGGCCTAATTATTTTAGGTTTAGCAGCACCATATTTATTTTCTGCTTATAAAGTTCAACTTACATATCTTTGCGTCTTGATTGTTCTAGCGATGACATGGAATCTACAAGGCGGTGAAATGGGCTACAATACTTTTGGAAATATTCTTTTCTACGGTCTTGGAATGTATCTAACCGCTTCAGTTCAAGTAGGTATGTTTTTCCCATTAGCAGAATGGACGGAAAGCGGAGGTGAAAAAACATTCGTGCATACTACAGCACAATATTTTCAAGGAATAGGAGTTGGTTTGTTAGTTGCAGCTATTATACCTGCCATAGTTGCTGGTGCCATAGGTTACGCTATTTTAGGTTTGAGAGGTCATTATTTTGCCATTTGCACTTTAGGTCTTGGAATTGCAGCAGGTGAAATTGCTGGAGGGATAGAAATTATTGGAGCAGGCCAAGGCTTTACTACTCCACCTTTTCCTGCAGAGATAGTTGATAATGAAGCTAGAGGAAAGTTTTTCTACTTTTTAAGTTTTGCATTGTTAGTCGGAACATTTGTTTTTGTTAAATATATTTACGGCTCTAGATTTAGATTAATTTTAAATGCGATAAGAGATAATGAAGATAAAGCAGAAGCAATGGGTATTCAAACAATGAAGTATAAAATTGTAGGTTGGATGTGCTCAGCATTTTTCTGTGGTTTAGCTGGTGGAATAATGGGTGGACTAATTGGATATATAGACTCAACTGATGTTGCATTTGACGGAAGAGAGATGGGAGTATTCATGGTTCTTATGGCAATACTTGGAGGTAAAGGAACTTTATGGGGACCAGTAATTGGCGCAACTTTATTCCATTTCTTCAAAGAAGGTCTTTGGACTTTTATATTGGGTTGGCAATATGTTGCTTTAGGAGTTTTAATTGTTGTGATCGTAGTTTATTTCCCAGAAGGATTAATGGGTTGGTTAAGAGAAAAATACCCTGATAGATTTGGTGAAGTAATTGATGAAAAAGATCGTAAAGCACAGGTGGAAATAAAATGAGTATTTTAGAAGTTAAAAGTGTAAGTAAGTCTTTTGGTGGCGTTCAGGCTAACGTAGATATTTCTGTTGCAGTAGAACAAGGATCAATTGTTGGTCTAATAGGACCTAATGGTTCAGGTAAAACTACTTTATTTAATTCTATTGTAGGAACTCATCCAATAGATAAAGGATCTATAGTTTTTGATAACACAGAGGTATCAGAAATGCCTGTTCCAGCAGTAGCTAAACTTGGATTACTAAGAACTTTCCAACAAACAAGAATTTATTCAAAGCTTAACTGTGTAGAGAATATGCTGATAAGTCATAAGGCTAGTGACTCAGGATTTATTTTCGCAAGAGTACCTGCTGAACTTACAGAGAAAGCTGAAACTCTTTTAAACTTTGTAGGTCTTTACCAAAAAAGAAATTTGAGAGCAGGAGATCTGTCATTCGGACAACAAAAATTACTAGAATTAGCAATGGCTCTGATGAATGAGCCTAAAATGCTTTTATTAGATGAGCCCACAGCTGGAATTAACCCAACCTTAATTAATGGAATTATAGATAGACTGATTAAAGTAAATACAGATTATGGAATAACTTTATTAGTAATCGAACACAACATGAAAGTGATTATGAGCTTAGCGCAAAAAATATTCTGTTTGGCGCACGGTAAAATGCTAGCAGAAGGATCACCTGATCAAATTAAAAATGATAAGCGAGTTGTTGATGCTTATTTAGGAGCTCAGTAATGGCAAATCAATATGATGTTTTAGGTAAAGCACCTGGTTTAGAAGACCTTAATAAACTATCACCTAATGATGTTCATCTAACTATCAGAGGTTTAAGCGCTGGCTATGGAAAAATGGAAATTCTTCACAACTTTGATTTGACCGTAAGTAAAGCTCAGTCATTATGTTTAATAGGACCGAACGGAGCAGGGAAATCTACAATACTTCATTCTATTTATGGCTTTACAAATATTTTTGATGGTAAAATTGAATTAGAAGGAAATGAAATTACAAAATTAACTCCTGCAGAAAAACTAAGTAAAGTTGGTATTGCTTACATCTTGCAAGACAATTCAGTATTTCCTGATATGACAGTTGAAGAAAATCTTTTAATGGGCGGATACATAAAAGATAAACAAGATGAAGCTTATGAAGAAGCTGAAAGAATATTTCAAAAATATGAAAGATTAAGAAATAGAAGAAACCAACCTGCCAAAGTTTTATCGGGTGGTGAGAGAAGATTATTGGAGATTTCGAGAGCACTAGTTATGAAACCTTCAGTTCTTTTAGTAGATGAACCTTCAATTGGTTTAGAACCTAAATACATTAATATGGTATTTGAAATTTTAGAAGATCTTCAAAAAACAGAAAAGAAAACAATTATTTTAGTAGAGCAAAATGCAAAAAAAGGATTAGAGTTTGCAGATATTGGATACGTTTTAGTATCAGGTGAAACTGCTATTGCAGGTAAAGGTGATGAGTTGTTAAATAATCCGGACGTAGGAAGACTATTCCTAGGCGGTTAATGGTTAACCAAAAAGTATTTTTTCAAGGATTAAAATCTCTTAAAGGTTCAAAAAGTCCAGCTATACCCTTAGCAGCATGCTTTGTTGCGTTAGGTGCCTTATTAAAAGATGCTGGTTTTAATTTACAACAAAGTGCGGCTTCAAGTTTATTTACTTACGCATTACCAGGCCAGCTTGTCATGGCAGAATCATTATTAGTTGGTGCTTCATTGGTGAATATATTTATAGCGGTATGGCTCGTTAACTTTAGACTTTACCCTATGACAGTTTCTTTATTCCCATTACTTGAACATAAAGCTCAACCGAAATGGAAATATTATTTATCATGTCATTTCTTAGCAGTAACATCATGGTTAATTGCTAAAGATGGTTACAAAAAAATTAATAAAAAACACCGAATAGATTTTTGGATTGGCATAGGTATAGGGACTTGGACAACTGCAATATTAATGACAGTACTCGGTTATCTTGCGGCCGATTATTTAAATAAAGATATGCTAATTGGTTTAGCAATTGTTAATCCAGTTTATTTTTTTTGTATGATGATAGGTGCAATGAAAAATCTAAGTATTTCTATTGCTGTTGTCGGTGGAACAATACTTGGCCCTTTAATTTATCTAGTTTCCACTGAGTGGGCGTTATTGTTTGGAGGTTTAATTGCAGGAACCATAGCTTTTTTATTTGGAGAAAAAAATGGAAAGTAGTCAAATAATAATATTAGCAATTATTGCTACTTCTTTAGCAACATTCATTTCAAGATTTATGGGAGCGCTTACATCTGAAAAAGTAAGCGTTAAATCAAAACTATTTCAATGGTTCAATTGTGTAGCATACTCAACTTTAGCAGCGTTATTAGGTAGAATGATTATTTTTCCAGCAGGAGTTTTAGCAGAATCAGATCTTATTATTAGATTAGTAGTAGTTGTTATATGTGTAGTGATTTTTATCTTATTTAAAAAAAATCTTGTAATTCCAACAATTTTTTCAGCAATTCTTTTAGGTATTCTAAGTT
>ERZ891134.2394-NODE-2394-length-10960-cov-5.427419_pt1 | contig 10960 bp, 8 predicted proteins | sample MGYA00520888_ERZ891134 | MGnify/ENA primary metagenome ERZ891134 (study PRJEB32303, sample SAMEA104408692) | aquatic metagenome | biome: Brackish water; feature: Coastal; material: water | place: Baltic Sea | collected 2014-10-23 | depth 10 m ... | reverse complement strand
GCTCGGCGTTGTATTTGGAGGCGACAAATACCAGCACCTGCTTCCAGCCGTTCGCCTTGATGAGTTGGCGCAATGCACTGGTTCGTTGGTCGGTATTGATATGGATGGCGCGTTGCAGGATATCGGGTTGATCGCTGTCAACGTGCGTCAGCGTGACGCGGGCGGGGTCGCGCAGTTGTGATGCGCTGAGCCCCTCAACCGCCTTGGTCCAAGTCGCTGAAAAGAGCCATGTTTGACGCTGAGCGGGTAGCAGTGCGAGTACCCGTGTGAGTTCATCGGAGAAGCTGGCATCCATGAGGCGGTCGGCCTCGTCAAGCACCAACTGGGCTACATGGCCCAACTGCAAGGCATGGTTGTCGACGAGGTCCAGCAATCGTCCTGGGGTGGCAACGACGATGTCGGCGCCGCCACGGAGGGCCATCATTTGTGGATTCAGGGACACTCCCCCGAAGAGTGCGAGCACTTTAGGTGCTGCGCGTTTATCCGTTGACAGCGTGTCACAAAGCGCCGTAAAGACCTGTGCAATCTGAGCGCTTAGCTCCCGCGTGGGCACGAGGATCAGGGCTTGCGTCGTCCGGTTGGGCTGCTGCGCGAGCGTCGCTTGCTGTTGGCGGTGTTGGATGACGCGTTGCAGCAGGGGCAACGCAAATGACAAGGTTTTACCCGATCCAGTGGGGGCCAACGCGATACCGTCCACCCCGCTCAACATCAGGGGAATGACTTGGGTTTGCACGTCCGTTGTGTCGGTGTGGCCCAAGGTCTGCACGGCACGGTGTAAATCCGTATCCAGTGCGAAAGATGAAAATAGCATAGATGCCTTAATTAAAGGAGGCCGCGACGGCCTCTGCGACCTTGATGCCGTCCACGCCAGCAGACAAGATACCGCCTGCGTAACCGGCGCCCTCGCCACCAGGAAATAGACCCAGCGTATTCGTGCTTTGCAAAGCGGCATCGCGTCGGATACGCAGGGGGGATGAGGTGCGGGTCTCGATGCCGGTCATGACCGCGTCGGCCATATCAAAGCCCTTGATTTGACGACCAAATGCGGGCAGCGCTTCGCGTATGGCGTCCACCGCGAATGCGGGCAGTACGTCGGATAACTCCCCGAGCCGAACGCCGGGTTGATAGCTTGGCGTGACCGTGCCCAAAGCGGTTGATGGCCGCTTGTTCAGGAAGTCGCCAACGAGCTGACCGGGGGCATGGTAGTTTTCCCCTCCTGCAACAAACGCTTGCTTCTCCAAAGCCCGTTGCAACACGATGGCTGCCAATGGGTGTGTCGCGCCCATGGCCCGCATGTCGGCCGCTTGCGCGGCAAATGTACCACCCAACTCCGTGCCAAATGCGGACTGCCAAGCGTCCACTGACTGGGGGGCGTCATTGGCATCAATGCCCACGACGATACCGGCATTGGCGTTGCGCTCGTTACGTGAATATTGGCTCATGCCGTTGGTGACAACGTGGCCAGGCTCGGAGGTGGCCGCAACCACGGTTCCCCCTGGGCACATACAGAAACTATAGACCGAGCGGCCATTTTGGGCGTGGTGGACCAACTTGTAATCGGCTGCACCGAGTAGCAGGTTGCCTGCATGTCGTCCCCAGCGTGCGGCATCAATCACGCCTTGCGGGTGCTCAATACGGACGCCAACCGACAGGGGCTTGGCCTGCATATCAACCCCGCGGTTAAACAGCATGGCGAAGGTATCGCGTGCGCTGTGCCCCAGCGCAACGACGACGCGCGTGGCTGGATGGCTGATCTGTTGCTCGGTTTGCAGGTTGGTTACACGCAACCCACAGACACGCTGGTGCCCTGTGCCAATGGTCGCTGTGTCGTCGTCGACAGGCGCCAGCAACAAGTCGTCAACGCGATGTCCAAAGTGAATGTGACCGCCCAAACGTGTAATGGTTTCACGCATATGCTCGACAACCTTCACCAGCTTGAAGGTGCCAATGTGGGGGTGCGCCATGTACAAAATTTCGGGTGGCGCACCTGCCGCGACGAACTCCTGCATGACTTTGCGGCCTAAGTGGCGTGGGTCTTTGATTTGGCTGTACAGCTTGCCGTCAGAAAACAAACCCGCGCCGCCTTCGCCAAACTGCACGTTGCTTTCAGGGTTGAGTGTTGACTTGCGCCATAAACCCCATGTGTCCTTGGTGCGTTGGCGAACGGGTTGGCCGCGTTCGTAAACGATGGGGCGCAAACCCATTTGCGCCAACGCCAACGCAGTAAATAAGCCGCAGGGGCCAAAACCAATAACGACGGGACGATCTGACTCATCTATGGGCGCACGCACTGTGGGCGGCATCCATGCCGTATCCGGTGTCACGCTGACATGGGGGTGCTTGTCAAAGGTCGCCAAGACATGCGCGGCCAAGGCGTCATCGTTTAGCGCAATATCGACAATGTAGACCGCACGTATCTCCGCTTTGCGGGCATCAAAGCTGCGTTTAAACACCTGCAATGTGGCAATGGCATCCGGCGTGATGGCGAGGCGCTCGCATACCAATTGGGTGAGCGCTTGCACCGGGTGGGCGATCGGGGCGCGGTCCGCCACGGTTTCCGCCGGCGCATCTGCGGCACGGCGATAGTCAACGGGCACTGCGCTGAGATCGAGTTTGAGCTCGGTGAGGCGAATTTGGGTCATAGGTGTCCTGTAGGGGCTTGTGGTTATCAAGCAATAGGAATGGCGTATTATCCTCTGCGTGGAGCTGGCTAGGCCGTCGCTGGTGCATGGTGTCGAAAGACCGCACTGGAGGAACGTCCGGACTGCATAGGGAAGCGTAGGAGGTAACACCTCTGCACCGACCGCCGAAAGGTCTAAGGTGACGATTAGAGCAACAGAGACGAGCCGCTTAAGTGCGGGTGAAACGGGCAATCTCTACGCGCAGCAATACCAAATAGGCCAACACGTGAAACTTCGGTTTTGCAACCTGCGTTCCGTAGGTTGTTGGCGGGTAGGTAGCACCGAGCCGCTTGGGTGACCAGCGGCCCAGATGAATGACGGTCACGGTGGGGGCAACCCCACTGCACAAAATCCGGCGTATCGGCCAGCTTCACACTTTTTATTCGCGGTGCGACACCGCGGCGCTATGCCTTAATGCAGGGATTGCAGGTGGGCCACGTGCGCCAGCAACGAGCGCTTGGCCAGCGGCCACAGCACCTGCGGTGTGTCGTCGTAAGCCACGGCCACCCAATCGTCTAGCGTGCCCGCTGGGAGTTGCTCCATGGCGGCTTTGACCTTGGCCTCTCGTTTGAGTCGGTGTTGTTTGAGGTGCTGCATGACCGTGGCGGCCTCATGAAGTACGTATCCGTGCGCAGGCAATATGAACTGCAGGGCATCGTGTTCGGCACTTTCCAATAAACGGTCTAAGGCATGCAGGTAGTCCCCCATATGGCCATCTGGTGGGTTGATGATGGTGGTGCTACCGTTCAAAATGTGATCGCCTGAAAAAAGAATGCCGTCCTCTTCCAACACAAAACAGAGGTGGTTGTGCGTGTGGCCAGGTGTGTGTATAGCCCGCAAGGTATGGGTGTGCGTGCCCTGTAAAACCACACGTTCGCCGTCCGCGATCACGCGCTCAGGCGCGAAGTGGCTGTCAGGCCGCGCGTCTGGCCCATGTGGCAGACCCGCAATCAGCGGTGGCTTACCCGTGGCGGCATCAAGCGTAGCGGCTTGCAAGTCTTGGGCGCCCGGCGAATGGTCTGGGTGCGAGTGGGTACATAAGATCAGACGCACGTCGCCCTGGGTGGCCAGTCGCAGTCGCTCCGTATGTGAGGGCTCTATGGGGCCGGGGTCGATCACGATGTAGCCGGTATCGGGCGTGCCAACGATGTAGGTGTTGGTTCCGGGGCCGGTCATGACGCCTGCATTGGGACAAGTGAGCCGTTGTATGTTTTTTAGCAAGGCAACAGGTTGCTCGCTTTGCCAGTCGAGTGCGTGCACGATCTGGCCATCAGGGCAAACCATTTCAAGCTCGCCAAAGGCGGCCTCATGCTCCATGTAGCGCACCTCTTCGCCCTTTAAAAGCCCAGCGCGTGGACAGGTGGTGTAGAGCGGCTGTTCATGTGCGCAGGCCGCCAAGGCGTCGGCTGTACTGGCAAACGCAGCCAGCTGTATTAGCGTTTTGATGGTGGGGTAAATGATGAAAAAGCGCCCCTTTTCGTAGGCTGCCAAGGCCTCGGTGGCGTCTAGCCAAACGGGTTCAAATTGCTCAGATTCATCGGCAACGGGTGTCTGATTCCCGGACATGCGGGTGATTAAAAAGGGCACATCAAAGCGCTTACCCATATCCCGGTCGGTGATCCAGCGCGTAAAGCTGAATACGGTGTCAGCCCGCAAGGTCCAGCCTAATGCGGCGCACTGTGCATAAAAATCACCGGTGCGATCAATCTGCGCAATGTCCGCGTCTGTGGCCCAGTCTCCTTGCGCGTTGGTGGCAAGCAAGACCCCTAGTTCCTCAAAGCTCTCGCGTATTGCTGCGAGCGCCGCGGTACGCAAGTCATCGGGTTGCGTTTCCCTAAACCGTACGCTGTCGTTACCTGTGCGTGAGGGCAGGTTCGCGTGCGCATCAGCGTCCGCACGGTCAATGCCGCCGCCAGGAAAGACATATGCACTGGGCGCGAAGCTGGCCGTGCTTGACCGCCGGGTCATCAAGACCTCCATACCCTGGGGGCTGTCGCGCAGCAAAATAACGGTTGCGGCGGCGCGCGTGGCTGCGGGCGTGCGCGCGGGATGAAGTTGCATGTCTTGTCGTGGCATACCTGCTATTTTGCCGTTAAACAAACGCCCGGGGTGTTTGACGGGCGACTGTCCGGTGTCGGCGCTTATGAGCCCCCGTTTTGCGCAATCTGCGTTGCGCGAGATAATGGGGTATGCAGATTCAATTTACAAAAATGCAGGGCGCAGGGAACGATTTTGTCGTTTTAGACGAGACACAGGGAGTGCTTGGTTTGAGTGCGGCGCAGTACCGCTTTCTTGCAGATAGGCACTTTGGCATCGGTGCGGATCAGATACTGTCAGTGCGCCAGCCCGCCTCGGACGACGTCGACTTTTCATATGTGATTCATAACGCCGATGGTGGCGAGGTGGAACATTGCGGCAACGGTGCGCGGTGTTTCGTGCGTTATGTCCGAAGCCATGGACTGACCGACAAAACCACGGTTCGGGTACAGGTGGCAAATGGAACGATCGAGCTCACTGAGGATGCCGATCAGCAGGTACGGGTCAACATGGGCGCGCCCGAATTTGACGTGGCGCGTGTCCCGTTTAATGCCACCGATTTGCCACCAGAGCCGGTTGGCAATTGGACGGCCTACACCTTAGATGCAACGGCTGCGTCTGACTCTCCCCAGATCGCCACGCGGATAGGCGATGGCAACTGGCCTGCCGAAATGTCGGTGGGCGTGGTCTCTATGGGTAACCCGCACGCGGTGCAGGTGGTGGGGGATGTGGCGCATGCGCCCGTACATGAGTGGGGCCCTTGGGTGGAGTCGCATGAGCGCTTTCCCAACCGTGTGAACGCCGGGTTTATGCAGGTGGTGGGACGTGACCGCATCAAGCTGCGTGTTTTCGAGCGCGGTGCAGGCGAGACCTTGGCCTGTGGCACGGGCGCGTGTGCGGCCGTGGTGGCCGGGATTCGCTGGGGCCTCCTTGACGCGAGCGTACACGTCGAGACGCGTGGTGGGGTGTTGCACATTGTTTGGGATGGATTGGGGCACCCCGTTTGGATGAGTGGCCCGGCCACGACCGTGTTTGAGGGGCGCATTGAAATCCCTGAACGCGAATGAACACGACCTGACATGCATTTAGACTATGAACATATGGCGCGCCGCAAGGCAAAATATCCCCGCGCTGACCCCTCTGTGTAAAAGTAAAGTGTGAACCTATGAGTGCCAATTCTTTGCCCCCGATTACCGAAGACGATATTGCCGAGTACCTGACCAACACGCCCGGTTTTTTCGAGCGTCATTTGGACGTACTGAGCACGGTGCAGTTGACGAGTCCGCATAGCCACCGCGCCATTAGTTTGCAAGAGCGACAGGCCGAAATTTTGCGTGGGAAGGTGCGTGACTTAGAGCTAAAAGCCGCCCAAATGATTCGCTATGGGCAGAGCAATGTCACGATCGCCGACAAGTTGCAAGACTGGACGTGTGAACTACTCACTGCGCGTGATGCGACCACCCTAGTGGATGTGGCCACGCAGGGGCTGGCGCGTATTTACGAGATCCCGCAGCATGCCTTGCGCATCTGGGGGGTGTCCCCAGAGTACCAGGGTAGCGGGTTTGCTGAGCCGGTTGAAAATGCGGTCAAAACCTATGCGGACATGCTCACCGAGCCCTACTGCGGCGTGCGCCGAGATTTGCCGATTTTGAACTGGTTGCCCGACGGTGATACCGTGATGTCCATGGCCGTTGTGCCACTGCGGCGATCTACCGATGCCCCCGTTTTTGGCCTGCTGGTGCTGGCCTCTGACGCTGAGGACCGCTTCACGGCTGACATGGGAACACTTTTTCTGGAACGCATCAGCATGCAAGCCAGTGCGGCCCTGAGTCGGTTGCTGCCCTAGCCAACTGTGCCTATTTTGCGGCATCGCTTGCGGCATACGGCGTGATGAACGAGAGACGGCAAACCACGAGATCGGAGACAGCGATGTTTGAACTGGACACCGGGTATGCATGAGCCAGTGGTCGCATCACCGCTTGCGTCGGATGCGCTCGGTGCGCCCATGCAGGCCTACCTTGATTACATTCGTTTCGAAAAGCGCTTGAGTGCGCGTACCCATACGCTGTACCAGTCGGATTTGGCGTTGCTTCAGGTGCTCGCAGACCGTGTGCCAGTGGCCGTGATAGCGGTGCAACCCGTACACGTCCGTCGTTGGGTGGGTGGTTTGAATGCGGCAGGGCGGAATGGCCGTGGTATCGCCCGCATCCTGTCGAGTTGGCGTGGTTTCTATAAGTGGTTGGGTGGCCGTGGTGTTGTGAAAGCCAACCCGGTTATTGATGTTCGCGCGCCCAAAGCGGCGAAGCCATTGCCCAAAGCACTCGCGGTGGATGAATCGGTGCAACTCGCTGATTACCGCCGAACGGATGACAGGCACGCCCCCGTTCTGGAATTACGTGACCGCTGTATGGTCGAGTTGCTTTACGGCTGTGGTTTGCGTCTATCCGAGCTGTTGGGTTTAGATGTCGTCGCCAGTCAGGCCGCTAGGGGCTGGGTGGAAGGAGGGGACGGTGCATCGGGTGAGGGGGGTGAGGTGCATGTGTTGGGTAAGGGGGCCAAATGGCGCAGTGTCCCCGTCGGCCAACCGGCGCTGCACGCATTGTCTGAATGGCTGGAGGCCCGCCAACGCTGGTTGGGACCGGCCGCAACATCCTCGGCGGTTTTTGTGAATCAGCGCGGGGGGCGTTTATCGCCACAGCACGTCAGACTGCGTTTGCGGGAGCGCGGGCAACTTGCGGGTATGGCGACGCCCGTGCACCCGCATATGCTGCGGCATTCATTCGCGAGTCATGTCTTGCAGTCTAGCGGGGACCTGCGAGCCGTCCAAGAGTTGCTCGGCCACGCCAGTATCAGCACCACACAGATTTACACGCGGCTGGATTTCCAGCACCTCGCAAAGATATATGACCAAGCCCACCCCAAAGCAAAGAAATCGTCATAAGCTTGGGTTCGATTGACGACGCCTATCCTCAAGGCATTTACAGAAAGATATTTGACATGACGCAATGGTTTAAAACGGCCCTCATGGGTTGCTTACTGGCAGTGGGTTTTTTGGCGCAGGCGGCGGAGCCCATCAAGGTGGTCTATCACCTGAGTGATGGCATAGAGCAGGCGGCGCGGGCCATGCGCAATATCCGAAACCACTTAAATGCCGATCCAACAGCTCAGATTGTGGTGATCGGTCACGGCAAAGGCATTGACTTCATGCTGCCAGGGGCCAAGACGCCAGCCGGCGGTGGCTTTGAGGGCTTGATTTCTGGTCTGGCCACCGAGAATGTGTCCTTCCGTGCCTGTAACAACACCCTTGTAGGGCGAAAAATTGACGCCAGCACCCTACCGCTAGAGGCGCAAGTGGTGCCGTCTGGGGTGGCGGAAGTGGCCAGGTTGCAAGCCAGAGAGGGTTACGTCTACTTGCGCCCCTGAGTCGACCGAGGCAAGGACTTCTTCAATGAATTAAACTAAGCGCCCTCTGTCTCTTTATTAGACGCGGGGCTAGCGCCCCGCCGTACACCATGGCGCTTATTCCTGCAACGATACTCACGGGCTTTCTCGGATCCGGTAAGACCACGCTTTTGAAGCGCATTTTGGGTGAGGCCCATGGCCACAAAATTGCCGTTGTCGAGAACGAGTTCGGTGAGGAAAATATTGACAGCGATATTTTGGTGAGTGACGTCACTGAAAACATCATTCAAATGAGCAACGGTTGCGTGTGTTGCACCATCCGTGAGGATTTGCGCACCACCTTGCAAGACCTCGCAGAGCGCAAACGCAAGGGCGAAATCAACTTTGACCGCGTCGTCATTGAAACCACTGGTTTGGCTGATCCCGGCCCCGTGGCACAGACGTTCTTCATGGACGACGAGGTCGCCGAGCAGTACCTCTTGGATGCGGTGATCACGCTCGTTGATGCCAAGCACGCAGCGGGGCAATTTAACGACCGCCAAGAGGCGCGCCGTCAAGTTGGATTCGCTGACCAAATTTTTATCAGCAAAGCCGACTTGGTTAGTGAGGCGGACGTCGATGCGTTAACCCATCGTTTGAAGCACATGAACCCGCGCGCGCCGATTCGCCCCGTGAATTTTGGGGAGGTCGCCATCAAGGAGTTCTTTGACTTGCGCGGGTTTAACCTCAACGCAACGCTGGACATTGACCCAGAGTTCTTAAAGGGCACGGGACACGGTAAGTCTGGGCACAAAGATGCCCATGATCATGATCATGTGCACGGCGAACACTGTGACCACCCATCCCACGACCACGATCATGCGCATGGCCACCATCACCATCACGATGACGATGTAAAGAGCTTTGTCTACCGCAGCTCACGTGCCTTCGACCCCGCGAAGCTAGAGGAGTTCTTGGGTGCGGTTGTTCAAATTTATGGCCCCAAGATGCTCAGGTACAAAGGGGTCTTGAATATGAAGGGCACCACCCGTAAGGTGATCTTCCAAGGCGTTCACCAACTGATGGGTAGCGACTTGGGACCAGAGTGGGCCATGGGCGAACAACGCGAAAGCAAGATGGTCTTCATCGGCATTGACCTGCCGAAAGATATCTTGGTCCAAGGTTTAGATCAGGCATTGATTTAGGGAAAAGACCTATTTTTTTGGTGTTAAAGCCTTAAATACCAAGAAGATAACGGATTTGTCACACAAAGCGGTTATAACAACGCCTGCGATTGGTTTGCCAAAGCTGAAATAGGAGAGAGACAACCATGCCAGCCATTAAAAAAAATACCGTGGCCGTCAAGAAAAAGACGTCTGCCGTGCCCGCTAAAAAGGTCGCTAAGCCGGTAAAAGCAGCGGCAAAAGTTGCCCCTAAAAAGGTCGCGTCCAAACCTAAAGTCAAACCCAAAGCCGTCGTCAAACCCCTTGCACAAAAAGCATCGGCCAAACCAGCAGCGGTAAAGAAATCGGCGCCTAAAACCGCCGCGCCCAAAAAGACCGCTGTAAAAGCGGTGGCGAAGGCAAAGTCGGTAGTGGGTCAGTCCACGAAAACAGCGCTTGCTAAAAAACCAGTTGCTAAAAAACCAATCTCCCCAAAACCGACCGTCAAAGCTCCCACGAAAGTATCCCCAAAAGTGAGCGCAAAGGCACCAGCAAAATCACCGATTAAAGCAACCGCAAAAGCAACCGTAAAAGCAACTGCAAAAGCAACCGTAAAAGCAACTGCAAAAGCAACCGTAAAAGCAACTGCAAAAGCACCAACTAAGGCAACAACTAAGGCAACAACAAAAGCGCCTGCAAAAGCCGCCGGAAAGACCGCTCCAAAGACAAAGCCGACGGCAAAGACCGTGACGAAGGTGGCGGCCAAGGCGGCAACCAAGCCCGCCGTGTCTGCGAAACCCGCAAAACCCGCGAAGGGCGCCAAGCCGACCGCGAGCAAAACGCCCGTTAAGACAGCGATAGCCCCGAAAGCCTCACCTAAGCCCGTCGCGAAAGTCGCCACAAAAAAGGTGGCGCCACCCGCAAAACCCGCTGCGACGCCCAAAGAGGAGCCTAAGAAGCCTGGGCGTAAGCGTGCAAACAGTAAACCGATTGCGCCGAGTATGAGTGACGCCGAAATGGCGCCTTCACATGCACCGGATGCAGCCAAAGCCACATTTATTCAAGACAACACCCCTGTTATGACTGTTACCGTTCCCGCACCCATCAGAAAAGATCCCAAGCGAGCGAATAATTGGAAGACCAAAGAACTGCTCGACTTAACCGACGCCGATTTGTTAGCGATGTCCGACGCCGAATACATGAACGACGTCCAATTGGCGTTTTTCCGAGCGCGACTCGTCCAACTAAAAGATGACATTTTGGCCAATGCTGGCCAAACAACAGAGAACCTGCGTGAAGATTCATCGGTCGTACCCGACCCCGCTGACCGTGCCACGATTGAGGAAGAGCACGCGTTGGAGTTGCGTACCCGTGACCGCGAACGCAAACTCTTAAAGAAAATCCAGCAATCGATTCTGGCTATCGACAGCGGAGATTATGGATTTTGTGACGAGACTGGCGAGCCGATTGGTGTGGGTCGTTTGTTGGCAAGGCCGACGGCGAGCTTGTCTCTAGAAGCGCAACAGCGCCGTGAGTTGAAGCAAAAGCTCTACGGTGATTAAGGCGCGCAGTGGATACGTGTGCATAGGGCCGCATTCGCGGCCTTTTTTGCGACTGAGCGGGTGTGTGGGCCTCTAAAGTCTCATATCGTCCACGCAAATCGTGATTTTTCCTCGTGCGATTTCCTCGGTATCTCCT